>ENA-OQCS01000422-OQCS01000422.1-human-gut-metagenome-genome-assembly--contig:-NODE-422-length-23568-cov-2.648010_pt1 | contig 23568 bp, 25 predicted proteins | sample MGYA00242757_ERZ504575 | MGnify/ENA primary metagenome ERZ504575 (study PRJEB26092, sample SAMD00036297) | human gut metagenome | host: Homo sapiens | study: EMG produced TPA metagenomics assembly of... | reverse complement strand
GTTTCCGACATAAATCAGAAAAACAGTACAGACTCATGGAAACATGAGGTGTACTGTTTTCTGACTGTATTATATTCAGAAAAAAGATCAGTTCGTAAAATCAAACACGGAAAAATTTCGAGCGTACCGGAACAGAAAAAAGGAGGAAATATCATGCGTATTTCAAAACAGACGAAAAAAACAACACTGGCGCAGCAGGGGCGTTATCTTTTGATCTGCCTGCTGAGTATGCTGCTGCTTTTTCTGGCTGGGAGCATGATTATTCTGAACCGGACGCAGCAGCAGGTATATGAGCAGCTGGAAGAGGTTTCAAAGCTGTATACGGATGAGCTGGATAACCGTTTTTTTCGAATCAGCCGAAACCTGTTCTCGACTGTAATGGACAGCTCCAACCCGGATTCTGCGTTCTGGAAATATATGGATCTGATGGAGAAGGATCAGTATGAGGAATATGTTATTACGCAGCTGCGAAGGAATTATGTATCTGCAGCGTGGGATTTTGGAACGGATTACAATGTTTTTCTCTATACGCAGAAGGATGACAGCTTATATCAGCTGAGCATTTCCTCCGACGGGCTTTACGCCGTTGATCCCTATTTGCAGGAAGCGCTGAAGCGCAGGATCAAAAGCCTGTCGCAGCAGGCGTATGCAGTCAAGAAAAAATGGACCGTGATGTGCCAGGGAGACGATATTTATATGCTCAAGGTAGCGCAGAGTCAGGGCGTCGGACTCGGCTGCTACGTCAATCTGAAGACAATTCTGGAACCGTTCTCCGAACTGTCTCTTGGAAAGAGCGGCTATGTCAGTCTCGTTGACCAGAACGGAAAAAGCATCGGAACACTGACGGAAAAAGGAATTGTAACGGACAATTCGAAAATTAATACCGACAATTACACCTTCCGGCAGGAGCTTTCGCAGGCGCCGTTTGAAATCCGGATTAAAATCTCCTGGACGGGAATCTTAAATCTGATGACGGGAAGTGTGTTTGCCCTTCTTGGAGTTGCTTTTCTGATGGTGATTGCCGGTTCCGTGCTGCTGTTCCATCTGAAAAACAAAAATCTTGAAGCCGGTCGCTATGTTTACGGAAAATCTTCAAAAATATGACAATGGGGATCTCACCTATCAGATGTCGGAAGGAAACCTGGTAGAGCTGGAGCAGATTGACGATAAATTCCGGAACATGATTCACCAGATCCGCCGGTTGAAGATCACGCTGTATGAGCAGGAGCTGCAAAAACAGAAAATCGAGATGGACTACCTGAAAATCCAGATCCGTCCGCATTTTTATATGAACTGTCTGAACTTTATCTACAGCATGATCGACTTCGGTCAGTACGACCATGCAAAGTCGATGAGCCGTATTACGTCCGATTATCTCGCCTATATTTTCCGCAATACAAGCGAGATGGTGCCGGTGACGGCGGAGACGAACCACTGCGAAAATTACCTCAAAATTCTGCTGCTGCGCTATCCGGAAAAATTCACCTATTATTTTGAGGTTCATGAAGAGGTGGAAAACGCAGTAATCTTCCCGTTCCTGATTCAGGTGTTTGTAGAGAATGCGGCAAAACATGCCCTGACGCTGGAGAAGGTTCCGCTGATTTCCGTGACGGTTTACCCGGAGGATCGCGGAGACGAAAAGTATGTCAACATTTATATTTCGGACACCGGAAACGGCTTTCCGGAGGAGACGCTGCAAAGGCTGAAAGCAGGGGAAGATATTTCCGAGCATGGAAAGCATATCGGGATTGAAAACTGCCTGAAACGATTCCGCTATTATTATGGCGATTCCGGCGAGATTCATTTCGATAACAGTCCGCTCGGCGGAGCGATTGTAGATATCCATATTCCATACAGGACAGGGGGAGAAGAACATGAAACTATTGCTCGTGGATGATGAAGAGTACGTGATTGAAAGTATCAAAAGAAACCTCGATCTTACAGAGACCGGGGTGAGCGAGGTGTACACTGCGTTTTTCCGTACAGCAGGCGAAAAACATCATGGGAATGGTGGACATTGATATCGTGATCAGCGATATCGTGATGCCGGGCGGAACGGGATTCGACTTTGTGGAGTGGGTCAGAAAAGAGGAGCTGAAGGTCCAGGTCATATTCCTGACAAGCTATGCGGAGTTTGACTATGCCAGAAGAGCGATTCAGCTGAACAGTGTCGATTATCTGCTAAAGCCCATCGATTTTGACAAGCTGAAGGAGGCCGTACAGCGTGCGGTGGAATCCGTTGCGAAAGAAAAGAAAATACAGGATCTCAGGCAGGAAAGCATCAAGTGGAACCAGAACAGAAAAATTCTGCAGCAGGATATCTGGAAAAATGTGCTGAAAAACGGCTTCTCCGAGGAAAAGTTCTGCGAAACGGCAGCACAGCGCCAGCTTCCATACGGACCGGGACACTATTTCCGGCTGATTTGTCTGATGCCGGAAATAAAGAGCAATAAGCGGGAAATGTGGGATACCGCGACCATGGAATTTGTGATCGAAAATGTGCTGTCGGAACTGTATGAGGAAACGGATATTGCGGTAGATACTGTTTTTTACCAGGAACCGGGCAGCTACTGGATTGTTACACAGTCAAAGGAAAAAGCATTCCCGCATGACGGTGAGCGGGACTGTGAAATTCTGCGGCAGTTTGTTGCGTGGATGAATGAAAAAATCTATCCGGAGCTGTGGTGTGGTGCCGGACAGTGGGAATCTGTGCGGGGGATGCAAAAGCAGAGCCGGAATCTTCAGAAAATGCGGGAGGGAAGCCTTTCCGTGCGGAACGAGGTGCTGTTTCTGAACGAATTTCAGGCTCCGCAGACCAGCTACGAAAATAAGGAGCTGGATGTGTGGAAAGCTCTGCTTTCGGAGGAAAAACCGGAGGAGCTGCTGGAGCGGCTGCAGAAATACCTTGACCGGACGGAGCGGGAAGGAATGATTACCAGGGAGCTTCTGGTAGCACTCCGTACCGATCTGACGCAGGTGGTGTATGCATGGCTTTCGGAACGGGAGATCAAGGCGTATGCACTGTTTGCAGATGCGGATATGGAAAACCTGCATCGGAATTCCCTTTATGGCAGAGAAGAGATGATGGAATATGCCGGGGTACTGGTTCGGAAAGCAGTTCAGTACAGACAGTACATCAACAAATCAGATTCGGTTACGAGTCAGGTATGCGCTTATATCGATGCACATTACAGGGAGGAGATTCACCGGGAGGAGCTTGGGGAGCTTGTCTTTTTGAATACGGATTATCTGTCCCGGATTTTTAAAAAAGAAAAGGGTATTTCGATCAGTAATTATATCATCCAAAAGCGGGTGGAGGAGGCAAAAAAGCTTCTGACACAGAGCACGCTGCCGATCAATACGGTGTCGCTGTATGTGGGGTACAGCAATTTCTCGTACTTTACGAAGATGTTTAAGGATAATACGGGATACGCACCGCTGGAATACCGAAGAAGCTTTAGTGAAAAATAGCGGAACAGCAGCAAACAGGTCGGAATAGTGAAAGAAAAAGGTCGGATCAGGGGATATTTTTTTTCAGATCAGATGTGGTAAAATTTCAGTATAAGATTCAGAAAAACGGAAAAACGATATTTTTCTGACATTTTAGGGGTTTCTGAAGAAGCAGATACAGCAAAAACGAGGTATGGAGGAGAAAAATGACCGAGCAGAAATTAAAAGAGCTTCTGGCCGACATGACGCTGGAAGAAAAAGTGAACCAGATGAGCCAGGTGGTGGGTGCCTTCTTCAATAAAGATATGGACATCACAGCCATGGGACCGATGGCGGATAAAGGCTTTACGCCGGAAAATGTAGCGCTTTCCGGTTCCATCCTGGGCAGCATGGGCGCAGAAACGTTAAAGAAAATCCAGAAGGATTTTGTGGAGCAGCACCCGCATCACATCCCGATGCTGTTCATGCTGGATGTCATCAACGGCTTCAAGACTATTTTCCCGATTCCGCTGGGACAGGGCGCAACGTTTGAACCGGAGCTCTCCGAAAAGTGTGCGGCAGTTGCTGCAAAAGAGGCAGCCGTTTCCGGCCTTCACGTAACCTTCGCACCGATGACCGACCTGGTCCGCGATGCAAGATGGGGCCGTGTCATGGAGTCTACCGGTGAGGATCCGTATCTGAACGGTCTGTTCTGTGCCGGAATGGTGCGCGGATTCCAGGGAGACGATCTGAAGGAGCCGTACAAGATTGCTTCCTGCGTGAAACATTTTGCAGGCTATGGCGCTCCGACAGCGGGAAGAGACTACAACACCGTAGAGCTTTCCGAGCATACCTTCCGTGACTTCTATCTGCCATCCTATAAAGCCGGCATCGATGCAGGAGCAGCGATGGTAATGACTTCCTTCAACACGGTAAACGGTGTTCCGGCAACCGGAAACAAGAAACTGATGCGCGGCATTCTGCGTGACGAGATGGGATTTGACGGCGTTCTGATTTCCGACTGGGCGGCAATCGAGGAGATTATTTACCACGGCTACTGCGCAGACCGTGAGGAGGCAGCTGTCCGCTCCGCCGAGGCAGGCGTTGACATTGATATGATGACCGGTATTTACTGCGAAAACCTGTGCCGTCTTGTAAGAGAGGGCAAGATTTCCGAGGATCTGATCAATGAGTCCTGCATGCGTATTCTGGAACTGAAAAACAAACTGGGACTGTTTGAAAATCCGTATAAAGACGCAGATGAGACGAAAGAAAAAGAGGTCATTCTCTGCAAAGAGCACCGCGCCTGGCAAGAGAAGCCGCAAGAAAATCGTTTGTCCTGCTGAAAAACGAAGAGAAAATCCTGCCGCTTGGCAAGGAGAAGAAGATTGCCTGGGTCGGACCGTATGTCCACAGCAGAAACCTGATGGGCGCCTGGTCCTTTATCGGAGATGCAAAGGATGTGACAAATCTGGAAGAGCCGTAAAAGCGCAGGCAGATACGACAAACATGAGCTTCCATGCAGGCTCTCCGATGCTTGGCTCCGACATCCGCCTGGAGGGCTTCGGCGAGGCGATGGAGCAGTCCCATACACCGGAGGAAGAGGAGGCAATGCTTCTTGAGGCTGTAAACGCAGCAAAGGAGGCCGAGGTTGTCGTTCTTGCGATCGGTGAGGACCGTCTGCAGTCCGGCGAGGCAACCAGTAACGCGAACATCCGCATTCCGGAAATCCAGCAGAGACTGCTTGAGCGCGTTTCAGAAGTCAATGAAAACGTTGTCGTTGTTCTCTTCAACGGTCGTCCGCTCGACCTGCGCGATGTCGTATCGAAAGCAAAAGCCGTTCTTGAAGTATGGATGCCGGGTACCGAGGGTGCCAATGCAATCGCAGACGTTGTTTTCGGTGCATACGCTCCAAGCGGCAAGCTGACCATGAGCTTCCCGTACTCTGTAGGCCAGGTGCCGGTTCACTACAACGAGTATTCCACCGGAAGACCGCATGTGCCGGGCAAGGACAAAGACCGTTTCCGTTCCAAATACCTCGACATCCCGAACGCACCACTGTTCCCGTTCGGATATGGCCTTGGCTACACCAGCTTTGCAATTTCAGATGTGAAACTGGACAAGGCAGAGCTTGGCATGGAAGATGAGATTAAAGCTCCGTAACCGTGAAAAACACCGGCGATACAAAGGGAACCGAGACCGTACAGCTTTACATCCACGACGTAGCTGCATCCGTGGTACGCCCGGTGAAAGAGCTGAAAGATTTCTGCAAGGTAACCCTTCAGCCGGGAGAAGAAACCGAAGTCATCTTCAAAATCACAGAAGAAGAGCTTCGCTTCCTGACAGAAAATGAGCGTGTAGAAAGTGAAAACGGTGCTTTCGAAGTCTTCATCGGAAGCGACAGCACGACAGAGAATAAGGCAGAATTTGTGCTGAAAAAATAAGAAGCAATACTGGGATGTAGCGTAAGCGGAATCAAGATGGGGGTCTGAATCGCTACGGAAAGATAAAAGAAAAGCCAGCCACAAAAAGCGAAAAGAATTTTGCTTTTGCGGCTGGCTTTTTTCTGCCGGTACCGTATTGACCCTTCTGTTAAAACAAAGTAAAATAGAAATTGGTATTGGGACGAAAGGGAGGAAAAGAAATGGGGTACTTAGGAAACAAGTTACAGGGGAAATACCACAAAGACACATTCCAGACCGCCGTCAACATGGCGTGGCCGGCGATCGTGGAGTCGTTTTTTATTGCATTTGCGGGTCTTGTGGATTCGCTGATGGTAAGCTCGCTTGGCTCTTACGCAGTTGCCGCGGTCGGCCTGACGACACAGCCGAAGCTGCTTGGCCTGGCGTTTTTCTTTGCACTGAATGTGTCGATTTCCGCCCTTGTTGCGCGGCGGCGAGGGGAACAAAGACAGAGTGCGGCGAATGAGACCCTGGTAACTGCGCTTGTATTTATTATCCTTGCGGCAGCTGCATTCAGTGTTGGATTTGTGGCGTTTGCAAGTCCGATCATCCATCTGTGCGGCTCAACGGCGGAGACGCATAACGGCGCAGTAACATATTTCCGTATCATCATGGGCGGTATGATTTTTAACTGTATCCAGATGGGGATCAACTCGGCACAGCGCGGTGCGGGCAATACAAAAATCACGATGCGCACAAATGTAACATCAAATACGATTAATATTATTCTGAATTATCTTCTGATCAACGGCCATTTCGGGTTCCCGGCACTCGGCATTCAGGGTGCGGCACTGGCAACCGTCACAGGAACGGTTGTCGGATGTGTGATGAGCATCCTTTCCATCACAAAGCAAGACGGATTCCTGAACCTTGGCTATATTCTGAAGAACAAAATTAAACCGACGCTTGCAGCGTTCATCAGCCTGGTCAGGGTCGGGTACAGTGTGTTTTTCGAGCAGGTTTTCATGCGGATCGGCTTTATGATGACGGCGATCATGGCGGCCAAGCAGGGAACCGATGCGATGGCGGCACACCAGGTCGGCATGAATATTATGTAGCTTTCGTTTGCGTTCGGCGATGGCCTCCAGTCCGCAGCGGTTGCACTGATCGGCCGGAGCTTGGCGCAAAAAGCCGGATCTTGCGAAAGAGTACGGCAGAACGTGCCGTCTGATCGGCGCGGGCATCGCAGTATGCCTCGTTGCCATTTATCTTTTCGGCGGAAGATGGCTGTACAGCCTGTTTTTCGAAGAACAGCATATCATTGAAATCGGTGTCAGCATCATCCATGTCATTATCTTCGTCGTCATTTTCCAGATCTGTCAGGTTATTTACATGGGATGCCTGCGCGGTGCGGGAGATACGCTCTATACGGCAGTTGCATCTATGATCAGCGTTACATTTATTCGTACGATCGTTTCGTATCTCGGCGGTTACACGCTGGGGCTTGGCATCGTCGGAATCTGGTTCGGCGTGCTGGCGGATCAGATGTCACGGTTTATCTTTGCAACGATCCGCTTTAAACAGGGAAAATGGGTGAAAATTAAGATTTAATCGAATCAAGCAGCGAAGCGGATTGCGAATATCCGCTTGACGTAACGATTCAGAGCCATGCGAAATGGTACTCTGAATCATTACCAATATAAAACTAAAACAGGAGGAAGCAAAACGATGTACAAATTTGACAGAGAAGCCTATGACAGGCGGATGGAGTGGTACCGCGACGCCCGTTTCGGCATGTTTATCCACTGGGGGCTTTATGCCATCCCGGCGCGCGGAGAATGGGTGCGGAGTACCGAGCAGATTCCAAAAGAAGATTACATGAAATATTTTGAGGAGTTCAATCCGGTTGATTTCGAGCCGCGGAAATGGGCCAAGGCGGCGAAAGAGGCCGGTATGAAATACGTGGTTCTGACTGCCAAGCATCACGATGGATTCTGCCTCTTCGACAGCCAGTATACCGATTTCAAATCCACCAACACGAAATGCGGCCGCGACCTCGTTGCAGAGTACGTTGATGCCGTCCGCGCAGAAGGACTGAAGGTTGGTTTGTATTTCTCCCTGCTCGACTGGTTCCACGACGATTTCCCACATTACGGTGACCGGAACCACCCGATGCGGAACAACCCGGCATACAAAAACGATGACCGCGATTTCGACCGCTACCTGACCTACATGCACAATCAGGTACGCGAGATCTGCACAAACTACGGAAAGCTCGATGTGCTGTGGTTTGACTTTTCCTACGATACGCTGCGCGGCGAAGCATGGAAAGCGACGGAGCTGATCAATATGGTGCGGAAGCTCCAGCCGGATGTCATCATCGACAACGTCTCGAGGTGAGCGGAGAGGGCTACGGTTCTCTGGCGGCCGGAAATCCGACCCCGTACCACGGCGACTTTGTGAGCCGGAGCAGATGATTCCGCCGAATGGCATCCAGGATGTAAATGGAAACGATATCGCCTGGGAATCCTGCGTTACGATGAACAATCACTGGGGCTATTGTGCCAATGACCACTTCTTCAAACCGGCACCGATGCTGATCAAAAAGCTGGTCGAGTGTGTATCGAAGGGTGGAAACCTGCTTTTGAATGTCGGCCCGGACGCCAGGGGAAATATCCCGGAGGAGTCGACCGAACGGCTGGCTGAGATTGGAAAGTGGATGAAGAAAAACGGAGAGAGCATTTACGGCTGCGGAAAAGCCGGTATTGAGAAACCGGACTTTGGCCGTGTGACGCGCCACGGAAACCATCTGTATTTTCATGTCTATGAAATACCGTTGGGCCGCTGCCGCTGCCCGGCGTGAAAAAAGAAGAAATCCAGGCGATCCGCTACGTCGCAACCGGCGCGGAAATCCCGGTTTCCACAAGCTGGGTACACAGCGATTATCCGACCATGGCATTCGCCGATCTCGGCGAAGACCCGGTATTGCCGGATGGAGTCGATACAGTCATCGATGTGATTCTGAAAAAGTAGAGGGTAAAATCGGATTTGATTCTGGAGCTGTCTGAAAAAGCATTTCCGCAATCTGCCGGCTTCACTTTGCGGTATCTTTTTTTTTCAGACACGCTCTAAAAGTCTTACAAGTTCTTACAAAATTCTGTATTTTTCGTTCCGCTGATTGACAGTTCTGGCAGAAGAATGCATACTGAAAAAAACACAAGATCACAGCCCGTGCTTCGAAATTTAACCGAATCAAGCAAGTAGCGAAGCGGATTGCGAAGATCCGCCTGACTCCTTTTCCTGCGCAGGGAAGGATAAGAGCTTTCGGAGTGAGAAAAGGGCAGTCTGTTTTTAGAAACGAAGCAAGAGAATCACAGTTTCGTTTTACAAGAAAAAAGAGGGGGAATAAAACATGATTCGTCTGAACCACGTCAGCAAAATTTACGGCGATGGAAGCAAAAAAGCCGTCGATGATCTTTCCTGGGATATCGAAGATGGAAAGATCACCGGATTTATCGGCCCAAACGGAGCGGGAAAACGACAACATTAAAAATGATCACCGGCATCCTGGCACCGTCCGAGGGAACGATTGAAATCAATGGAAAAGATATCCAGAAGGATCCGCTCGAAGCCAAGCGCCAGTTCGGTTTTGTGCCCGACGACCCGGATGCGTTTCTTCGCGTCAGGGGAATTGAATATCTGAATTTTATGGCAGATATCTACGGTGTCGGAACGGAAGAACGTCAGCGTTTTATCGAAGAAACCGCAAAACGCTTTGAGATGGAAGAGAACCTTTCGAGCCGTATCATGAGCTACTCGCATGGCATGCGTCAGAAAATCATGGTGATGGGCGCACTGATCCACAAGCCGCCGGTCTGGATTCTCGATGAGCCGCTGACCGGCCTTGACCCGCGCTCCGCGCACGAGCTCAAACAGATGATGCGTGAACACGCCGATGCCGGAAACGCCGTGCTGTTTTCCACCCATGTGCTGGAAGTAGCGGAAAAACTCTGCGACCGCATCGCCATTATCCATCACGGCCGCAGGTATACCTGGGTACCTGGAAGAATTAAAAGCGGCTATCCGGATCAGACACTTGAAAATATCTTTCTGGAGATCACCGAACATGCGTAACTTATGGATTCTCACCCGTTTCCTTCTGAAAAGCGGACCAGGAAAAAGCAATCAGAAGAGCGGAAAAAAGAAAGCATTTTCGGACGGAGGACGTATCGTTGTATACCTTCTGCTTGGTGTCTGCCTCCTTCCCGTGTCGGTCTTACTGTTTCTTCTGGGATATTCCGGCTATACCTTCCTGCAGCCGCTCGGGCTGGAAACCCTGCTGATCGAGTTCGTCTGTGCCATCGGCATGATGGTCATTTTCTTCTATGGCCTGCCGCTGTTTCTGAGCGAGTATTACATGGACTCTGACCTCGTAAAGCTTTTGCCGCTGCCGTTTACCCCGGCGCAGATTGTCGGTGCGAAAGGCTTCTGCTGTCTGCTGAACGAATACTATCTTATTGTACTGCTGTTCTTTCCGTTTCTGTTAGGGTACGGGATCAGCGCCAAAATGGGCATTTTTTACTGGATCAATATGATCCTCGCCTGCCTTATTTTCCCGGTTGTGCCGCTCGTTTACGCCGCAGTTTTGACGATGCTCGTGATGCGTCTTTTCAAAAATATCCGAAACAAGGATTTCTTAAGCTACCTCGGATTCGCCGCATCCCTGATTTTTGCGATCGGCATCAACGTATTTTCGCGCAGTATCGGAAATTTTGAAATGCAGGATATCATGAACCTGATGGAAAGCCAGAAGGGCACTCTGCGCGCCTTCCGGACCATTTTTCCGAACCTGCCCTGATGACCGGAAGCCTTGCAGATGCATCCTTTCTCAAAATGATACTCTACATCGCTACAACCGCCGTCATCCTTGCTGTCTTTTTCGCCCTCGCCTGGAAAATCTACCTCCCGGCTGTCCTCGGCATGAGCGAGACCACCAGCGAACGCATTTTATCCAAAGAAGAAGTGACCCGAACCGTCAAAAGCAAAAATCCGGTCCGCACCTACGCATGATCGAATGGAAAAAACTGTACCGAACCCCGGCCTGGTTTATGAATTGTGTTCTGATGCCTCTCATCTGGCCGGTCTTCATGCTTGGCATTGCCTCGTTTCCGTCATTTCCAGCCTTGGCATGGCTAAAACCACCGGCCTTTGGACACGGCTTGTCGCCGATGGCACCATATTCCGCCTCCTGAAAGGGGAACTGCCTGTCGCAGTTGCCGTCCTTACCGCCGCCGGAATCGCCGTCATGATGTCCATGTTCTGCGTGATCTCCGCCACAGCGATGTCCCGAAAGGCAGCGAATACATCTATATGAAATGCATTCCGATGAGCTATCACGACCAGATCCGTGCCATGCTGGTAAGCGGCATCCTGATCAGTCTCCTTGGCACCTTGCCGTACGCTCTGGTCTTCAACATCATCGCGGTCGTCTTCGGTCTGCACCCGGCGACCCTTCTTTACACCACGGCGATCACGGTTTTATTTACCCTGTTCGTAAACTATGAACAGCTCCTTTTTGACCTTGCATTTCCGAAATTAAACTGGGAAAACGAAACCGCCGCCATAAAATCCAACAACCGCTCCCTGATCTCCGTCCTCATCGACCTCACCGTCGGCGCAATCCTGATCGGAGCCGGCTACCTGCTGTACGGAAAACTTCACCTCAACATCCACATCACCACGAGCGTATGATTCTGCTTACCGCAGTCCTGACCTTTGCCATGCGAACCGCCCTTTTTAAATGGGGCGTTCAAGTGATGGAACATCTGGAAAGCGCTTAACAGTTTCAAGACATAATAACAATATTAAAATGTGATAGAAAAGAGATTTCAGCCAATGTGCGGATCTCTTTTTTTGCGCTCCTTTCCAATTTCGCTGCGTATTTTCTTTTATCGATTATGCTTCATTGTACTACTAAAAGATCTGTGTGGGCAATCCATTGCCGCCATTCCCCGAAAATTTTAAAAGACGGACAAAAAACAGAGGATTTCTCTCTGCATTTTGTCCGTCTCTCTACAACGTATTTATTGGATTCTCCGTTTACGGAAATGATTTCGGAAATGATGAACTAATTCATCGCCTCACCCTTCAGCAGTCTGCTGATGTGCTTGTACAGAAGCATGGTTACCAGTGATACCACAACACCTTTGATGATATTAAACGGTACAACGGCAAACAGAACAAAGGTCGGAAGGCTTGTAATTGCTTTGTTGACTGCAGATCCCATTCCCACAAGGGCATCCATCGGCATTCCAAAGGCTGCTGCATAAGCCGGAAGCAGTACAAAAGCGTTCAGAAGACCGCCGCTGCTGCCAGAAATACGGTTCCGACTGCCATACCGATCATGGCATTTTTCTTGGTTTTCTGTGTTTTGTAGATCCATGCGGCCGGCATAACATACGCACAGCCGATCAGGAAGTTTGCTACTTCGCCAACACCTGCGGTGGTACTTCCTTTCATAACAAGGTTCAGCAGAATCTTAATCAGCTCAATCGCAGCTCCGGCAAGAGGTCCCATCGCAAAGGCTCCGATCAGCACCGGAACTTCGCTTAAATCAATCTTGTAGAAACTCGGGGCAAACGGAAGCGGGATGTCAAAAAACATCAATACGACTGCGCTGCGCCGAGCATTGCCACCTGTACCATGTAACGGGTTTTTCCGATTTGCGACATCTTTGATGTCTGTTTTGCTGTTGTCTGTGCATTCATAACTGCATTTCTCCTTTTTTCTGGAGATCTTGACCGGTTCTGCCGGAAGTAACGAGTCCAAATACGCTCCACGAATTTGAACTTGTTTTCGCGGCAGTCGCCAAGGTCTCGTGCAAGCACGGACTTTGGCTCGTTGCCCGCGAAAAAGTGCCCCTGAATTCCTTTTCTTGAATTCAGGGCACCAAAATATTTCCATGCAAATAAACTTTATTTCGTCTTCTTTCATCCAGACTTTAACTGTTGGTCCCGGAGTTGCACCGAGTCAGCCGCTGTTTGATATCGCAGCGGGTCGCGGACTATACCGCCAGTAGGGAATCACACCCTGCCCTGAAGATCTCCGTATTTTGTTTTTACAGGGATATTTTATTCATATTCACACAATTTGTCAATACTTTTTTCAGACAATACGTTATCTGGTTAGTTTGCTACGCCCATCTGAATTTTTCCTGTGCTCTTATTTTTCAGCACACGCAGATAGCAGATCCGCATATCTCCCTTCAGAACGAGACGGATCTCAGATGCGCCGTCAGTCTGCGGTCTGTCTGCGAGGGAAATTTCGATATCCTCATACACCGGTTCACGGTACCGGTTGCGCTCTTTTACTTCTTCCTCCGCATAGCGTCCAGTTTCGGGGCGCTGCGGAACTCGCAGGTTCTTGTGTCACCGGTAAAGCTTCCCATTGAAACACCGTCCACAAAGGCTTCCACACTGCCGCCGCGTTCACTCTTCACATGAAGTGCCAGAACAGCAGCATCGGAAAGATCACAGTCACGGTAAACGAGAACACCTTCTTTCGTCTCATCCTGCACGCGGACTGCCTTGAAATTGAAGTGGCCTTCCGTCAGATACATGTTCTCGTAATCATCGTAGTGGTCTGCCGCGGTAAATGCACTCAGATCGCGTACTCCCCTTTTTCCGCCCGGAATAAAGATTTCTGTGGAAACGCTTTATCCTTGCAGGATGCGCCTGCATAGATTTCATACGTTCCTTCTTCTACCATCAGTCTGCGGCTGATGACATCGTAGAAGCGAAGCTCCTCCACCGGGATTTCCAGTGCGACGTGTCTCGTCTCGCCCGGGGCAATGTTTTTCACACGAACAAAATCAAGCAGCTGGCAGATTGGTTTCTTCACACAGGATTCCAAAGCGGAACCGTAGATCTGGACGACCTCGTCGCTTGCGGTATCGCCCGTATTTCTCACATCGAGAGAGATCTGCAGCAGACGGTCGTCTTTTAAGGAAATCTTATAGTTCTCATACGCAAATGTGGTATACGTCAGGCCATAGCCGAATGGATACAATACCTTCCCGTCGAAATAGCGGTACGTTCTTTTTCCTTTGATGATGTCGTAATCGTCAATGTCCGGCAGCTGATCGATACTCTCATACCAGGTCATATTCAGACGGCCGGCCGGTGCATAGATTCCAAGCACAGCCTCTGCCATTGCGCTTCCCATATCCTGGCTTCCCGTTGCAGACATGATGATCGCCGGCAGTTTTTCCATCGCTTTCTGAAGTGTGTACGGATAATTCGTAAACAGCACCAGAACGGTATTCGGATTGGCCTCTGCGATCCGGTCAAGCAGCATCTCCTGCTCCTCTGGCAGCTCCAGTGTGTTGCGGTCGATCTCCTCTTTCGCATTGATCACGGAGTTACAGCCGAGCGCAAGTAAAACCTGCTTTTTGCCCCGGACTGCAGCAACTGCTTTTTCAATTCCGTTTTCGACAACCTCCATCGTAATCGGAATTCCCTCCGTCTGCTCGAAGGAGAAAAATCCCTCCGCATCTCTATAAACCGGGTAATGGAAACGGTTGGTCAGCACAACGCGGCCATCCTCCTGCGGCTCCACGTGGAAAATCTCCATCACAAACCAGTCGAAGGCTTCCTCGCGGTCTGCCGCGATCTGTCCCATTTTCGGCTTTTCTCCCTGCGACTCTGAGAGTCTTGCGCCGAGGTATTTTCCGGTACGGACACTCTTGAACGTATAGCTTCCCTCACCCCAGTATTCCTTGATAAACACATCCGGCTCATCTGCATCTGAAGTGTTCCGTCTTCTGCTACGGCAAGACCTTTTCCATCACAGCGGAAAACAACGCGATCCAGACCATCCGCGAATGTAATGTTCTCCTGCTTCAGTACTTCCATCCCCTGCAGGAAGGTTGTGCGGTATGGTGCCGTTCCGCCGTACCAGTCCTGATACCATGCATCACCAAGCGGTCCGACAATGGCAATATCTTCTGCTTTCAGAGCTTTGTCAAGCGGCAGCGCCCCGTTCTCATTTTTCAGAAGTACGATCGATTCACGGCTCAGCTCTTTGCAGATTTCACGTGCCTTCGGGGAATCGATATCGTCCTCGGTCACGCGGTCATACGGATTCAGGTTTTCCCGATCATAAACGCCGAGACGAAGCTTCGTCTCCATCATACAGCGAATAGAGCGGTCCATATCCTCTTCTTTCAGAATGCCAAGCTCATATGCCTCGCGTGCCGCCTGCTCTACCATACGCGGATCGTCAGACATGGCATCCACACCGGCTTTCAGCGCCGTTGCGATCGTCTCCGCATGCTGTCCGAAATAGTGATGCAGATTCACGACAAGTCCCATCGCACCGCCGTCGCTGACAACGTGACGGAGACCGTACTGTTTTTTCAGAATATCGGTCACTTCCGGATTCAGGATACCGATCGTTCCGTTGATCTTGTTATATGCCGTCATAATGCCCTCTGCGCCGCCATCCTCAATACATCTGCGGAATGGCTCCAGATACAGCTCATATTTGTTCCGCGGGTCAATGGAAGAATTTTTCCATCCGCGGCCGACCTCCGTGTTGTTTCCATAGAAATGCTTTAAGGTCGCTGCGCAGCGCAGATACTTCGGATCATCGCCCTGCATTCCCCGGATATAAGCACCGGCCATTTTTCCGGTCAGCACAGGATCCTCTCCGTAACCTTCTTCGTTTCTTCCCCATCTCGGATCGCGCTCAAGATCAACGGTCGGAGCCATCTGCTGAGTCCATGGCCCTCATGGCGGTGCCATACGACACGCGCCTCCGTTCCGTCACTTCACCGGCCTGCCTGATCAGCTCCGGGTCCCAGGATGCACTCATACCGATCGGCTGCGGGAAGGATGTTGTCACATCCGGTTTTCCAAGACCGTTCTGATCGTTTCTGCCTCAACGCCGTGTGCCGCCTCACCGCCCACAGAGACTCCCGGGATGCCAAGGCGCGGCAGATCCGGGGAAGAGCTGGCGAGGTATCCCAGTTTTTCTTCGACCGTCATTTCTTTTAACAGCCAGTCGATTCTTTCCTGATCCGTCAGTGATGCATCCCAGAACGGTGTGTTTTTGTTTACCTGAAACTCCTTCTTTTCTGTCATTTTTCAAAAACCTCCCTATGATTTTGTCTCATGAAATTGTTTGCAGATTTTCCATATACTGTTATCTTTTTACAATGTTTCACATTTCCCATTACTGTCGCTGTATTTAAAAACATGGCCTGACATTTAATAATATCAGACCATGTTTTTGTGCCGCTTTCCGTTCAACGGCAAAACCTTATGTTTTTGCTTTACTTACTCTACATCAACAAGTTTGGTAGCAAGGAACTCTGTCATAGCTTCTTCTGCATCTGCCAGACCATTGTCTGTCAGCTCCTGTACCATGCTCTTCCAGTTTCCATCAAACTCATCTTCGGTACCAGTTACGCATTTAACAAGTCCCGGCCAAGCAATTTCGTCCAGAATTGTCTGTTTCTCAGCAAGTTCCTGTGGCTGCTGATATGCCCACAGTGCAGAGTATGGAAGAAGATCGAACTCTTCCGGCTGTGCAAACATGTCGGTCAGCATCTCAAATCCCATCGCTTCGCATCCTTCTTTTTCTGCTGTATTGTAGTTTGCAATAACAGACTCTTTGGTAGTTGGAGTGTATGGGAATCCGTCTTCAGAGTAGGAACCTGTTCCGTAGATCGGGAATCCAGTGTAGTTGTCAATACCGGTATTCTTTGCATAATCCGGATCAGACTGAGCTTTTGCAACTTCTTCATCGGTACGATATGGCTGCCCGTCATCATCGAGGAAGTAGTTCTCGCCTTCGATACCCCAGTGATACAGGATCTGTCCTTCATCGGAGCACAGATAGTCAAGGAATTTGATGGCACGAACCGGATCTTCACAGCTCTTGGTAATTCCAATACCCCAGCCAACGGTAGTTCCCTGATACAGAAGGGCTTTTTCTACCTGATCTTCTCTTAAGGTTACAGGAAGTCCAACATAAGTCTGATCTACTTTTCCGTCTGCTACCAGAGTAGCTTCGCACTGGCTGTAATGCCACTCAGCATCGGTGATGGCAACAACACGGCCGCTGGCAACTTTTGCAATATAGTCATCATCTGTCTGCGTTGCAAAGTTCGGATCCAGGATACCTTCGTTGTACATACGGCACAGCCATTTGAAGTATTCTTTCTCTTCATCTGTTACATGTTTGTAATGTACGTTGTACTCGTCGTCAATGATCCACTGTCCATTATCCGGGGATGCATCAGCGATCAGTCCTGCCGGGTTTCCAAGGGTAATCATCCAGTGCCAGTCAGAAGCACTCATGGTGATACCGATCATATCCAGACCATCTTCTGTTTTTGGATGTGCTGCAAGATAGCTCTTGATCATTTTTTCATACTCATCCAGTGTCTTCGGATATTTATAATCGTTCTCTTTTAATGCAGCCCACTGAATCTGGCAGCTTCCGCCTGTTGTCAGGGTTTTCTGGTTTACACCTGCGTAGGAAAGCTGATAGATTCCAGGATCATCCTGGCTCCATTTCAGTTTTTCCATCTCTGCTCCGTACATTTTTTTGATGTTTGGACCATATTTTTCAATCAGGTCTGTCATATCAATCAGCGCGCCTGCCTGATACAAATCCGTTGCTGAGCCTTTTGCATAAATCATGTCCGGATACTCATCATTTGCGATCATCAGCGCAACATCTTCTTTTGCATCACCCTGGGATGCTACCGGATAGGAAACATCAAGTGTAACGCCTGTTGCCTCTGTGATTGCTTTTGCTACCGGGTTATCCCAGTTGCCGTTTTTACCATCAGCGTTAAAATACTCAAAGGTAATCGGAGATTTGTCATCTGCATCATCTGCTGTCTCGCCTGAAGAACTTGCCTCTGCCGCTGATCCAGTCTCTGTGCTGGAACCTCCCTTGCTGCTGCCACTGTCGGAACCGCATCCTGCGAGCATTCCGGCCACCATAGCAGATACTAACATGAGTGATACTACTTTTCTTTTCATAAAAGCCCTCCTTAAAATGGTTTATGTCATCCTGCACTCTTTCTTTCGCCTGGCAGGAATAAACATCATCTTTTTCTAAAAATTTTTTAATACTGTTTTTTATCAGTCTTTAACAGAACCAAGTGTCATACCGCCGATAAAGTATTTCTGAAGGAACGGATATACAATAACGATCGGCACAGTTGCTACAATCGTTACGGCCATACGTACGGACATTGGTGTTACGGCCGTCTGTACATTGGTTCCTGCATGAACGTCCATTTTCATGGTCGCCTGGTTCATAATCTCATACAGTTTGTACTGCAGAGTCGGGAGTTTTTTCGCATACAGGTAAGTATCCATGAAGGAGTTCCACTGTCCTACTGCATAGTACAGACCTACGGTTGCGATAACCGGTTTACAAAGCGGCATAACGACTTATACCAGATCTGAAAATCGTTTGCTCCGTCGAGCTTTGCTGCCTCCTGCAGAGCCATCGGCAGTCCGTCGATATAAGAGCGGACCAGAATCATATTATAAACCCACATCAGACCAGGCAGAATGTATACCATGAAGTTATTGCCCAGCTTTAAGGTACGGATAATCAGAAGATATTCCGGAATCATACCGCCACTGATATACATGGTAACAACGAACAGAAGCTGGAATGGTTTGCGGAGTACGAAGTCTCTGCGGCTTAATGTGTAAGCAACCATCGAGGTACATACAATACCTACGATTGTTCCGATGATGGTTCTTGTTACAGAAATCACAGCCGGCATTGCAATGCGCCGTCTTTAAATACATATTTATAGTTGCTTAATGTAAACTTTCTCGGAATGATGAAGTTTACATTCTTAATGGTATCCGTAGAATCGTTGAACGAAATCGCCAGTACGTTCAGGAACGGATAAATGGTGATGATGACGAGGAATACGAAGATTACCGCCAGTACGTAGTCAAATTTTTTTGCTTTCTTGTTCATATTCGCGTCCTCCTACATAAGTTTATCTTCGCCTACCAGACCGGCAATCTTATTGGCGATCAGCAGCAGGGTAACGCTGACTGCAGACTGGAATACACCGATTGCGGTACCAAGACCGTAGTTGCTGTTTCCGATACCTCTCTTATAAGAGAACCAGGAAAGTACCATCGTGTGATCCTCAACCAGCGGGTTACTAAGAAGCATCTGACGCTCCATACCTACGTTCAGGGCGCCACCGATGCTCATAATCAGCAGTACGATGATGGTCGGTCGGATACCCGGCAGAGTGATGTGCCAGATCTTCTGCAGACGGCTTGCACCGTCCATATCAGCGGCCTCGTAAAGACCAGGATCAATACCTGCCATGGCGGACAGATAAATAATTGCGTTCCAGCCAACCTCTTTCCAGCAGTTAATCAGGATAATGGTTACCCAGATAAGCGGTGAGTTGGAACTCATCAGGTGCAGGTTCTTGCCGAAGATACTGTCAACAACACCGCCGTCGTTGAAAATATTCTTTGCAATACTTGCAATGATAACCCAGGATACAAAGTGCGGCAGATAAGAAATGGTCTGCGTTACTTTTTTGAACTTCATAAAGAACATCTCGTTCAGAAGAACCGCAAATGCGATTGCTGCGATCGTTCCGACCGCGATGTCAAGGAAGCTTACCCCCAATGTATTGATTAATGTCTGTGTAAACAGACGGTCTTTGAATGCATCTGTAAAATTTTGAAATCCAACCCAGGTTCTCTCCCAGATCGGAAGTGCAAACGTTGCCGGTTTTACCTCCTGAAATGCCATGGTCCATCCCCACAGCGGAATGTACTTGAAGATAATCAGCCAGATTACAAATGGTACTGACATCACAAGCAGCCAGCGCTGTTTCCATAAAATTGCGGGGGCGATTTTCTGCCCTTTTTTCTTTTTCATTTTTTCCTTCGCCATACTCCCCATCCTTTCCGTTGTTTTGTGCGTTTTTATTACGCATTTTCTTTGATTATTTGTGATATTTACACTATATCAAATAAAATCCCCGTTTGATATTGTGTATTTTGTCCACTTATATTGACTTTTTTTTATCTTTTTCCACATTTTCAGTTGCTATGGCAGGCATTTTTACTAATTTATATGCGTTTGTTTTTATTTTTTACACCAGCTTACAACTCTACCAATCAGTGTTTTTTTTTTGTAAAAAAAAGCAGGAAAACGTAATGGGGGGATTACATTTTTAAGAAAAAATGTCAGTTTTTTTATCCAAATAATCTCCGTTTTCTCTGCTATGATAAACACCATAGAACCAAGAGGGGAAAAACGAGATGAGCCAATACAACATATTAGTCGTAGACGACGACCGGGAAATCGTAAGATCTCTCGGCAAACTATTAGAACTGGAAGGCTACAGGGTAAAAAAAGCCTACAACGCATGGAGCGCTCGACATCCTCATGACCGAACAGATCCATCTGATCCTGCTCGATGTCATGATGCCCAAAATGAACGGCCTTTCCGCCCTGATGAAAATAAGAGAAAAAAACAACATTCCGATTATCATGCTCTCCGCGAAAACCGAAGAGAGCGACAAAGTCATCGGACTTTCGATGGGCGCCGATGATTACGTAACAAAACCATACAACACCGCCGAACTCATGGCCCGTGTCAAATCCCAGCTCCGCCGTTACTTCTCCTTAGGCGCGCAAACGGAACCACGCAAAGCCAGGATATCCTGAAAAACGGCGGTCTGCTGCTGAACCGAAACACCAAAGAACTCCTGGTGGACGGCGAATCCGTCCGCCTGACTGCAACCGAGTACAAAATCATGGAGCTTCTGATGGAGCATCCCGGCTACGTATTTTCAGCCGAAGAAATCTACAGCCAGGTTTGGCAGGAGGATGCTTACAGCGTAGAAAATACCGTCATGGTTCATATCCGGCGCATTCGTGAGAAAATAGAAATTGCGCCGAAAAATCCAAAATATTTGAAGGTGGTGTGGGGAATTGGATACAAAATTGAAAAAATTGACGGAAACTGAAAAACGCATCCTGCTGTGGATGCTTACCGATCTTTCTATGGTACTGATTTTGTGCGGAAAGCTTCTGCGGAAATGGGCCAGTGAATTCGAATGGGGAATGTGGCGCAACATCGAATGGGGTATCGGCATCGGAGTGACGGTAGTCGGCGTTTTGGGCATAGCCGCAGCTTTGTATCTGGTATGGAAATTCCGAAAAAATACCGGGAACTCGAAAATGACTGCTTTTGCCGGCAGTGAACCGGAAAAAGCGGGAAAAACAGCAAAAAGCAGCGAAGGGGCAGCCGCAGATAAGTCCGAGACAGATGAAATAGAAAAATCCCGGCAGATGCAGTTTGAGGCAAGAGCCGCTGCGGAAGCAGAGAAAGAGCAGCTGTTTCTGAAAAAATCCGAAAAGGTGCCAAATGAGCTTCTGGTTCTTGTCGGAGGATTTGCTTTTTTCGGATGGCTTCAGCCGCTCCGGCACAGCTATGCCAGATACCGCATTGTTGCCGAATGGGGTACTGTAATAGAGTGTGTGCAGACAGGTCTTCTGTTTTTTGGAATCTGTGGCGTTTTCCTTCTCAGTGCCGGCATTCTTGTCTGTCGCTATGAAAAGAAACAACTGAGAGAAATGTCCTTTTTTTTGCAGAGAAAGGAAGCGTTACAGAGATCGGACCAGCCTGGAACGGCAGCTTGCCGGTCAGAGTAAATGGCCGTTCCGTGTGGCACTGATTGCGGAACTTCTAATCGTGATTACCATGATCACCGGACTGATAAACGGAATGGATGGCGAGGTACTGTTTGTCATTCTTCTTGGGCTGACCACGCTGATTTTAATTCTGTTTGCCTGGAAAACATACCGCAGTCGCCTGAACCGGGAGATGGGCCTTTTGATGGAACAGATCCATACGATGGCAGAAGGCAGCATGGAAAGCCGGATCCATGAAATATCCGAAAAATCCCTGCTGTATCCGGCGTTTGCAGAGCTGGAAAATATTGAGAGCGCTATGCAGAAGAGCGTAGAAAAACAGATGCAGGCGGAGCGTCTCAAAATTGACCTGATTACCAATGTATCGCACGATCTGAAAACACCGCTCACCTCGATGGTCGGCTATACGGATCTTCTGAAAAAAGAGGATCTGACACCGGCGGCACAGGATTACGTCGAAGTGATTTCTGTGAAACAGGAACAGCTAAAGGAGATGATCCAAAGCCTCTTCGAGCTCTCCAAATCGACAAGCGGAACCGAAAAATTCCAGATGGAAAAAATGGATATGAAACGGTTGATCGAGCAGACCCTCGCCGATATGGACGATGCGATTGCGCAGAGCAATCTGTCGTTCCGCACGGCGCTCGGAGAAGAGCCGCTGCCGTTCCTTGGGGATAATGGGAAAATGTACCGCGTGATACAGAATCTTGTGGAAAATATCCTGAAATACAGCCTGGGCGGAACGAGAGTTTACATTGACGCAGGGAAGGAAAACGGGGAGATTTTCGTGACGATGAAAACATTTCCGCCTATGAGATGAATTTTGAAGCGGAGGAATGATGGAACGCTTTGTGCGCGGCGACGAATCACGGACGAGCGAGGGGCACGGCCTTGGCCTTGCGATTGCATCAAGCTACACGGCCAACATGGGCGGCCGCATGGAGCTTGCGGCAGACGGCGATCTGTTTAAAGTCATCCTGCGTTTCCCGGAGGCAGGCGAGGATTCTGCAGCGGGAGAAACAGCCACAAAAACCTGACTTGCATAAGAATGAGACAGAAGCGGGATTGCAGCAGGAAGGATCTGAAGAAGGATTCTGAGAGAGTATGTAATCCCCGGGAGGAAAAAAATGGAGACAATCAGTATTATCATACCATGCTACAACGAAGAGGAAGCAATTCCGGTTTACTACGAGACGATGGTACGTCAGATGGATGAGATGGAAGAACAGCAGAAGGTTCAGTTCGAGCTGATCTTTGTTGACGACGGCTCGAAGGATCACAGCCTGTTTGAGATGCGCCGGCTTGCGCAGAAGGATATGCGCTGCCGTTACCTCTCGTTTTCGAGAAATTTCGGAAAAGAGGCAGCCATGTACGCCGGACTGCAGGCGCCAAAGGCGATTACGTAACGGTGATGGATGTCGACCTTCAGGATCCGCCGTCCCTTCTTCCGAAAATGTACGCGATGCTGCAGAGCGGCACCTGTGACTGTGTAGCGGCACGCCGCAGTTCACGGGAGGGCGAGGGAAAAATCAAATCCTTCTTATCAAATGCCTTCTACGGTGTGATCAACCGCCTTTCCAGAACAGAGATTGTAAGCGGTGCACGGGACTACCGTCTGATGAGCCGCAAAATGGTGGATGCCGTGCTGGAAATGAGTGAGTACAACCGCTTTTCCAAAGGAATTTTCGGATGGGTCGGCTTTCACACAGAATGGCTGGAATTTGAGCATGAGGATCGCTGCGCCGGAACATCAAAGTGGCCACTTCGAAAGCTCCTTGCGTACTCAATCGACGGCATCACAGGTTTTTCCGTAGCCCCGCTGTCACTTGCATCTGTCATGGGCGTGCTTTTTTTCCTGATTTCTATGATTCTGATCGTGTTCATCATCGGAAGAACGCTGCTGTTTGGCGATCCCGTTGCGGGCTGGCCGTCGATGGCATGCATCCTTTTCTGGTGAGCGGTGTACAGCTTTTCTGCACGGGCATTGTAGCATTATCTT
>ENA-OQCS01000421-OQCS01000421.1-human-gut-metagenome-genome-assembly--contig:-NODE-421-length-23581-cov-1.991643_pt1 | contig 23581 bp, 31 predicted proteins | sample MGYA00242757_ERZ504575 | MGnify/ENA primary metagenome ERZ504575 (study PRJEB26092, sample SAMD00036297) | human gut metagenome | host: Homo sapiens | study: EMG produced TPA metagenomics assembly of... | reverse complement strand
GCCGATATCTTCGGTCCTTCGCAGCCTAAGATGTTCAATGTAGAAGAAGCCCGTCCCTATATGTGGAGGTGGGAGCCGCGAACTGATCGAACCGGTGCCAACTACGGCGTGAAGCTACTGTCCATCGGTTTTTTATCAATAAGGAAGGACGCCGTCCTTTGGCGCGGCGCAATGGCAAGCAATGCTTGAAACAGTTGATCGGCGACGCAACTGGGGCGATCTGGACTATTTCCTGATCGACCTGCCACCGGGAACAAGCGATATCCACCTGACGATGGTACAGACATTGGCCATCACCGGCGCCATCGTTGTCAGCACACCGCAAGAAGTGGCGTTGGCAGATGCCCGCAAAGGGATCAGTATGTTTACAGGTGAGAAGATCAACGTACCAGTATTGGGACTGGTCGAGAACATGTCTTGGTTCACGCCTGCCGAGCTGCCAGAAAACAAATACTACCTGTTCGGCAAAGAAGGAGGCAAACGTCTGGCGGAAGAACTGAATATCCCGTTGCTAGGACAAATCCCCATCGTACAAAGCATTTGCGAAGGTGGAGACAGCGGAAAGCCAGTCGCCCTCAATCCGGACAGCATCACTGGCCAGGCATTCCAGAAGTTAGCCGAAAATGTCGTGAAACAGATCGATTACCGTAACGAACATTTGGATCCGACAAAGAGGGTTGTTGTTACCAAGAAGTAATAAGAGAGTGAGTAGGATGTGTCAAAAAGAAAGAGAAATCAATTCCTTGCCGGGGGATTAATCCCCCGGCAAAGAGAGAGATAAATTTTGACACATCACCAAGAAATTGGACACAATCCTATCTTCTTATTATAAAGTATACCGTCTTAGGAAAGCGACCGTCCGATGTATTTCGGGATACATGATGATGTCTTCGCCAATGAAGGGAACCTCTTTGCGATAGGCTTTCAGGAATTTCTCCAAGATAGGGGAAGTACGCGCCGGACGGCGGAACTCGATACCTTGTGCCGCATTCATCAGCTCAATCGCCAGGATATGATCCAAGTTGTCCATTATCTTAAAGAGCTTCGTCGCTGCATTGGCCCCCATACTCACATGGTCTTCCTGCCCGTTGCTGGACACGATCGAGTCGCTGCTGGCGGCATAACAGTACATCTTGTTCTGGCTTACCATGCTGGCTGCCGCATATTGCGGGATCATAAAGCCGGAATTCAGTCCGGGGTTGGCAACCAGAAATTCAGGCAAGCCCCGAAGTCCCATGATCAACTGCGCGACACGGCGTTCGGAAATATTTCCCAACTCAGCCAACGCAATCGCAAGGAAATCGTAGGAGATCGCCAACGGCTGGCCGTGGAAATTACCTCCGGAGATGATCTTGTCCTCGTCGGGAAAGATCGTCGGGTTGTCCGTCACGGAATTGATCTCGGTAAGCAATACGCCGGAGACATACCGGATCGCATCTTTCGTCGCCCCGTGTACCTGCGGGATGCAGCGGAACGAATACGGGTCCTGCACATGCTCCTTCTTCCGGCTGATCAGTTCGCCTGCCCTCCAGAATGCGGCGGAAAGCATCGCCCGTCTCGATCTGTCCGGGATGCGGACGCATCTGCTGGATGCAATCCATAAAAGGATCGATCCGCCCGTCGAAGGCTTCGAGCGACAAGGCGCAATCAGATCCGCCCGCTTCGACACGGCAAAAGCACGCATCAGGGCAAACACGCCGTTGGCACTCATAAACTGCGTACCGTTCAGCAACGCCAATCCCTCTTTACTCATCAGGCGCACCGGCTTCCAGGCAAACTCGTCCAGGACACTGATAGCTCCCTCTTCTTCCCTTTATAATACACATCTCCCACTCCGATAAGCGGAAGGAAAAGATTCGCCAACGGAGCCAGGTCGCCCGACGCCCCAAGCGAACCCCGGTCATAGACGATCGGGAGCACGTCATTATTAAAGAAATCAAGGATACGCTGCACCGTTATCACCTGCACGCCGCTATGCCCCAGCGACAAAGCATGCGCCTTCAACAGCATCATCAGGCGGACAATCACCGGGCTCACCTCATCCCCCACGCTACAGGCATGGCTTTTCACCAGATTCTCCTGCAAGGTGCTGAGTTCATCCGGCGAGATATTCTTATTACACAAGGAACCAAAGCCTGTCGTGATGCCGTAAAGCGGCTCGCTCTGTGTCTCGATCTTCCGGTCCAGATAATCGCGGCAACGCTGGATACGTTCCTTCACTTCCGGGGTCAGTTCCAACTTCATATTTCCGGTCAATATCTCTTCGATACGTTCGACGTCAGCGGTTCCGCCCCCACATAATGTACATTCCCATAACTTTCAATTTTCAACTTTCAATTGCTCCTGCGTCCAATCCAGCAACTTCTTCTCTATCCGGATCGCTTCGGATTCGAGGAAATCCGCTTTCTCCGACATCCGTTTGACAAACGCTTCATCCTTGATAGATGTAAGATTGATACGGACATTCAGCAAAGCCCCTAACACACAGGTACGGGCCGTCATCATCGCCACACAGGCATCGGTCACGGCATTCCGGTTCCCTTTATGCGCCACATATATAATAGTCTCCATCACCGAGGCAATCTCTTCGGCCACTTCCATCGGGACCATAGCCGCCTGTTTCGTCGCATCCTGGATCACCCGGCTGCGCTCGGCTTTTTCCTCCTCCGTTTCCTTCGGGAGTTTAAAGGCGGCAAACACACGGTCGTACGCTTCGCTATCGCGGTCTATATCCCGGATCAGCCGTTCACGAATGATGGCTGCCTCCGTCGCGATTGTCCGCATCTGGCCTTCCACATCGGCATATTTCTTCTTACCGATCGTCAGGTTTGCCACCATCTCGGTAAGTGCCGTCGCAATAGCCCCGTTCAGAGCCGAGATACTTCCGCCCCCCGGAACAGGCGCGCTACCCGCCGTTTCGGCAAGAAATCCTTTGATTGTCAAATCTACAAGCATTGTGTCTATTATTTAAGATTAAACATTTTATCTTCATCCCGTCAAACGATATAAAGCACGCCGTCTTTGATAACCGTGTCCACGATATTCATTCCTATATGATAAGGAAGGAACTTATAAGAAGGGAATTTCAACAAGACCAAGTCCGCCTTCTTTCCGACATCGATGCTACCGACCTTCTTTTCCCGCCCTAACGCTGCCGCTCCGTTGATCGTAAGGGCGGTCAGGGCTTCTTCGGGAGTAAGTTTCATCTGGATGCAGGCCAGGGCGAACAACAACGGGATCGAACTGGAGAAGCAACTACCGGGGTTCAGGTCGGAAGCCAGTGCCACGGCGCAACCGGCATCTATCATCGGCGTCCCGGAGCATAAGGTTCATTTAGCGAGAAAGCGGTAAGCGGAAGCAAAGTCGCGATCGTCCCCGAACGTGCCAGGCGTTTGATGCCGGTATCGGAGATATGCAACAGATGGTCGGCACTCACGGCTTTCAGGCGGGCTGCCAATCGGCTCCTCCGAAAGAAACGATCTCATCGGCATGAAGTTTCAGTTTGAAAGCTGGCCGCGGGCTGCTTTCAACAAACGTTCGCTTTGTTCGACCGAGAAAACGCCTTGTTCGCAAAAGACATCGCAGAAGGTTACCGAATGTTCTGCACGCACATGGGGCAACACTCCTTCTATTATGTAATCGACATATGCGTCCGTACGCCCGGCAAACTCCGGCGGGACAGCATGTGCACCGAGGAAAGTAGAGACCACATCCAACGGGTGTTCGTCGTTCAACTCCTTCATGACACGAAGCTGGATCAGCTCGGTCGCCAAGTCAAGACCGTAACCACTCTTTCCTTCGACAGTAGTCACGCCCATATCCATCATAGCGTCGAGACGGTCGTATGCATCGCCGTACAGGTCATCATAGCTGGCGTTCCGGGTCGCATTCATCGTATTGACGATCCCGCCTCCCCTTTCCATGATCGACATATAGCTGTCTCCTTTCATCCGCCAAGAGAACTCCTCCTCGCGGTAACCACCGAAGACGAAGTGCGTATGGCTATCCACAAACCCTGGCAGAAGCGCACGTCCGGAAGCGTCTACTTCCAGATAATCTCCGACATCCACTTGCCGGAGGACCTCTTCAGTCGGTCCCACATGCGTGATAATACCATCCGATACAGCAACCGCCCCGTCCTCGATTATCCCGACATCGGACATAGCCTTCCCCTTCTTCGCTTCAAAACCAGAACAAGTCACCACCTGCGACGCATTCCGTATCAATATCTTTTCGTCTTCCATCGTCTATCCCATTATCCTGGTTTCCAATACCTGATCTATTGAAAAGTCTTCCAGTCCCAAATAGTAAGAAGCCGTATCAATCAACGCCTCCATCGGAACCAACCCAATAATCTCGCTTCCGACGACTGGGACACCATAGCGACGTGCCTCAATGCGTACCAGCTCGAAAGCGCGATAAAGGGCGGTGCGGGTATAATCGGTCATATTGATCGAAACCTGCACGATGCCGCGTTCTTTCAGTTCCACTCCCATCGCCTTGCAGTAGCGGAGCCCGCCACCTATGAAGCGGATCTTTTTGGCGATACTGCTCGCGATCTCCAGGTTTGCCGTGCCCAAATTGACGTTATAAGCCACCAACGGCATACGGGCGCCGATCGCCACTGTCCCTGCCGATGGATGCCGTTCGGCAGGCCCGAAGTCAGGTTTCCATTCCGGCTGCTTGATCTTTGCTTCCATACCCTCAAACTCACCTTTGCGGATCGCCGCCAAGTTCTCTCGGTGTGGAGCCGAAGCCGACTTCTCATACAGGAAAACCGGTACTCGATAGAGAGCGGCCACCTTCTCGCCCACTTCTTTGGAGAGCGCAATCGCCTCATCCATCGTACACCCTCTGATCGGGATAAAAGGAACGACATCGACCGCTCCCATCCGCGGATGCTGCCCGGAGTGTTTCGTGAGGTCTATCAGTTCCACCGCCTGTCCGATGGCTTCGAGCAAAGCGTCCTTCAAAGCTTCCGGTTCACCGACTACCGTCACGACCAGTCGGTTATGATCTTCGTCATTACTGTAATCCAACAGCTTTACACCGGCTTTGGCACGAAATTTATCTACTATCTTTTCTATTTTCGCTAAATCCCTTCCCTCACTGAAATTGGGGACACATTCCATTATCTTATTCCATGTACTCATACTTGCGTTTTAAAGAGGTACGTATACTATTTTGAATTAAATCTTCTTTCGGAATAAAAGGCAACGTGATATGATACCAATCGCCATAGCTTTCGTTAAAGGCCGCGCTGGTGGACATGGCATTCGGATTCCTGGCCCAGGAACGGCGTGCCACTCCTCCCATCACATCCCAGAGCATGGCGGAACGAAGGATTTCGTCCACCCGTTCGCTTCCATCCAGCACCATACCGAAACCACCGTTTACCGCTTTCCCGATACCGACTCCGCCGCCATTATGAAGGGCAACAAGGCTCATACCCCGTGCCGCATTTCCGGCAAAACACTGGACAGCCATATCGGCCATGACGTTACTTCCGTCATAAATATTGGACGTTTCGCGGAAAGGCGAATCCGTCCCACTCACATCATGATGGTCACGTCCAAGCATGATCGGCCCGACTTCTCCGTCCCGCACCATGCGGTTGAAGCGGAGCGCGATATTCAATCTTCCTTCCGCATCCTGGTAGAGAATGCGCGCCTCGGTACCGACAACAAGCCGGTTTGTCTCGGCATCGCGAATCCAGTTGTAGTTATCCCTGTCCTGCCCGCGCCGGTTCGGATCGATGCAATCCATAGCTGCTTGGTCGGTCTTTACCAGATCTTCATGTTTCCCACTCAGGCATACCCAGCGGAAAGGCCCGTAACCATAATCGAACAGTTCCGGCCCCATAATGTCCTCGACATAGGAAGGCAGATGAAACCGTCTTTCTCATCTATTCCGTTCCGGGAAATTTCCTTTACACCGGCATCGTAGATGGCTTTCATAAACGAGTTTCCATAGTCGAAAAAGTAAGTGCCGCAAGCCACAAGCTTCTTGATTACCTCGAAATGACGGTGCAGAGATTGATCGACCAACGAGCAGAACCGGTCCATATCGTGAGAAAGAAGTTCCGTACGCTCGGCAAAGGAGATGCCGACAGGACAGTAACCACCTTCATAGACGGCATGACAGGAAGTTTGGTCACTCAGCAGATCGATCCGGATCGCCTGCGCCTCGGCAAACTCCAACAAGTCTACTATATTGCCATGATAAGCGATCGAAATCGGTTCCCTTACCTGCATAGCCTCCTGCGCCATACGGAATGCTTCTGCTTTATCTTCAGTCACATGCTGAACCCAACCTTGCGAATGGCGGGTCTGGATGCGGGAACTGTCCACTTCTGCAATGATACTGGCAGCACCGGCTATAACGGCCGCTTTCGGTTGTGCCCCACTCATTCCTCCGAGACCGGAGGAGACAAAGAGATGCCCGCGCAAATCCTGATCCTGCGGAATGCCTAATTTCTTCCGCCCGGCATTCAATAAGGTATTGAACGTCCCGTGCACAATCCCCTGCGGACCGATATACATCCAGCCGCCGGCGGTCATCTGTCCGTAATTAGCGACACCCATCTGGGCGGCTATATGCCAGTCTTTCTGATTGTCGAACAGGCCGACCACCATGGAATTGGTAATAATCACACGGGGTGCATCCGGCTTGGAACGGAACAGTCCCAACGGATGTCCGGACTCGATCACGAGTGTCTGCTCGCTCGTCAGTATTTCGAGATATTGCTTGATCAGGCGATACTGCATCCAGTTCTGGCAAACCTGCCGGTTTCGCATACGTGACCAGTTCGTATGGATAGAGAGCGATATCGAAACTGAGATTGTTGTCGATCATCACCTGGAAAGCCTTTCCCTCCAGACATTGCCCTTTATATTGGTCGACAGGCTTGGCTTTCAAGTCTCCTTCCGGCCGATAACGGTATCCGTAAATGCGGCCGCGAGTCATCAACTCTTCCATAAACTCCGGAGCCAGCACTTCATGCAACTCTTCGGGAATGTAACGGAGCGCATTCTTCAAGGCCGTTTCTGTTTGTGCAGGCGTAAGTGAATAGCCGCGATCAGGAGCGCGGCGGATACCGGGAACAAAAGATGGGTAAACCGGCAATTGGTTACTTAGGCGTACTTCCATAACATGATATTTTAAGGTGTTTTCTTACAATCTGTAAGTAAATAGCAGAAGTAAGAGGCGTACAAGATAAGCATTCTCTTTCATCTTGCCAACCGGCACAATTATGTTTAGAAGCACAAAAAGGGCCATTCCCTTAACCAGGAACAGCCCTTTTCTATCGGATTAAAATCTATTCTTATTTACCAGCTTCAGCAGCTGCTTTCTTATTGATCTTCTTCTTCTGCAATTCGTAAGCGATAGGAGTTGCCACGAACAGAGTAGAATATGTACCGATAATGATACCTAACAAGATAGCGAACGTAAAGCTACGGATCGTCGCACCACCCAGGATGAAGATACACAATACAACTACCAATGTAGTTAATGATGTATTGAAGGTACGGGATAAAGTCGAGTTCAATGCATCGTTGATCACCTGATAACGATCACGCTTCGGATACAGACCGATTGTTTCACGGATACGGTCGAACACAACCACGGTATCGTTGATAGAGTAACCGATGATTGTCAGGATAGCCGCGATAAAGGTCTGGTCGACTTCCATAGAGAAAGGCAATACCTTCCAAAGCAACGTATAGAAAGAAATAATACACAAAGTCGTGACAGCTACAGAAGCGAATGCACCGACAGAGAATGAGATGTCGCGGAAACGAAGCAAGATATAAGCCGCCATACAGAACATGGCAAATACAACTGCGAGAAACGCAGCGTTCTTGATATCGTCTGCCATACTCGGTCCTACCTTCTGTGAGCTCTGGATATACTGATCCGTGAACTGAGCCAAAGTCGTTCCTTCCGGAAGCAATGACTTGACACCTTCAAACAATTTATTTTCGATTTCCTGGTCGATAGCCGGATCATTGTCTTCAATCTTATAGTTGGTAGATACACGAACCTGGTCGGGAGTACCGATCTGGATAACGCTAACAGAACCATCCAACTGCGCATCCAACAGATTACGGACTTCGTCAGTCTTCACATCCTGGGCGAAACGGATCACATAGTTACGTCCACCGGTGAAATCGATACCGTTGTTCAAACCGATAGTAGACATGGAGATCGCACCCAAAACAATAATACCGGCCGGAATCAGATACCCAACCTTACGGGCTGCCAAGAAGTTGATCTTCGGATTCGTCAATAAATCTTTCGTAATAGAAGTCGTAAAGGTCACGTTCTTCAGTTTATCTTTTGCCAACAGTGCTTCGTAAACGATACGAGTCAGGAAGACTGCCGTCAGGAAGGACGCGAACAAACCGATAATCATCGTCGTGGCAAACCACGGATAGGACCCGTACCGAAATAGAACAATACGACACCAGTGATGATGGAAGTCAAGTTCGAGTCGAAGATTGCAGAAAATGCGTTGCTGTAACCATCGGCAATTGCTTTGTTCAACGATTTACCGGCACGAAGTTCCTCTTTCGTACGTTCGTAGATCAACACGTTGGCATCGACAGCCATACCCAGCGTCAACACCATACCGGCAATACCCGGCAACGTAAGGACTGCCTGGAAGGATGCAAGGATACCCATTGTGAAAAAGATGTTCAATACCAAAGCACCGTCGGCGATCAAGCCGGAAGAACTCCGTAGAAGGCACACATGTAGAACATCAACAGGATCAAAGCCAAAACAAATGAGATAACACCGGAATTGATAGCTTCCTGACCCAAAGACGGGCCGACAACGTCTTCCTGTACGATATGTACGGAAGCAGCCATTTTACCGGATTTCAACACGTTAGCCAAGTCCTTTGCCTCTTCCGGAGTGAAGTGGCCTGTGATCTGAGAACGTCCGCCTGTGATTTCCACCTGCACGTTAGGAGCTGAATAAACCATATCGTCGAGAACGATAGCAACCGCTTTACCGATATTTTCTTTTGTCAGGCGAGCCCATGCTTTAGCCCCTTCTGCGTTCATAGTCATGCTAACCTGCTGTTCTGAACGGCCTGCCTGCTGAACGAAGTCTGCATTAGCATCCGTTACAACGTCACCTCCCAAAGCAGGCGTTCCGTCGCGGTTCGTCATCTTGATTGCATACAAGTAGAAATATTGTTCTTTTTCATCGATAGCCTTTACGCCCCATTTCAAAGAAAGGTTACGCGGCAGAATATCTTTTACCTGCTTCATGTTCAGGTATTCGTTGATCTTGGCAATATCTTTCTTATCGGCAATACCGACAACCGGTCCGGGAGCCAACTGTCCGTTATACTGGTTGATCTGCAGAACGGCGAACAACGGATGTTGCTTTGCGAATTCTTCCATGCTCTTGGCTGCCTGTGCTTCAGGCTTGTCTTCACCGATCTTAGCCAGCAGAGAATCTGCGTCGTTGGTTGTTTCGGCAGCAGCATTGTCGGCAACTACTTCTTCCGTTGCTTCGATAGCCGTAGTATCCGAACCTACAGCAGCAGTATCGTCCGATTTCAGGATTGTAGCCAACATATTATCGGCGGCAACCAACTGCTGGTAGATTTCCGGCAAGTTGTATGTTTCCCAGAATTCGAGGTTGGCACTACCCTGTAATAATTTACGCACACGTTCCGGTTCTTTCACACCCGGAAGTTCAACCAGGATACGGCCGGCAGTTTCCAAACGCTGGATGTTCGGAGACACCACGCCGAAACGGTCGATACGGGTACGCAATACGTTAAATGAATTATCGATTGCACTCTTCAGTTCTTCCTTCAACACGGCGATTACCTGTGCGTCCGAGCTCTGCGGAGTGATTTTGTCTTTCAATTCGAAAGTACTGAAAATAGCGGATAAACGGGCGCCATTATCTAACTTCTTATACTCTTCTGCAAATAGATCAATAAAGTCCTTCTGACTTGTAGCCTGATTTTCATAAGCCAGGTCCAATGCTTTATTGAAGTTCTCGTCCTGATTGTTGTTCGAAAGCGAGCGAATCACATCGGCCACATTCAATTCCAGAACGACGTTCATACCGCCCTTCAAGTCAAGCCCTAAACTGATTTCCATTTCACGGCACTCCTTGAGCGTATAGCCCAACCATACCTTCTGAGTAGATAACGAGTCCAAATAAGAACTCTCTTTTACCGGATCTCCACCTGCATACTCAGCGGCTTTACTGTTGTAATGTCTTGTCACGAACGAGAATGACAGATAAAACATACAGACAAGCGTAAGTAACACCGCAAAGACCTTTACAAATCCTTTGTTTTGCATTTGAATCTTATGTTTATGTTATTATTCGTTTTTTCACAGGGTGCAAATATAGGCTTTTTTTCTTTGTCCAACAGTAATTAGATTAATTTATTTGTCACACTCTTAGTTTATTTCAGCCACAATTATATATCTTTGCCCGTAAAAAACATAAGTAAAGAATAACCATGAAGCAACTTTTATTATTAACGCTATTTATCCCGGCCCTACTCTGGCTCAGGAAGATTCCAAGTATTTAGCCGGAGCCGTTCCGGTCGAGAATGGTAAGTAGTATTCGCAAAGGAGATAAACGCACCTTCTTTTTCGAAAGATGAAGTATATGACAAAATGCTGGACTGGGCGGACGGTTTCTTCAGTGAAGACGGCAACCGCGTTGTCTATTCCGACAAGGCAAAAGGCGACATCGCCGCAGTAGGGCAAACCAACCTGGTCTTCCAGAGCACCGCCCTTTCTCTGGACCGTACGGAAATGAACTATCGCGTCACGATGGAATGCGAGAACCAGAAATGTATAGTGAAAGTGGCCGGTATCCGTTACGAATATAATGTATCATACCAGCGTGAACCGGAAAAATACACCGCCGAAGAATGGATTACAGATAAGTATTGCCTGAACAAAGACCAAACCAAATTGAACCGAGGCAACGGCAAATTCCGAAGAAAGACAGTCGATTTCATTGACGAAATGTTTGCCTCCGCCTCCGCCGCTTTAGGCACGCAGCAACCGCCAACGTAGTTCCGGCAACACCGGTCACTCCCGCTCGGACTGTGACACCAGCCCAGACCACCCAACCGGCAACTCCGGTTCCGGCAAAAGAAGGATATGTGCTTTTGCCGCCGATAAGGTTCCGTCTACATTATTACAGATGTTACCGGAAAGCGATATGCAGGTCTATCCGCCGGTAAGCCGGATACAAAAGAGACATCCGCCAGTGGAAAGGCACGGGTAATATGTTCGGCAAATCGATTGCCTCGATCGCCATCAGCAAAGACAGTCCTGTCTATAAAAAATAGGTAACAATGACACATATAGCTTGTCTTTCTTCAAGAAAGGTGAAAGCGGAGATGCCTGGCTGATCATCGACTGCCGCAAGCAGGGCGAAACGCAGAAGGCCAGCAGATAACCGTCATCGGTGAAATCGTAAATGTATGGATGAAATAGGATGATGAAAAAGCTGTTTTTCCTTCTATTGATCATGCTCCCTGCGCTGGCAACGGCACAGGGGCATAAAGGCGAAGTCGACGAGTGTGCCCCGATGAAAAACGGGAAAGTATGCTATCGCGACACAGTCCATGTGAAAGATATGAGCCAGGACCAGATATTCGAAGTAATCAATCAATGGGCGAAGAAAAGCTATGCGAAAGATATATTCCTGTCGAATGTCAACTCCAAGAAGTCCAAAGGGACTATCAACGTTTCTTCCAAAGTCGAGATGCTGTTGAACGATACAGACAAAACGATCATCAAATACAAGATGAAAATCAATTGCCACGACAACTGCTACTCGGCAGAAGTTAGCAATATCGTTTATCAATACGATCCACAGAACAATAAGAAGTTCAAGACGTATTCGGCAGAAAGCGTAATTGCCAATAATGGCAAAAGCAATACGGTTGCCTTGATCAAAGACCCGAAGCTGTTTTGCAATGCCACGTTCTTCTTCGTCGAGAACCTGTTTGCCGACATCCTGGATGCAGTGAACGATGCGGAACTGTAGCATAAAGAGCTAACTCCATAAGCACGGCACAAAATTCCCCTATACGAGAAACTACGGCTTCCTGTGTAGGGGAATTTTTCATTTTCAATCATTCTCTTTCAATTGCAAATAACACCATAACGGATAATGGTCGGAATAACGCACCTTGTCGACCGTACAGTTGATCGGTTTCATATTGGCTGAATGCAGGATGTTGTCGATCCTGAACCAAAAGAAGTTTTCATTATAGGTGACCCCGACACCACGGCCTGAAGCAGCATAAGCATCTTTCAACGGCCCCTGGATCGTACGATGGGCATAGGAAATCGGCGTATCGTTGAAGTCACCGCAGACCAATACATAATCGGTATCGATCTTTTTGATTTCTTCGGCAACCGCTCTCGCCTGACGGGCACGTATCCGGAATGCAGGTCCCAACTTCTGTTCGATGGAACTTCTCAAACCATCGAGCGTTTCGGAATTCAGATTCTTGATAAATGCGGAATAATGGCTCCGGTCCTCCATCGTCAGCTTGAAAGACTCCAAGTGGTTATTGATCAAAGTCAACTTCTTTCCTCTTATATCCAGTTCATGAATGGACGAGCCGTTGAAAGAGCTGTCATACTTGATCTTACGGGATTTGGAGATCGGATATTTGGAAAATACGGCTATATTGAATTTGAGCGTACCGGAGGTTCCGATCGGAATAATGGAGCGATACCTATACATCTTCAAGGCATTGGCGATCTTCTGATTCGTCAAAAAGTTCTTGGAAGTACCTACTGCATATTCCTGCAGACATACGATATCCGCACCGGAATTCGCAATATACCGTATGATCGGATTCGGAGCATCTTCCGTATGGCCTTTATAACCGAATCCCATGACATTATAAGTCAAGACTTCAGTACATTCTCTTTCGGAATATCGTCCACTCTGTCATGGAAAGGGAAATAACGGGTTACAGGCCCCCGGCAGATCAGGAACGAACATAGTCCGACCAACACAAACCGCCATTCCCAAAGAAACAGCCAATAAACAACAAAACAGAGGTTCAAAACGCAAAACACAGGAAATCCCAACCCCAGATAAGAGAAGAACACACTCCTGTCCGGTGAAATTCTGTCCGAGAAGGCCGAAGCAATGAATAGCAGAATAACTATCACATTGGCAGTACCGACTACAGATTTAAACAGAATCCTGATCGCTTTAAACCGCTCGCTCATTTTTTGCTGGCATCAAATAGTTTTTTCTTTTCTTCTGCCGAAAGGCTTTCGTAACCGGAACGTTTTAATTTATCCAATATTGCATCCAGATCGACTGTTTCCCGATGTTTACGGGCATTATATTCATAATCGGTCTCCGGACGTTATAAGTCACACGCATCTTGGGTTTCCGCTTTCCCAGATTCACCACCCAGTCAAGCAAGCGGTTCATAGGAGCCGTCAGATCTTTGCCTTCCTTGATCCGGGCGGCAAACCAAATGCCGAACAACGCCCCGCCGATATGGGCGATATGACCACCGGCATTCGTCGATGTAATAGCCAGCAAGTCTATCACAAATGTAAACAAGGCAGATAAATCAGCTTGATCCTCCCGATCAGGAACAAGCCGATCTCCAAGTCTTTCCGGTAGAAAGAGACGGCAAACACAATGGCCATAACCGAAGCCGACGCTCCCATCAAATAACTATAGGCGGCAACTGTACGGAAATAAGGGAATATGTTGTATGCCACAAGAAACAAGACAGCCCCGGCAATACCTCCTAACAGATACAGGCCGCCTAATTGCCGCTCACTGAAAAAAGTAAGGAACAAACCGCCGAACCAGTATAACCACAGCATATTAAACAGAATATGCAGAAAGTCGAAATGCGTGAACATATAAGTAATAATCGTCCACGGCCGGTACAAAAGCAATTCGGGAGACGAAGGCACTTGCAAATACTGCAAAACGGAAAACCGCCCAGATTGAACAGCATCAGGATCACACTTGCCAACCGTATAATGACGAATAGCCCGACATTGATATAAATCAGTTTTGCCAGGATGTTGCCGGAATTGAAAGTCCGTTTGAGATTAGTAAAAATATCGCCCATTGTCTATATCTTTCTTTTTCCAATACCGAACCAGGAAATAACCGAAAAGCATACCGCCCAGGTGGGCAAAATGCGCCACGGAATCACCACCGTTGTTAGCGACACCCATAAACAATTCGGCCAATCCGTAAAAGATCACGAAATATTTTGCCTTGATAGGAATAGGGATGAACATCAGGTACAGCGGAACATTCGGGAACAACATGGCAAATGCCAGCAAAATACCGAATACGGAACCAGAAGCACCGATCGTAATCAGATAGTTCAATGAAGGATCTCCTGCAACCAACTGTACCAGAGTAACCCCGTTCGCACTTGCGAAGGAATGGACGGAATACAGCCAAACCAGTTCCTGCGTAATACCCGCCCCGATACCCGTCACCATGTAAAAAATCAGGAAGCGCTTCGGCCCCCAGACATTCTCCAGCACGCGTCCGAACATATACACACCGAACATATTGAAAAACACGTGCGCAAACGAATGGGTATCATGCATGAACATATAAGTCACAAACTGGAAAGGATAGAAATCCTTCACACCCGGAAAGTGCAGTCCGAATAACTGGACTAAATCAATCCCGACTTTAGGTAAAACAAGACTCGCTACCCAAACAACAGGTTGATAATGATAAGGTTTTTCGTAACCATCGGGATACTGCTCAGGAATCCCGAACTATTTTGATTCATCATATATTTACAATTTAAGGACAAAGGTATATATATTTCGGCAGTTTTCTGACAAAATAGCACTAAAACATAGTAAATCAATAAAAAAACTCTTTTTTCCTTTGCGATATATCAAAATAGAATTACATTTGACACCGACTTTTAGGCTATCACAAATATTGTTTAATATATTAATTATCAAACCATCATGAACAAAACAGAATTTATCAATGCTGTAGCGGAAAAATCCGGTTTAAGCAAAGTTGATGCAAAGAAGCTGTTGAAGCTTTTGTTGAAACAGTATCCAGTGAATTAAAAGAAGGTGGCAAAGTGGCCCTTTTAGGTTTTGGTTCTTTCTCTGTTGCTGAAAATCTGCACGCAAAGGTGTTAACCCGAAGACTAAACAACCAATCGAAATCCCGCACGCAAATCAGTTAAATTCAAAGCTGGCGCCGAATTGACAGAAATCATCAAGTAAATTAGTCTTACACTCTCAATAAGTAAAAAGGCACTCCGCAATCGGAATGCCTTTTTTATTGCATGCCGGTTACTTTATCAAATCATAGTTATCTCTTTCCTACCCACACCAATCTTATGGTTTTTACAAAATAAACCTGTACCTTTGCAGGCAAAATAAATCCGAACATATACTAAACGAATATGGTTATCGAACAACAGATTACCGGTGCTATCATTACCGGCATAAAAGAACTGTATGGCGCCGATGTGGCAGCCAACCAGGTACAACTGCAAAAGACAAAGAAAGAGTTCAAAGGACATCTGACTCTGGTTGTTTTTCCCTTCCTCCGCATGTCGAAGAAATCTCCGGAACAGACTGCCCAGGAAATTGGCGAATACCTGCTCCGGCATGAACCGGCTGTAGCCGAATTCAATGTAATCAAAGGATTCCTCAACCTGACCATCGCCTGTGCCTGCTGGATCGATTTATTAAACGAAATCAACGGCCAGCCGTCATACGGGATCATCCCTGTAACGGAACAGTTCCGCTGGTCATGATCGAATATTCTTCTCCCAACACCAACAAGCCGCTCCATCTTGGACACGTGCGTAACAACCTATTGGGTTACAGCCTGTCCGAGATCATGAAAGCAAACGGCAATAAAGTGGTAAAGACGAACATCGTAAACGACCGCGGTATCCATATCTGCAAGTCCATGCTCGCCTGGCAGAAATGGGGCAACGGCGTGACTCCCGAAACGGCCGGCAAGAAAGGCGACCACCTGATCGGTGACTTCTACGTCCTTTTCAGCAACAAACTGAAAGAAGAGACTGCCGCCCTCGAAGCAAAAGGCATGACGAAAGAGGAAGCCGAAGCCGCTTCTCCCTGATGGCCGAAGCACGCGAGATGCTCCGCAAATGGGAAGCCGGCGACAAGGAGGTACGCGCTCTTTGGGAAATGATGAACAACTGGGTGTACGCCGGATTCGACGAGACATACAAAATGATGGGCGTAGACTTCGATAAGATCTATTACGAATCACAGACCTACCTAGAAGGTAAAGGCAAAGTGCTGGAAGGCTCGACAAAGGCATTTTCTACCGCCGTGAAGACGGTTCCGTATGGGCAGACCTGACCAAAGACGGCCTGGACGAGAAACTGCTGCTCCGTGCCGACGGAACTTCCGTCTACATGACACAAGATATCGGAACTGCCAAATTGCGTTTCGACGACTATCCTATCAACAAAATGATCTATGTGGTAGGAAACGAGCAGAACTACCATTTCCAGGTATTGTCCATCCTGTTGGATAAATTGGGTTTTGAATTCGGCAAAGGCCTTGTACATTTCTCTTACGGCATGGTCGAACTGCCGGAAGGCAAGATGAAGAGCCGCGAAGGAACGGTTGTCGATGCAGACGACCTGATGGAAGAGATGGTGGGTACAGCCCGCGAAATCTCGCAGGAACTGGGCAAAGTGGACGAAATGACACCGGAAGAAGCCGAAAACATCGCCCGCATGGTCGGCCTCGGTTCCTTGAAATACTTCATCCTGAAGGTGGACCCGCGCAAGAACATGACTTTCAACCCGAAGGAATCGATCGACTTCAACGGTAATACCGGCCCGTTCATTCAATACACATATGCCCGTATCCGTTCCGTTCTGCGTAAAGCTGCCGAACAGGGCATCGTTTTACCCGAACAACTGCCGACAACGACTACCATATCCGAGAAGGAAGAAAACCTGATCCAGATGATAGCCGACTACGCTTCCGTCGTTCGCGAAGCAGGAAAGGAATACAGCCCCGCCCTCATCGCCAACTATACTTATGACCTGGTAAAAGAATACAACCAGTTCTATCACGATTTCTCCATCCTCCGCGAAGAGAATGAAGAAGTAAAAGAGTTTCGCCTTGTCCTCTCCGCCAACGTAGCCAAGATTGTCAAATCGGCCATGTCATTGTTGGGAATCGAGGTTCCGGAGAGAATGTAAGAAACGGATCAGCAGTTATGATCAAAAACATATACAGAAAAATCGTGAGCGAGAAACAGCGGATCGCCCTTCATTACGCCCTTTACAAAATAGAGGCAGTACTGCTATGGGGTAACCGATATGAATGTTGCTGTTGCGGCAAGTCATCCCGCCGTTTTCTCTCTCACGGTAATCTTGGATTACGCAAGAATATCAAATGTCCGCATTGCCTTTCTCTCGAACGGACACGAATTCTTTGCATGTACATCAAAAACGAGATATTCAAAAGCGGGATACAGCCAATGCGCGTACTCCATTTCGCACCGGTAAAAGGACTAAAAGATTTCCTGAAAAATTCGCCATACGTCTCGACTTATATAGATGCAGATCTCAATCCGAACGTTGCTACTTACCAGGCAGATATGACCCGAATGCCTTATGAAGACAACTCATTCGATCTGCTTATCTGTTCCCATATTCTATATTGTATCCCAAAAGACAGAAAGGCTATGCAGGAAATACATCGGGTACTGCGTCCGGGTGGAAAGGCCTTGATCGTGGATACTATTGAAGGCGATACGACGCGTGAACTAAGCCATTTGCCTGCCCAAGAATTGAAAGATGTTTATGGCGACGAGGCTACTTGCCGTGTGTACGGACGCGATATCACAGATATATTGGGCAGTTACGGTTTGAAGGCACACATCATTGACTATGTTAAACAACTTTCTCCAGAATTCATAGAGAAGGAATGCCTTTCAGAAGCCTTTGATTCGGAAATTGTCGATTGTATAAACACCTGATAAATACGGAAAATTCAGTGCAGATAATGATGAAATCATGAATATAGATCAACAGACAAACATATGCCAACAATAAAAAAATTTGAAAAACAACTATCATACCATCATGTTTCTTGTGTGAAGATTGAATATCATAACATGCAGATATGATAGTTTTCTTTTTAACTATCATTCTACTATCATAAATCAGCTGTTTAACCATCATTTTAGCCGTTTTACCCGAAACAAAAACACTCCAAAAGAGTTAAAAACAGACTGTTTTCCGGAAAACATAAGGTTTTTTTTGCCGGAAACACGTTACTTTTTTTACACAAAAGACATTAGATCTTCTCCCTGAAATACCCGTACTCAGAGCCTTTTATACCTCCATCTGACGGGTATCGACACCCGGGTCTGCAGGTAGCCGACATCCGGGTCTCAATAAATATGTAGTTATTCTTATGAAAATAAGCTATATAAAACGCGTAAAAAAGATACAGTCTTTATGATAGCATGATAGTTGAAAAAACATCTATCATGCCTACTATCATCTCACACAAACATTGATATTCATAATATCAAGAGCAGAGCATGATAGTATGACAGTTGTTTTTGCAATCAATAATAAGTAAGCTTTTTGTCAAGCTTTCTTTTTACGCGTTGTCTTCTTTGCAGCCGGTTTTTCTCCAGCTTCGGCTATGATCTTTTTACAATCTTCAAGTGTCAGGATTGTCGGGTCGGTTACCGTTTTCGGAATACGATAGTTCGCTTTCTGATAAGAAATATAAGGACCGAAGCGACCTTTCAGGATTTCCATCTCCGGATCCTCCTCGAACTTCTTGATAAAACGTTGTTCGTCTTTCAACCTTTCCCTTCGATCAAAGCGATTGCTTCCTCTGCCGTAATCGTCAGCGGATTCAAATCTTTCGGAATAGAAACAAATTTACCGTCATGACGGATAAACGGCCCGAAACGGCCGACAGCCGCCACCATCACCTTGTCTTCATATTCACCGACCGTCCGGGGAAGATCAAAAAGTTTCAGAGCCTCTTCCAATGTAATCGTATCAATGGACTGGCCTTTCATCAGAGAGGCAAACTGAGGTTTCGGCGCCTCTTTGTCGTCAGCATGTGCCGCCCCAATCTGAACGACAGGACCATAGCGGCCGATCTTCACAAACACCGGTTGCCGCTCTTCGGATCGATACCGAGCTCGCGTTCCCCTACTTTATGTTCGGTCTTAACGGCAGCCGTAGCCTCTACGATCGGATGGAAAATCTTATAGAATTTATCGATGGCCTTCGTCCATACCAGTTCGCCTTCCGCAACCGAGTCGAATTCTTTTTCTACACTGGCCGTAAAGTTGTAATCCAACACATCCGGGAAATACTCCATCAAAAAGTCGTTTACTACCGTACCGATATCGGTCGGCATCAGTTTATTGCGGTCGGCCCCGACGGTCTCGGTCTTTTCCGCTTCCTCGATCTTTCCCTTGGACAGCGAAACAACTGTGTAAGCACGTTCCACGCCTTCCTTATCTCCTTTCACCACATATTCGCGGTTCTGGATCGTCTGGATAGTCGGCGCATAGGTAGACGGACGTCCGATGCCCAATTCTTCCAGGCGGCGAACCAGGCTGGCTTCCGTATAGCGCGGAGGACGCTGCGTGAAACGCTCTGTCGCCACGATATCTTTCAATGACAATGTCTCATGGAGCTTTACCGGAGGAAGCAGGCCGTTTTCCTGTTCTTTCTCCGTATCGTCGTCATTGCTCTCCATATAAACCTGAAGGAAACCTTCGAAACTAATCACTTCGCCGACAGCGACAAAACGTTCCGTCTGTCCGCTGATACCGACCGAAATAGTCGTACGTTCCAATTCGGCATCCGCCATCTGGCAAGCGATCGTACGTTTACGGATCAGTTCATACAACTTCTTTTCCTGCGAAGAACTCCCTGCCTCCACATTACTGATATAAGTCGGGCGAATCGCTTCGTGTGCTTCCTGCGCCCCTTTGCTCTTGGTATGATATTGGCGGAACTTATAATATTTCTCACCGTATGTTTCGAAGATAGCCTCTTTCGCCGTACCTAATGCCAGATCGCTCAAGTTCACGGAGTCGGTACGCATATAAGTGATCAGTCCGGATTCATATAAACGCTGTGCGATCATCATCGTCTGCGACACGGAGTATCCTAACTTACGAGCCGCTTCCTGCTGCAAAGTGGAAGTCGTAAAAGGAGGTGCCGGCGATTTCTTTACCGGTTTCGTCGTGATATCGTCAATCGTAAACGAAGCATTCTTACAGGATTCCAAAAAGGCTTCCACCTCTTTCTTGTCTTTCAGGCGGCGGTTCAATTCGGCTTTCAACACCGTCGTGCCGTCAGGCAGGATAAAGTTTGCAATCACACGGAAAGCCGCCTCGCTTACAAATTCATTGATCTCCCGCTCCCGTTCCACAATCAGGCGCACAGCCACCGACTGCACACGTCCGGCCGATAATGCGGGTTTTACCTTACGCCACAAAATCGGCGAAAGTTCGAATCCCACGATACGGTCCAACACACGACGTGCCTGTTGGGCGTTCACCAAGTTAATATTGATATCGCGTGGTGTTTCAATAGCATGCAGAATGGCATTCTTGGTAATTTCATGAAAGACGATACGTTTGGTATTTTCAGGTTTCAGGCCCAGCACTTCATACAGGTGCCAGGATATAGCCTCTCCCTCACGGTCCTCATCGGAAGCGAGCCATACCTGTTCGGCAGACTTGGCTTCGGATTTCAGTTCGCTGACCAGCTTCTTCTTGTCGGCCGGTATCACGTACTGCGGAGCATAGTCGTGCTCGATGTCAATACTAAACTCTTTCGTCTTCAGATCGCGGATATGACCATAGCTCGACATAACCTTATAATCTTTTCCGAGGAACTTTTCAATGGTTTTTGCCTTAGCGGGTGACTCCACTATTACCAGATTCTTTTGCATAATAACGTCTTATCTTTTTGAAATCGGGTGCAAACTTACACAAAATCCATGATTTATGGTTTATCATTTATGATTTATGATTTAAATTTGCACTTTATCTGCCCAAATCGGCATCTATAATTCATAAATTACAAATCATAAATCTCGAAATGGAAACTATTAAACAACTCATTACCGACGGTAAAACAGACGAAGCTATCCGTTTGTTGGACGAATACATAGAAAAAAACACATCTTCTGATGAAGCGTATTACTTACGTGGCAATGCTACCGTAAAAAAGGGGATATCCGGCAGGCCCTGAACAACTATCTTACGGCGATGGACTGAACTCCGACAGTCCCGCACAAATCGCCCACGATCAACTGATTTCAATCATGAACTTCTACAACAAGGACATGTTCAACCAATAAGAAAGGCCGCATCTATCACAGACACAGCCTTTCGATGTTAAATCAAAACTATTATGAATAATAAAAATTTACTTCAATAAAGAGCAGGGACAAAGATTGTCTTTCTCAATATCCTTGAAATAGTTGTATGTACCGACTTTCAGTTCTGCACAAGCAGCCTCGTCGGCAACGATAATACTCGGTTGGCATCTGCAAAGCCGTGATAGTCCACATCTGGTTTACCGCACCTTCAACAGCCTGCTGCAAAGCACGGGCTTTGTTATGACCGTTCACCATGATCAGCACCTCTTTTGCATCCAATACCGTAGCAACGCCGACCGTAACGGAAGTCTTCGGAACTTTGTTGACATCGTTATCGAAGAAACGGGAATTGGCGATGATCGTATCGGTTGTCAAAGACTTGACACGGGTACGGGAAGACAAAGAAGAACCCGGCTCGTTGAAAGCGATATGCCCGTCAGGACCGATACCTCCCAGGAACAGGTCCACACCACCGGCAGCTTTCATCTTTGCTTCGTAAGCGGCGCATTCGGCTTCCAGATCTTCTGCGTTTCCATTCAGGATGTTCACATTCTCAGGCTTAATGTCGATATGGCTGAAAAAGTTGTTCCACATGAAAGAATGATAGCTTTCAGGATGGTCTTTCGGTAAACCTACATATTCGTCCATATTGAAAGTTATGATATTCTGGAAAGAGATTACCCCCTGTTTGTTCAGTTCGATCAGATTCTTGTACATGCCCAAGGGAGAAGAGCCTGTAGCAAGCCCAATACAAATGGTTTCTCTGCCGTAGGATTCGCCTTCTTAATTTTGGCTGCCACATAATTAGCGGCCCACTTTGAAAGTTGCTCGTAATTAGGTTCAATAATTAGTCTCATACGCTTTTTTTAATTTAGTTCTTTCGTTCCTAAAAGTAATACCTTTATTCTTTCTGACCAAGAATTTTCCATTTTCAATTCTCAGTTTTCAATTTCTTGGCCATTTCTTCTCCCAAAGCCCAGCATTCTTCATACTTGTCGGCTTTCAGAGCTTGTTTCTGTTCCACCGGAACACCCACAACTTCCCATTTCATCTTCTCGCCGAATGCCGCCAAGTTTTTCACCGCAGCTCCCGCCCAAGTGAAAGAGCCGAAATAGCCGTAAAGACGATGCTTCACTTCGCGCGTTTCGATCTTATCCAGAATCGATTCGATTTCAGGGAACAGACGGTTACTGTAAGTCGGGCTACCGATAATCAAGCCTTTATACTTGAAAATATCTTTCAAGACATAAGATGCAGGGCTCTTGCTCACATTGTGCATGACGATATTCTTCACCCCGTTCGCGGCCAAAGAAGCGGCAATCGCTTCTGCCATCTGTTCGGTATTGCCATACATGCTGCCGTACACGATCGTCACACCTTCTTCACCTTCATAACGCTCATACGGTCATAAATATCGATCGCTTTTGCTGCATATTCACGCCACACCGGACCGTGAGTCGAACAGATCGTCCGGATATCCAAAGCGACAACTTCTGCAAAGCACGCTGTACAGGATTTCCATATTTACCGACAATATTGGAATAATAACGGAGCATTTCCTCCCAATAATGTTCCACATTCATTTCAGAGTCGATCACACCGCCATCCAACGTTCCGTAAGTACCGAAGGCATCGGCAGAGAACAGGATTTTGTCAGTCGAATCGTAAGTGACCATCACTTCCGGCCAGTGCACCATCGGAGCCATATAGAAAGACAGTTGGTGACGGCCCACACTCAGGGTGTCTCCTTCCTTCACTTCATACAATCCCGTCGAGATACCGTGATACCCATTCAACATGCCGAAAGTCTGCTTGTTTCCGACGATCCGAACATCCGGATACTGCTGGCGCAACAAACGGATACTGCCCGCATGATCCGGCTCCATATGATTCACGATCAAAAAATCCAAAGGACGCCCGTCGAGAGCATCCGCTATTTTTTTCAAGAAAATATCGGAATAACACACATCCACGTATCGACCAGGACCGTTTCTCGTCCACGATCAGATAGGAATTATAAGATACACCATAAGGCAAAGGCCACATATTCTCAAAAAGAGCTTTTTGCCGGTCGTTTACCCCTACATAGTAAACTTTATCTGCTATTTCTTTTAACTTATACACTTTGAAATTAAAATTAAAAGTTGAAATCAAAATCA
>ENA-OQCS01000420-OQCS01000420.1-human-gut-metagenome-genome-assembly--contig:-NODE-420-length-23588-cov-1.977665_pt1 | contig 23588 bp, 37 predicted proteins | sample MGYA00242757_ERZ504575 | MGnify/ENA primary metagenome ERZ504575 (study PRJEB26092, sample SAMD00036297) | human gut metagenome | host: Homo sapiens | study: EMG produced TPA metagenomics assembly of... | reverse complement strand
GTCCGGGCAATGGAAGCGAAGCATCCGCACCGACAAGGGCGATCTCAATCGATGGATTAAGACAACCAATAATCTGATCCGCAATCTGAAAAAGAAAATCTCTGCGTTGCTTGACTGGCTGAAAGAAGCGCACGAGGAATTGAGCAAGCCGCAGGCCCCCGATCTGGCGCAGCTTCTCAGCGAGTATTACACCAACCGCAACGCAGGAGCTTGGAGTCAAAATGCGAAGATCGGCAATCTCAAGGAGTTCAACGAAATCGTCAACTATCTCATGGAGAATAAGCTAACAACGCCGGAAGAATTACAGGAGCGTGTGTCTGCTCTAAGTGGTCGTATCGACATTTTGAAATGCGATCTGCGCGGCAAAACCGAGCGTATGAAAGAGTTGGACGAGCTGCTTCGCATGGTGCAGTTTTATACCGAGGGCAAGCCTCTTGCCGATAAGTTGGCGACCATCAAGTGGAAAGGTAAGCGTCAGCAGTTCGCGTCCGAAAATGAAAACGCACTCCGCCTATATCACATGGCAGAGCGCAAGTTAAAGCTGTATTTCAAGGATGGTAAGCTGCCAATCACCGCATGGCGCAAAGAGCGTGACCGTCTGGAACAGGAATACAAAACCGAGCAGGCAGAGCTTTCGCCCATCTACGCAGAGGTAAAAAAGCTCTGGCAGATCAAGTACAAGGTGGAGCAGGTCATCCATGAGCAGGAACGCCAAAATACCGCTACACGGCAGAAAAAGCAGGAAATGGAACGCTAAGGAGGGCATTGCCTATTGAATATTTTTGAAACCGTCAAGCAGTCTGTGACCACCCGGCAGGCTGCGGAGCGATACGGCATCCGGGTGGAGCGAAACGGAATGTGCCGCTGCCATTCCACGATGACAGTACGCCCAGCATGAAGCTGGATCGCCGGTATTACTGCTTTGGCTGCGGGGCTACCGGGATGTAATCGACTTCGTTTCCCAGCTTCGCGGATCGGCAGCAAGGAGGCAGCAATTCTGCTGGCACAGGATTTTGCCATTCCGTATGAGGATAGCGCGGGCAAGACAAATAGGCCACGACAACAGAATACCGACGAGCAAAATTATCAGCACATGGAACGCTATTGCTCCCGTGTGCTGTTGGACTATTACCAGCTGTTATGCCGCTGGAAAGAGGATTATGCCCCGCAAACGCCAGAGAACGGCTATCACCCGCGCTTTGTGGAGGCATTGCAGAAGCTCTCGCTGGTTGAATATCTGCTGGACGAGCTGCTGTGCGGGGATATACAGGCGCGGGCATCCGTTGTGATCGAATATGGAGAGGAAGTGAGGAAAATTGAGCAGCGAATGGCAGAGCTTGCCGCCGCAGATGAAGCAGCAGCTCAAAATGCAGGCAGGCAGCATGGCACAGCCGATGAGCGTTGAAGAAGTCAAAGCCATGTTAGACACCACGGAAAAAGGCGGTGTCCGCAACAGTATCAAGAATTGCCTGACGGTGTTTCAGCACGATCCGCTGCTCTCCGGCGCGATTGCTACAATCTGCTGACCGACCGCACCGACGTTGTCAAGCCCATCGGCTACGACCGAAGCCCCAGCGCCTCCATGACCGACACGGATATGAAGTACATCCGGCTGTATCTGGAAGAAAATTACGACCTGACAAGTGAGAAGAAAATCATAGATGCCGCCGATCTTGCCGCCCATCAGAACAGCTATCACCCTGTCAGGGACTTTCTGAACAGCCTTACATGGGATGGCACGGAGCGCATCCGCTATTGTTTGCACCATTTTCTCGGTGCGGAAGCAGACGAATACACCTTTCAAGCATTACGACTGTTCCTGCTGGGCGCGATTCATCGGGCATTTCATCCGGCTGCAAATTTGAAGTCATGCTCTGTCTGGTGGGCGGTCAGGGTGCGGGAAAGTCCACATTCTTCCGTCTGCTGGCAGGAAAGGACGAGTGGTTCTCCGACGATCTGCGGAAGCTGGACGATGAAAATGTGTACCGCAAGCTGCAAGGCACTGGATCATTGAAATGTCGGAGATGATTGCCACCGCCAATGCCAAGAGCATTGAGGAAATCAAGTCGTTTCTGAGCCGTCAGAAGGAGGTCTACAAAATTCCGTATGAAACCCATCCGGCAGACCGATTGCGGCAATGCGTATTCGGTGGCACGTCAAACGCAATGGACTTCCTGCCCCTCGACCGCTCCGCAACCGGCGTTTCCTGCCCGTGCAGGTCTGCCCGGAACAGGCAGAGGTTCACATTTTGGAGGATGAAGCCGCATCCAGATCCTACTTGCAGCAGGTGTGGGCGGAGGCAATGACCATCTACCGGGCAGGCGGCTGGAAGCTGACGTTCAGCCCGGAATGGTACGTTATCTCAAGGAACATCAGAAGGACTTCATGCCGGAGGACACGAAAGCGGGCATGATTCAGGCGTTTCTGGACAGCTACACGGGCGATACCGTCTGTTCCAAGCAGCTTTACAAGGAGGCGCTGAACCATGCTTTTGATGAGCCGAAGCAATGGGAGATCCGCGAGATCAACGAGATTATGAACCAGTGTGTGACCGGCTGGACGTATTTCTCCAATCCTCGCAGCTTTGCCGGGTACGGCAGGCAAAAAGGCTGGGAGCGAGAAAAGACTGCAACGGGCAGCGGCAACCAAAATACAGAAATCCCGGACGGCTTTGTGGAGATCACAGAGCAGATGGAGCTGCCGTTCTGAAAAGTGCGGCTGGTTGCAAATCTGTTGTTACTCCGTTGTCAGGCTGGTTGCCGAGGCAATCCCTGCTCTGTCAGGCTTCTGCCTTTGACAACCAAAACAACAGAAAAATAGAAGAAAAGGATAATCGTAAATCAACCGTCAGACCGGGTATGTTTCGAGGTTTTTGGAAGTCCGTTGCCGGACTTCGTTGCCGCCTCACCCTGTCTGGCTATTTTTGCATGGAGGGTAAACTGCCTATGAAGGAAATCCCGATTTGGGAAAAGAGCAATCTGAGCTTGGAGGAAGCCGCGGCTTACTCCGGCATTGGTATTAACAAACTGCGCGAGATCACCAACGAGGACCGGTGCAAATTCGTCCTCTGGGTGGCAACAAGCGCCTGATTAAACGCCGCCTGTTCGATCAGTTCATCGAGCAGGCGTATTCTATTTGAAATTTGTGGTGTAAATCGGAGCCTTGATATGATACAATAAGTGTGTCATATCAAGGCTCTTTCCATCACGGAAAGGAGTTTGACAATGTCCGAAAAGAGAAAAGACAACAAGGGACGCATCCTGCGGACAGGAGAGAGCCAGAGAAAAGACCTGATTTATCAATATCGGTACACAGACATTCGCGGCAAACGGCAGACAGTGTATTCCTCCGATCTGAAAGAACTGCGGGAAAAAGAAAAGGAAATCCAGAAGCAGCTCGACGATGGCATTGATTATGCGGCTGGCAAATCAACGTCATTCAACTGCTGGAACGCTACATCAGCATCAAACAGGGCGTGCGCTACAATACCAAGGTTGGCTATAACTTCGTGCTGAATCTGGTGAAGAAAGAAGATTTTGGCTACCGTTCCATCCGAGACATCAAGGTTTCGGACGCGCAGAAATGGATCATGAAGCTACACGAGGACGGAAAGGGATACAGCACCCTCACCAGCGTTCGGGGCGTTGTCAAACCGGCTTTCCAGATGGCGTACAATGAGGATGTGATCCGTCGGAATCCCTTTGACTTCAAGCTGGTCGATGTAGTTTCCAATGATTCACAGAAGCGCATTGCCATGACAGAGGAACAGCAGACGCTTTGGATGGATTTCATCCGGGAGGACAAGACCTACTGCAAGTATTACGACGAGTTTGTGGTGCTGCTGGGAACCGGGATGCGCGTCAGCGAGTTCTGCGGGCTGACAAAGGCTGATCTGGACTTACCGGGCGGAAAATCCGAGTAGATCACCAGCTCGTCCGAGAGCGCGGCGGCAAGTATTATGTGGAGAAAACCAAAACCGAGTGCGGCTGCCGCTACATTCCCATGACGGATGAGGTTTACCAAAGCCTACAAAATATTCTTTCCCGCCGCAAGCGCGTGAAAACGGAAACGATCATCGACGGGTACAGCGGTTTCCTTCTGCTGGACAAAAACGACAGTCCGAAGGTTGCCCTGCACATCGAGAATGAAATGCGCTGGGCAATGAAGAAGTATCAAAAACTGCACCCGGACAAGCCTCTGCCGCACATCACGCCCCATGTATTCCGCACACGTTCTGTACAAACATGGCGAACGCTGGCATGGACATCAAGACCTTGCAGTATGTCATGGGACATTCCGATGTGGGCGTCACACTGAATGTTTACACCCATGCGAGCTATGACCGCGCTGCCGAGCAGATGGCAAAGATCATTGATTTCAAAGGGCTTGCCGCACCGGAGCCGCAGAGAAAATCAGGTTGAAGCAATCGCAGTCACTACACCAATACTACACCATTTGCCCGAAAATCTGTGTAGAGTTACGGAAATCTGCGTAGGTTTCCGGCATGACAGCAAAAATGAAAGAAGCGCCCAAAGCCCTGAAATATCAAGGCTTGGAGGCTTTTGAAGGGATATATAAGCAATGACAAAAATCTTATTCGTCTGCCACGGCAATATCTGCCGCTCCACCATGGCAGAATACGTTATGAAACATTTAGTTAAACAATCCGGCATAGAATCCGATTTTTTCATCGATTCCGCCGGTACAAGCAACGAAGAACATGGAAACCCGGTCCACCGCGGCACGCAGAAGAAACTCCGCGAGGAAGGCATCCCGTGTGGCAATCACCGTGCACGCAAGATGCGTAAAGAAGAATATGCCGCATTCGATTACATTATCTGTATGGAGCGATACAATATACAGAATATTATGAGAATTATCGGAAGTGATCCGGAACACAAGGTACAGAGACTTCTGGACTACACGGATCGCCCGGGAGACATTGCAGATCCATGGTATACGGGAAATTTTGATGAGACATTCGATGATGTGATGGAAGGATGCCAGGCATTTCTAGGCTATCTGATGGAGCATCCTCAATAAATCATCAGATGGGTAATCCAAAGAAAAGATGTAACCAAAGGAAAACGAAAAATAAAAAGAGAAGTCATCTGAGTTTAGAAAAGGATTTCACTTTAAAGCACAAGCTTTATGGCAAGGAAATCCATTTCATATCAGATGACTTCTCTTTTATTTTAGAACTCTTATGATTGCATAAATCAAATTTATACTATTCATAAAATAATCGATTCTAAGAAAGAATGAACAACTCGGTTCCCAGTCTTATTTCTCCCATCTTCCACTTGCCCCACAAGGAAGCACCAGTCCATTGGAAGATACCGGAAGTCCAATCTCCTGTGAATCCACATGTCCACCGTATTTCTTAAGCTCAGTCGCGATCATATAAGTCAGTACTGCTGGGGCAAGTCCTGTCGTATAAGAATTGATCAGGAAGAACAGTGGATCATCGGATAAAATCTTCGTACAGAGTTTTACCAGTGGATGAATTGCGTCTTCAATCTTCCAGATCTCGCCCTTTGGTCCACGACCGTAGGAAGGTGGATCATGATGATCGCATCGTAATGATTGCCACGGCGGATTTCGCGTTCTACGAATTTGACACAGTCATCAACCAGCCAGCGGATCGGTGCATCGCCGAGTCCAGAAGAAACAGCATTTTCTTTTGCCCATGTAACCATTCCCTTGGAAGCGTCTACATGAGTTACGTGTGCGCCGGCAGCAGCTGCTGCAAGTGTTGCGCCACCGGTATAGGCGAATAAGTTTAGTACTTTTACCGGGCGCCCGGCATTGCGGATCTTTTCAGAGAACCAGTCCCAGTTGGTTGCCTGTTCCGGGAAAAGTCCGGTATGTTTAAAATTAAACGGTTTTAAGTTAAATGTAAGATTCTTATAACTGATTTGCCACTGTTCCGGGAGATCGAAGAATTCCCATTCACCGCCGCCTTTTTTACTGCGGTGATAGTGTGCGTTCGGATGCATCCAGCGTTTGTCTGTGCGAGGTGTATCCCAGATCACCTGCGGATCCGGACGAACCAGGATGTACTGCCCCCAGCGTTCCAACTTTTCTCCGTCTGAGGAGTCAATTACTTCATAATCTTTCCAACCATCTGCTAACCACATATATTATTAAATCCTTTCTGAAGCGTTTTTCGATAGATTCTCAGTTTTCTATAGTTTTGTTCAATGCATATTTATAGACATACTGTCTTACTTTTCTATTTTATTATAGAAGAAGGATACTGCAAGAAGCGAATGTAAAATATCGCAATAATATACAAAAAGCTATCGCGATAACAATTGGTTTTTGGTAAAAATAACGGGACTATCTGTTTACATAAGGGAAGAAGGGTGATAGAATGTATCTATAAGTGAAAAGATTCACGTAAAAGAAAGGTGGAAATGAATATTATGGTAACAGTTAATGCAATGGGAGATAACTGCCCGATTCCGGTAATCAAAACAAAAAAGGCAATGCAGGCTCTTACAGGATCGGAGACAATTGAAGTACTAGTAGATAATGAGATTGCTGTACAGAATGTTACAAAGCTGGCAAAAGAACAGGGCGGAGAAGTAAGCTCTGAAAAGCTTGGAGAAAAAGAATACAAAGTAACGATCAAGATGCAGGGAGCACCGGCAGCAGATGCAGAAGTTGTATGTACACCGGATCAGAAGGGAGACCTCATCGTAGTTGTATCTTCTGACCGTATGGGAACAGGTAATGATGAACTTGGTAAAGTCCTGATCAAGGGATTTATTTATGCAGTTACACAGCTTGATACACTTCCGAAGAAGATGCTTTTCTACAATGGAGGAGCTACTCTTACAACAGAAGGATCAGATTCTATTGAAGATCTGAAGTCTCTGGAGGCACAGGGCGTAGAGATTCTTACATGTGGTACATGTCTTGACTACTATCACTTAAAAGACAAGCTTGTTGTTGGTGGTGTAACCAATATGTACAGTATTGTTGAATCTATGGCTGAAGCAGGAAAGATCATCAGACCATAGTTTGAGAACTATATAACAAAGAAGTCCGTATAACGGACAGAGAATATTTAAGAAAAGTTGAGAAATTAAGTATGAATAAAGATATCAGAGAGACACAGTGTACAAGGACATCATGTTGAGGCATCAAAGCAGGTCGAAGGACCCTTGTTCAGGTTCTGGACAAGTTGTTAAAAACTGAAGATGGTAACCTCCTGGACAGAAAGAATTTGTCTGTTCGGCAGATGCACTTTGCTCTCTGGTATTTGATATCGGATAGTAGAAGATGGATGTGGCTGCGCGATTTGATCAAAGGAAATAAAGGAATCCAGAGAGGTTGTATTTATACGAATTTGATCGAATAGAGAGAGGGAATAATTATGAACTTAAAGCAGCTGGAAGCATTTATTAAAGTATCCGATTCAAAGAGCTTTTCAAAAGCAGCACAGGAACTATATCTGACACAGCCAACAGTAAGTGCACATATACAGACACTTGAAAAAGAACTGAAAGTGAGATTGTTTGTGCGTAATACCAAGACTGTCAAATTATCTGAGGATGGAAAGACACTTTATCAGTATGCACGTCAGATGATCGAACTGGAACAGGAAATCCAGTCAATGTTTTCAAAAGCAGCAGAGCAGAAAGAAAGATGTATTACAATCGCAACATCTACGATACCGGCGCAGTATATTTTGCCGGATATTCTGGTGAAATTCCGGGAGAGATTTCCGGAAGAACAGTTCAGAATCGTAGAAAGTGACAGCAGTACTGTCATTGAACAGGTAGCATCGCATCTGGTTGACATTGGATTTTCCGGTACAGTAATCGAAAAAGCAAATTGTAAATACATACCGTTTTACCAGGATGATCTGGTTGTTATTATGCCGAATACGAAAGAATATCAGAAAATCGTAAAAGAGCAGAAGGATTTAAAATGGCTGGAAGGAGAACCTCTGATTATGCGTGAGTAGGGATCCGGTACCAGAAAAGAAGCAGAAAAGCAATTAAAAAAGATGGGAATCTCTTTGGATGATCTGAATATTGTTGCGACAATTGAGAATCCGGAAGCGGTCAAGAGATCTGTCAAAAGCGGTCTTGGCATTACGATCATTCAAGACTTGCGGCTGCAGATGAGATCCAGTCAGGAGAAGTTCTGGAATTCCCGTTTTCACAGGCTGGCAGCGGTCGAAACCTGAATCTTGTATACAATAAGAACTACAAACTTCCGGCGGCGGCTGAACATGTGAGAGAATTGATCATAGAAAAGTATGAATTGCAAAAGCAGTCTTTACAATAGAAAATACCAATGATAGAATGTGTCTATGTGCGCATTTTTTGCGGTAGGTAACATGTTAAATACAAAGTATAAGTTGGGGATAAACAATGAATAAAGAAAAAGTAAGACTGACACAGTATGCAAAACTTCCGGGTGAGCCGCTAAAGTAGGTCCGGAGACCCTTGCCCAGGTTCTGGGTAAGTTACCAAAATTTGAAGATGAAAATTTGATCGTCGGAATCGAGACATCAGATGATGCTGCGATTTATAAGGTTACAGATGATATTGCGATGATTCAGACGGTTAGATTTCTTTACACCGATCGTGGATGATCCGTATATGTTTGGACAGATTGCAGCAGCAAACTCGCTCAGTGATGTTTACGCAATGGGAGGAGAGCCGAAGGTAGCACTTAATATCGTAGGATTTCCGAACTGTCTTGATCCACAGATCTTAGGAGATATTCTTGCCGGTGGAGCCGATAAGGTAAAAGAGGCGGGAGCTGTTCTGGTTGGTGGACACACAGTACAGATGATGAGCCGAAGTACGGACTTTGTGTGTCCGGATTTGTACATCCGAAGAAGATATTTAAGAATTACGGATGTAAACCGGGGGATGTGCTGATCCTTACCAAACAGGTCGGAACAGGAATTGTTAATACGGCAATCAAAGGAGAGATGGCATCTGCAGCCGCAATCAGGGAAGCTGAGATTGTCATGTCTTCTTTAAATAAAAAAGCAAAAGAAGTTGTGGATCATTTTCCTGTAAATGCATGTACGGATATTACAGGATTTGGTCTTTTAGGTCACTGTGTTGAAATGGCAGAGGCAAGCAATGTGACATTTGAACTGAATGTTCACGATATTGCATATCTTGATGAAGCAATCAGCTATGCAAAGATGGGCCTTGTTCCGGCGGGGGCTTACAAGAACAAGGGATATTCTTATCAGAAGTAGATTTCAGAAATGTAGAAGATCATTTTATCGATCTGTTATATGATCCGCAGACATCAGGTGGACTGCTCATCAGCGTGGAAGCGCAGTATGCGGAAGCCGTGATGGAAGCATTCGAGAAGAAGAGGCTGGATACCAAGGTATCCCTGATCGGAACCGTAACAGAAAAGAGCGATAAACTGATTCGGCTGCACTAGGAAACCAAAGAGGTAGAGGAGAAAATGAATAAAAATTTATTATTTCGTAGTATTCCGAAAGTAGATATTCTGCTTGAAGAACAGGAGATACAGAATCTGATTGATGTATATGGACGTGAATTTGTGATGGATGTGATCCGTGAAGAGATGGATGCGCTCAGAACATTTATCGGAAGTGCGAGGAAGAAGAGGAAGCAAAAGTGCAGATCGGGATGCTTACGCAGAATATAAAACGACATGCCGGAAAGCTGCATGAGCCGAATATGAAAATGGTGATCAACGGAACAGGAACAGTTCTCCACACCAATCTCGGCCGTGCACCGATCAGTAAGGAGCATGTTGAGAGACTGGCAGGAATTGTGAGTGGTTACTCCAATCTGGAATATAATCTGGAAGCAGGGCACGTGGAGAGAGATATTCTCATTTTGAAAAACTGCTTTGCAAACTGACCGGGGCAGAGGCTGCGATGGCGGTCAACAACAATGCTGCGGCTGTTATGCTGATCTTAAGTTCAATGGCAAAAGGAGGGGAAGTTGTAGTATCTCGCGGAGAGCTGGTTGAGATCGGTGGCAAATTCCGGATTCCGGATGTAATGGAGCAGAGCGGAGCTTCACTTGTGGAAGTCGGAACGACGAATAAGACACATTATTCTGATTATGAAGAAGCGATCACAGAGGAGACAAAGGCACTTCTTAAGGTTCATACAAGCAACTACCGTATTGTTGGATTTACAGAGACGGTTACGATTGACGAACTGGTTCCGATTGCACAGGACATGATATTCCGATCATCGAAGATCTTGGAAGCGGTGTGCTGATCGACCTGAGTAAATACGGACTGACCTATGAACCGACGGTTCAGGATTCTATCCGTAAGGGAGCGGACGTTGTATGCTTCAGCGGAGACAAGCTGCTCGGTGGTCCACAGGCTGGAATCATCATCGGTAAAAAGAAATATATTGACCAGATGAAGAAGAATCAGCTGACACGTGCACTGCGAATTGATAAATTCACAGCAGCAGCACTGGAACTGGTATTACAGGAATATTTATCAGAAGAAAAGGCAATCCAGAATCTTCCGGTACTGCGTATGATCACAGAGTCCAAAGAGGATGTGGAAAAGCGTGCAAGATCCCTGAAACGGATTCTGCAGAATGCACAGCTTGCTGCAACGATCGGGATGGAACCGTGTGAATCACAGATCGGTGGAGGCTCTCTTCCACTTGAACGCATTCCGAGTATGGCAGTTACGATTAAGCCGGAGAATATCAGTGTACCGAAGCTGGAAGAAGAGATGCGGCATCTTTCTATGCCAATCATTCCGCGTACAGCCAACGACACGATTTATCTGGATGTGCGGACAATTGAATCCTGCTACTTTAAGAAGATAGCAGAGATGCTGGGAGAATTATTATGAAAAACATTATCGTAGGAACCGCAGGCACATTGACCACGGGAAAACGACACTGATAAAAGCACTTACCGGACGTAACACGGACCGGTGGGAAGAAGAACAGAGAAGAGGGATCACCATTGACCTCGGGTTTACTTATTTTGATCTGAAAAATGGAGACCGTGTAGGGATCATTGATGTTCCGGGACATGAAAAATTTATCAACAACATGGTTGCGGGAGTTGTCGGAATGGATCTGGTACTTTTGGTTGTGGCAGCGGATGAAGGTATCATGCCGCAGACAAGAGAACATATGGACATTCTGGGACTCCTTGGGATCAAGAAGAGCATTCTGGTGATCAACAAGTGTGATCTGGTCGATGAAGAATGGCTGGAACTCGTTGAGGAAGAAATCCAGGAAGAACTGGAAGGTACTTTTTTGGAAGGTGCACCGGTTGTTAAAGTATCGGCTGCAACCGGGCAGGGGCTTGATGAACTGACGGATACGATCCAGCAACTGATGTCGGATGAGGTGGTTGCAAAGGATACACAGACTATTCCAAGACTTCCGATTGACCGGGCATTTACCCTGTCAGGCTTTGGGACAATTATCACAGGGACACTTATCTCCGGTACGATCACCAGGGAAGACGTTCTGGAAATGTATCCGATCGGAAAAGAGTGCAAGATTCGTAATATTCAGGTACATGGGCAGAATCAGGACAAATGCTATGCCGGACAGAGAGTGGCGATCAATCTGTCAAATGTGAAGAAAAAGGAGATTCGCAGAGGGTGTGTGCTTGCGCCGAAGAACAGTATGAAAAATACAGATCTTCTGGATGTGAAGCTGAAAGTTCTGGAAGACTCCATGCGTATCCTTACAAATCATGAGAGATTGCATTTATACACGGGTACGAGTGAGATCCTCTGCCGTGCTGTTCTGCTGGATAAGGAGCAGATCGGACCGGGAGAAGAGGGACTGGTACAGCTCAGACTGGAAGAAGAGATTGCGGTCAAACGAGGCGACCGTTTTGTAGTACGTTTCTATTCGCCGATGGAGACTATCGGAGGCGGGATCGTTCTGGAACCGAATCCGGTGCGTAAGAAACGTTTTGATGCACAGGCAATCGAAGAACTGAAGAAAAAAGAATCCGGTTCACTTGGCGATGTTATGGAGCTTCAGATCAAAGAACACGGCGACACGATGATCACACTTGCTGAGCTTGCAAAGGTGATGGCACATTCCGTAGATGAACTGAAGGAGTATCTTGAAGAACTGGAAGAATCGGGCACAATCTTTGTATTCCCAATGAAGAAGGACACATATTTGTGGCACAGAGACAGCGAATTTGCAGTACGTCAGAAGATAGAGGAGGCACTGCAGAAATATCACAGTGAGCATCCATACCGATATGGAATGAAGAAAGCAGAAATTCACAATACATTCCTGAAAAAGATCAAACCAAACATATTTGATGCGTATATCGAAAGAATGACGGAAGAAAATGTCTATGGAAGAAGGGAAGAATATCTTTCACTTCCGGGATATGAAGTTCCGAAGGACGCGATGTATCTCCAGACAGAGAAGCTGATCGAAGATACATTTGAAAAAGCAGGATATGATTTTGTGAGATTTTCAGAGATTGATTTTGGAAAAATTCCGCGCCAGACAGCGGAAGATGTGGTTCTCATGATGATTGACGAAGGAAAAGTAATCCGTATCAATGAAGAGATGTTTACAATGAAACACCTGATGGATGAAGCGAAGGAAAAAATTCAGAATCATCTGAAGGAAGAAAATCTGATCACGATCGCACAGGTGAGAGATATGTTCTCAACAAGCAGAAAGAGTGCGAAACCGATTTTAGAATATATGGACAGCATTAAGGTGACAAAGAAGACAGGCGGAGAAAGTGAGAGGGTGGCATATTTATGAATTTAAAGCAGCTGGAGGCATTTGTTAAGGTAACTGAGTCGGGAAGTTTTTCAAAAGCGGCAAAGCTTTTATTCCTGACGCAGCCAACGGTCAGTGCACATATCTCTTCTCTGGAGAAAGAACTGGACTCACGGCTTTTTGTCAGAAATACAAAGGAAGTAAAATTGTCGGAAGAAGGAAAGCAATTATATCAGTATGCGCGCCAGATGGTGGAACTCGAAAAAGAAATCGAGCAGGTATTTTCCAAGGATGCGCATTGTGAGGAAAAATGTATTACAATTGCGACCTCTACGATTCCGGCACAGTATGTTCTTCCGGCGATTCTGGCGAAATTCAGAGAGACTTATCCGGATGAGCAGTTCCGGATTTCAGAAAATGACAGCTGCGGTGTTGTTGAACAGGTAGCAGGGCATATGGTAGATATTGGATTCACAGGTACGGTACTTGAAAAAAAGTATTGCAGATATATGCCTTTTTATCAGGATGAACTGGTTGTTATTATGCCGAATACCGAGTTTTATCAGGAAATACAGAAGCGCTATAAGACAGCAACATGGATAAAGAATGAACCGGTTATTATGCGGGAAGAAGGATCGGGAACCCGCAAGGAAACAGAAAAAATATTGAGAAAAGCAGGAATTATGCCTGATACCCTCAATATAGTAGCATGCATTGAGAATCCGGAAGCGATAAAAAGGTCAGTAAAGAGTGGGCTTGGAATCACGATCATATCAAGACTTGCAGCAGAAGAGGAGATCCGGACCGGACAGGTTCTGGAATTCCCGTTACAGAAGGATGAAAGCAGTCGTTATCTGAACCTTGTATACAATAAAAACTATCAGCTGCCTGCAGCAGCAGAGCATCTGATCCGGATTGTAAAGGATTTCTATCCGGATGCACATATGGGGAAATGAAAAGAGGATCAATATGATATATTTAGATAATGCAGCAACACAATGCGCAAACCACAGGAAGTAATTGATGCGATTACCGCAGCAATGTGCTCAATGGGGAATGCAGGAAGAGGTGTCAATGAGGCATCTCTCGGAGCAGCAAGAACCGTATATGACACAAGAGAGAAGCTTGCAGGTTTTTTCGGGGCGGAAGATGCAAGACAGATCGTATTTACCATGAACTCAACGGAGAGTCTGAATATTGCGATCAAGGGGATCTTAAATCCGGGAGACCATGTGATCTCTACGGTTTTGGAACATAACTCTGTTCTCCGACCACTTTATGAGATGGAGAAAAAGGGAGTTGAAGTGACATTCCTTGGATGTGATGAAAAAGGAACTCTGGATTATGCAGATTTTGAAAAAGCAATCAAAGAGAATACAAAAGCAATTGTCTGTACCCATGGTTCTAATCTGACGGGAAACAAAGTGGATGTGGAGCGGATCGGGGAGATTGCCCAGAAGCATGGTCTGTTGTTTGTGGTAGATGCATCACAGACTGCCGGTGTATTTCCGATCGATGTGCAGAAGATGCATATTGATATTCTGTGTTTTACCGGCCATAAGGGACTTCTGGGACCGCAGGGGACCGGTGGAATGTACGTGAGAAAAGGCGTTCATGTTCGGCCGCTTCTTTCAGGCGGTACCGGTGTGCAGACCTATAGTAAGACACAGCCGGAAGAGATGCCGACAGCACTGGAAGCAGGAACACTTAACGGACACGGAATTGCCGGACTGGATGCTGCGATCGGATATCTGGAAGAAACAGGAATTGATACGATCCGTGCAAAGGAACAGGCATTGATGAAACGGTTTTATGAAGGGGTAAAAGAAATCCCGGGAGTCAAAATTTATGGGGATTTCAGCAGCATGGACCGCTGTGCGGTAGTGAGCCTGAATATCAGAGATTATGATTCGGGAGAAGTCAGCGATGCACTTCTGACAGATTATGGGATTTCTACCCGTTCAGGAGGACACTGTGCACCACGGATGCATGAGGCGCTTGGAACCGTAGAGCAGGGGCTGTCAGATTCAGTTTTTCCCACTATAACACAGAGGAAGAAGTGGATACTGCAATCCGGGCAGTCTGCGAGCTTGCAGAAGAAGAGTAAAATTTTATAAGATCAGAGATTGATAGAAGACCGGTATGGTATTGATAGTATCAATATATATATCGGTCTATTTTAATTATGAATTGGACAAAAAGTTGTGCAAAAGGTATAGTTATAAGGTAACAAAAAAGTCTTTAATAGTCAAAATGACGAATGAGAGAAAGACGAAGGAGGAAGAAAAATGAATTTATCAGATTCAAAGAAGAAGCTTGCACTTGCGGGGGTTCTGTGTGGGCTTGTAGCTGCATGTCTGGCTTACTTTGGTAATCCGGCAAACATGGCATTCTGTATTGCCTGCTTTATCCGTGATACGGCAGGAGCACTGGGATTTCACCAGGCCGAAGTTGTACAGTATGCAAGACCGGAGATCATCGGTCTTGTAATCGGAGCATTTATTATTTCAGTGGCAACAAAAGAGTACCGTTCAACAGCAGGATCTTCACCGATGATCCGCTTTATCCTTGGTATGGTAATTATGATTGGTTCCCTGATTTTCCTTGGATGCCCGCTCCGTATGGTAATCCGTATGTCAGCAGGTGACCTGAATGCATGGGTAGCACTGATTGGATTTGTACTTGGAGTAGGAACAGGAGCATTTGCCCTGAAAAAAGGATTCAGCCTTGGACGTGCGCATGAGACGAATAAAGAAAGTGGAGCAGTGCTTCCGGTATTGATGCTTGGTATTCTGATCCTTGCAACTTGCTCAACACTTCTCAAAGCAAGTGAAGCAGGTCCTGGAAGTCTTCATGCACCAATTATCATGTCACTGATCGGCGGACTTATTTTCGGAGCACTTGCTCAGAAATCAAGAATGTGCTTCGCCGGCGGAATCCGTGATGCGATCTTAATGAAGAACTTTGATCTTCTTACAATTATTGCAGGTCTTTTTGTAGTAATGCTGATCTTCAACCTGGCAACAGGAAGATTCGTACTTGGATTTAACACACCTGGAATCATTGCACATTCCAACCATCTGTGGAATATCCTTGGCATGTATGCAGTAGGATTCGCGGCAGTTCTTGCCGGCGGATGCCCGCTTCGCCAGCTGATCCTTGCAGGACAGGGCTCTTCTGATTCAGCAGTTACTGTACTTGGCATGTTCTTTGCAGCAGCACTTTGCCATAACTTCGGACTTGCATCAAGCGGAACCGCAATGAATGCAGAGACAGGCGAACTCGTTGCAGGAGCCGTAACGCCGAATGGAAAAGTTGCTTGCATTATCTGTATTATCGCATGCTTTATCATTGCATTTACAAACAAAAGAGAGCAGGCAAAATAGTCAGAAACCGCAAGATATAGATGGATAATTCATAAGAAATATGATATGCTAGGAAGGCAGGTAAAAAATATGAAAGAAGTAGATGCAAGAGGACTTTCGTGTCCGGAACCGCTGATGCTTACCGCAGAGGCACTGAAGAATGCAAACGGACCGATCAAGGTTCTTGTGAGCGAACCTCACCAGAAGACGAACATTGAGAAGTTTGCGAAGGACAAAGGAAAGAAGGCAACTTCTACCGAGAAGGCTCTGAATTTGAAATTGTGATTGAATAATGAGAAAAAAGAGTTAAAGCTGGTCATCACATTCCACACAACAGCGGATGCGATGGGCGATGGAAAAAGAATGTAAAAAAGTTGGTGCACAGGGACGTATGATTCCGGTGCCGAGAAGTATTTCAGCAGGATGCGGGCTTTCCTGGTGCGCACCACTGGAATGCAGGGAAGAACTGAAAAATGTCATGCAGGGAATTGGTCTTGAAGAAGAAGAGATCCACGAGTGTATGGTATAAGAAGAGGTAAAACGAGGAAACCGCAAGATGAGGAATCATTTTTGCGGTTTCCTTTTTCCGTTTACTGAGAATATTCGTGGAACAAGAAAAATAATTTTTCCATTTAGAGACTAGAATATGGTATACTTATAAATAATGGAAATTTATGAATTTACAGAAAGGCAAGGCATGCAGTTACGTTTTGAAATTCCGGAGGGTTTCTGGAGTCTGTTCCGTTCTGTGAACAGAGAGACATACATTGAGGCTTTGATGGCGATCAATGAAGAATACCAATACAGCAATTATTTCCTGACCAAGGAAGTCTGTATTCAGGTGCTTCGGGATCTGTATATGAAGAAACAGATCGAACTTAAGCGGGAGGAAGATGAGACTGAGTTTGATATGTTGGAGACTCCGTCGGCAAGGATTCTGAACTGGCTGATCCGAAAGGATGGCTGAAGAAAATTGAAGATTATAATACATTGGTGACGAATATCGTAATTCCGGATTATGCAGCAATATTTGTGGATGCCTTTGAGCGGCTTTCTACGGAGGACCTGGAGGAGACAGAGATCTATATCCAGAATGTCTATGCGACATTGTTCTCGTTTAAAAATGATCCGAGGGTGAATCTGAATATGCTCCGGACAGCACTTATCAATACCAGACGGCTCAACAAAGCACTGCAGGATATGCTGCATAACATGGATAAATTTTTTGCAAGGCTTCTGGAACAGCAGTTTTACGGGGATCTTCTGAAAGAGCATCTGGACGGATATGTGGAAGAGATTGTCCGGAAAAAATACCATATACTGAAGACTTCGGATAATTTTTATATCTATAAGACAGATATCAAAGAATGTCTGCGTCAGATGCGGGATGATGAGGAATGGATCGAGAAGATCCGTGAGCGCGCCCGTGCAACCGGAGATACGGGAGAAGATGTGCTGGAACTTCTGGATATGATCGAGAGAGGCTTGATGATATCGAGCACCGCATTTCCAATATGGATAAGGAGCACAGCAAATATGTGCGTGCGACGGTGACAAGACTGAATTATCTTCTGAGCGGAGAGAGGGACACGAAGGGACTGGTTATTCAGCTCCTGAACCGGATGTCAGAGGATGACTATGAAGAGGTCATTCAAAAGACGGGGGAGAAGATGAATCTGTCTTTGGTCGAAATCCTGTCAGAAAAATCTCTTTATAAGCGAAGAAAAAACCGGAAGGATTTTGTAAGTCAGATGGCACCGGAAGAAGAAGTGGATGATCTGGACAGGGAAGATGTGCTCAGATTGAACCGGATCAAGCGCAGATTCAGCAAAAAGCAGATTGAAGAATTTATCGAAGAGCATATGGAGAAAGATATGCTGGATACGGAAAAGCTTTCCCTTACATCAGAGGATGATTTTGAAAAGCTGATTCTTGCATACGACCTCAGTACTCGTAAGAACAGCAAATACAAAGCGCTGGAAGAGGATGCGGAAACGATTGAAAAGAACGGATATCGTTATCCAGCACTGAAATTTGTAAGAAGGCATTTATAAAAAGTATACGGAAATTGGAGAGAATGGATGATAGAATATTTTGAGCAGCTTACACAGGAAGAACAGGAAGACATGACGGATGTGATCCGGCTTCTCTATAGACAGACGTTCCTTCTGGAGAGGAAGTTCGACAAACGTGCGGGCAGACTGCAGTATCAGAGAGAGTACCGCATCTGTGAAAAGCACATTGATTTTCTGAAAATGTATTTTCAGATTGCCGGGATCACATTATGTGAGAACGTACATCTGGGACTGATCTATATTCAGGATGAGATGGTCTGGGGAGAAAAGCTTCCGCGTCTTGCGACTATTTACATATTATTGCTGAAACTGATCTATGATGAGCAGATGGCATCGGTTTCGTCAAGTAGTCAGATCGTGACGACGCTTGGGGCACTCAACGGAAAAGCAGGAGATTTTCGTGTGCTTCGAAGTATCCCTTCACCGACAGAGATGAAAAGGACCATTGCCATGCTGAAAAAATATCAGCTGATCGAGCCATTGGATGTACTGGAAGAGTTAAATGAAAGTACAAGACTTCTGATCTATCCGTGTATCCATGCAGTATTGCAGGGAGATGCGGTGAGAGAAGTTCTGGAATCATTTGGAAGCAGCCGGGAAGAAGAGGAGGAGACTCTTGGAGACATTGGATAACAGGCAGCCGTTCTGGGCGATTTCAAAAATCTGCCTGAACAACTGGCATTATATAGACAGAAAAATACTGACTTTGAGTGAAGGAATCAATTTTTTCACCGGGCATTCCGGAAGTGGAAAATCAACGGTTATCGATGCAATTCAGATTGTGCTCTATGCCAACACGGACGGGCGTGGATTTTTCAACAAGGCAGCAGCAGATGATTCGGATCGTACTCTGATCGAGTATCTGCGCGGAATGGTGAACATCAGTGAAAATAATGAGTCCCAGTATTTACGGAACAAGAATTTTTCCAGTACGATTGTGATCGAGCTGGAACAGACGAGAACCCATGAGAAACAGTGCGTGGGCGTTGTATTTGACGTGGAGACAGCAACAAATGAGATCAACCGCCTGTTTTTCTGGCACAGAAGCGGTCTGCTTGCGAATGCTTACCGGGGAGAAAAGAGATGTCTTTCTACTGTGGAAATAAGAGAATATCTGCAGCGTACCTTTGGTGAAGAGGCATTCTACTGTGGACCGAGCAATGAGCGTTTCCGCCGTCAGCTTTATGATGTGTATCTGGGCGGATTGGATAAAGAAAGTTCCCACGTCTTTTTAAGCGGGCAATCCCGTTTCGGATGAATATCAAGCTGGAAGAATTTGTAAAAGAATATATCTGTATGGAACAGGATATCCAGATTGAGGATCTGAAGAAGTATCATGCAGTATGGCAGAATGCGCAGCAAGATTGAGTCAACGATGGAAGAGATTGAGGAACTGAAGAAGATCGATGGAATCTATCAGGATTTTGATGATAAGCGAGAAAAAAGCAGGGAATATGACTACCGTCTTACCCGTCTGGAAATGCTCCGGCTGCAGGAGGACATCCAGGGACTCCATGATAAGATTAAAACCAGAGAAGAAGGTATCAAGGTACAGGAGCATACGAAAGCCGAGCTGATGCGCCAGAGTGGAGAGCTGCAAAAGGAGCATGAGGAGCTGTTACTTCGTCTGAATAACAGTGGTTATAAAGCACTGGAAGCAGAACTTGCAGGACTTAATGAGACTCTGGAACATCTGGGAAAAAGCAGGGCGAGTCTCACAAAGACAACACAGAGACTTGCAGCATGGAAAGAACAGGAGATTACGTCCAACCAGACAATCTGGGATATTGATAAGTTTGAAGCCGGTACGATTTCGGAGGGCGAACTTACAAGGCTGAAAGAAAATATCGCACAGATGCGTGCGGAGATCGAAGAAGAACGTCGGGATACGGACAGTACACTTCGTCAGATCAAGAAAGAAGAACGGGAAGCTAAAGAAGAGCTAAAAGAGCTGAAACAGGGAAGAAAAGCATATCCAAAAGAGCTGGAAGAAGCAAGGCTGGAACTACAGAACCGGTTGCAGGAGAATTGTGGAAAATTTGTTCCGTGCAGATCCTTGCAGACCTTCTGGAGATCCGGGATGAAAGATGGCACAATGCTGTGGAAGGCTATATGGGAAATAATAAGCTTTTGCTGATCGTAGAGCCAAAATATGCAAAAGCAGCGATGGATATTTACCAGGAAATGGATAAGAAGAAATTCTTCCGCGCAGCAATTCTGGATACGGAAAAAGTGATGGAAGAAGAGCACATCGTCCGTCAGGGAGCTCTTGCAGAAGAAGTAAAAGCAAAAGAAAAATACGTGCAGTCTTACATCAATTTCTTCCTTGGAAACGTTATGAAATGTGAGAGTATTGAGGAACTCCGGGAATGCAGGATCGGTGTGACACCGGACTGTATGCTGTACCACAGCTATCGTCTGCAGCACATCAATCCGGAAAATTATACCAGACGTGCTTATATCGGAGAGATCAGTCTCCGCCAGAGAATCCGGCAGCTTCAGAAGCACTGTGATGAGCTTCAGGAGAAGAGGCTTCCACTTGCGGCACTTGTGGAAGAGGCAAAGAAACTTCTGGAACTGGAAGCAATGCCACTTCCGACAGAGGATTATATCAGCCAGATCCTGGATGCAAAGGCGATAAAGGGAAAAGAAACCCGTAAGAAAGATTTACTTGAAAAGCTACAGAAACTGCGTGCAGAATCAGTCGATACTCTGGAAGCACAGATGAAAGAAGTGCAGGAAAGACGGGATGCAAAGCAGAAAGAGATCACGAAGACAGAGAAAGAAATTTGGAAAAACGGGGAAGAAATCGAAAAATTCAGAAATAGCATTACAGAGTCGGAATTGCACTTTCTGGAATCCAGAAAGAATTTCAGGAAAACGAAAGGTTTGAGAAGCAGTTTGAAGAGTATCTGGAAGCACAGAAAAGCAGAAACTATATTTATTTAAAAGAGGCAAGTGCAAGGCAGCTGCAGCAGCTTGGAAAGAAAAAAGAAGAGATCTATCAGGAGTTGGTGGCAGCCCGCAGTGCTTATACCAAAAAATATACGCAGCGTAATTTTTCAGTGGTAGAAGAAGATAATAAGGTTTATCAGGAGCTTCTGGAAAGCCTGTCGTGTGATAATCTGGAAACTACCGGCAGGCAGCGAATGAACAGGCAAAGGCAGCGGTTGAGCACTTCAAGGATGACTTTGTTTTCAGATCCGCAGTGCGATCCGCGAGGCCTACCAGAGAAGAGATGAGTTGAACCGGATCATCAGCCGGCTGATTTCGGAAAAGATAAGTACCAGTTTGTGATCACGAAGAATAAGGGTGCAGACGGAAAGTACTATAAGATGTTTATGGATGATACCCTGCAGATCAATCCGGCACAGCTTTCAGGTTCTATTGAGAACCAGATGAATCTGTTCACGATGGAGCATGAAGAAAACTACGGTGATATGATGAATGAACTGATCGGCATATTTATCCCACCGGAAAATGCTACCCATGAGGAACTGGAAGAGGCGAAGAAAAATATGGACAAGTACGCGGATTACCGTACTTATCTTTCCTTCGACATGCAGCAGATTGTCCAGGGTGAGGAAGATATGAAAATCGGTCTTGGCAAGATGATCCGCAAGAATTCCGGAGGAGAAGGACAAAATCCTCTTTATGTTGCACTTCTTGCAAGCTTTGCACAGATTTACAGGATCAATCTTTCCCCGAAAATCCACAGGAATCCGACACTCAGACTGGTCGTTCTGGATGAGGCATTTTCAAAATGGATGCCGAGAAGGTGGCAAGCTGTATTGCGCTGATCCGTGGACTTGGTTTCCAGGCGATCATCAGTGCCACAAATGATAAGATCCAGAATTATCTGGAAAATGTTGATAAAACCTTTGTATATGCCAACCCGAATAAACGGCATATATCAATTCAGGAATTTGAAAAAACCGAGTTCGCACAGCTTGCGGATGAGAAGAACAGGGTGATAGAAAATGTATCTGGTAGACAGGATTATAGAAAGATGTGAGAACAGCAGCCGTGACTGGCGGGAAGGAGCGACTGGAGGGAGGACCTTCGGATCACACAGGAGGATTATGATGCCTGTGGGAAAGAAGAGCTGATCGAAGAGGTGCAGCGCCTGGAAAGAGCAGGACTTCTGACTGTGAAAAATGGGTTGTCCCAGACAGCGATGTAGAGCTTGTGGCATATCAGGTAGAGCATCTTCCGGATTTTTACCTCTTGCAGACAGCGAAAGCGGAGAAGAATACTGGCCGAAGCAGGCGAAGGTAAATTATTATATACGTATGATTGACCAGGAGCTTTCGGAAGGCTTTCAGAAAGAATGGATCGAGAATTATCTGGAAAAGCTGAAAGAGCGGATCGCAGAAGGTGATCTGCCGAAAAATATAGAGAAGCTGGAAAAATATCTGGACTGTTACCGGGGACTGGACTCTCTGGAAGAACCGATGATGAAGCGGATTTTCAGTAAACGCTATCTGAAGGACAGCAAGATCTTCGAGCGGGAGATGGAACGAAATGTGGTGACGGCTGCAAGGAGATATTGCCCGGAGATTACGGCAGATATGGATATCCAGACGGTTCTGGAGCAGCTGCTGATCGAAGAAAATTCCCAGGAACTGGCAGTTAAAGGACCGCTTAAACTGAAGATCTGGAAAGGATCAGAAGCAAAAAGAGTGGATCTTTCCGATTTTACATATGGAGTTGTGCTGAACAGCCAGACAGTCAAGCATGCAATGGTTGAGGTAGAGCAGCCGGCACTGAAAAAATCGTGACGATCGAGAATAAGACGAATTACCTTGCGATGGAATATGATCCGGAGATCCTTTATATCTACAGTCATGGATATTTTTCACCACTTGAAAGAGAATTTCTGAAGAAGCTGCAGAGAGTGATCGAAGGGAAAGACGTGGAAGTATTCCACAGCGGAGATATGGATTACGGTGGAATCCGGATTTTTGAATATATCCAGAAGCATATTTTCCCGGGAATAAAGCCATTGCAGATGGATGTGGAGACCTACGAGAAATACGAAGAATATGCGAAAACAATCTCGAAAGAGACGATGGAAAAGCTGGAAAAGGTAAATGTTCCACCTTTAGAGGAGTTAAAAGAAAAGCTTCTTGAAACCGGAAAGGGAATCGAACAGGAAAGCTTCCTGATTGAAGAATAGAGTGCAGTGCTTAAGGGAAAAGTGCGGCAGTGAAAAGAAAAAGACCAGAATGCCTGGTAGTGGGGCGAGTTCTGGTCTTTTTGTGTATACGATGAGCCAAGTGCAGATTGTGCTTGCACAAGAATCTGCATTGGCGAATGTACATCATCGAGCTGTTAAGCGAGATGATGTACAAAGTATAAGAATCGAGTAGGAGTCAGCCTACTCGATTGTAGTGTGATGATCCCAAGTGCATACGGGTGCTATACTGT
>ENA-OQCS01000419-OQCS01000419.1-human-gut-metagenome-genome-assembly--contig:-NODE-419-length-23616-cov-6.084124_pt1 | contig 23616 bp, 37 predicted proteins | sample MGYA00242757_ERZ504575 | MGnify/ENA primary metagenome ERZ504575 (study PRJEB26092, sample SAMD00036297) | human gut metagenome | host: Homo sapiens | study: EMG produced TPA metagenomics assembly of... | reverse complement strand
TACCTATTTAACAGAAAAACTAGCTGAAAAGTATGGAATTCAAGTAGGAGACAAAGTTACTTGGCATTTGGCTGGAGATTCTTCTTGGCATACAAGTAGGGTAGTAGGATTGAATCGGGATCCTCAAATACAACAATTCACAATGTCAGAAAAGTATTATGAAAAGTTAGAATATACATATCGTGCAGATTCGATCTATACAAATAAACAGCCTAAAAAATAGATGGTGTTTCCAAGATTAGTAGTATTGAATCGATTCAAGAAGGTGTAGAGAGTATGCTTGAAGCGATGAATCGATGATGGTCTTATTGATTGTATTTGCGGTCTTATTAGGCTGTGTCATCTTATATAACTTGGGTGTGTTATCCTTTACGGAAAAACAATATCAATTTGCGACATTAAAGGTATTAGGCTTTAAGGATAAACAAATTAAAGAAATCTTTATCAAACAAAACACATGGATCATGTTGGTGGGAATGATCATTGGCTTACCACTAGGCTATTATATGTTGTCGTATATTTATACAAATGCTTTAAATGAGACATATGATTTTCCAGCCGTTGTAGAATGGATTTCTTATGTGTACGCAATCATAGGAACCGTTTTAGTTTCATATGTGATGAATAAGTTATTGGCAAGAAAAATTAAAACGATCAATATGGTTTCAAGTTTAAAGGCCAATGAATAATTAAATTTTCTTCGACAGTTATTTATAATATTTACTTTAAATAAAGCATAAATTGAAAATAAAATGTTGTATGTAAAAAGAGGTTTCAAACTAGAAATCTCTTTATTTGATTGAATTTTTAGTTTATATATTTCTGTAATTCAAGCGTGAGGTCGGAAAAAGTGTTGAATTAACCTGACTTTAGGTCAAAAAAAGTGTATAACTTTACTGAAATAAGGTCAGAAAAAATGTAAAAGATCTTTATATAAAGGAAAAAAGCCTATATCTTCATGAAAGGTATAAGCTTTTTCTAGTAGCTACTATTAATTAATGTGTTTATCTTTAAATTGTAGACGAGCTAAGGCTCTTGCCATACTGGCTTGTGACATATAATATTCACGAATGGATTGTTTTTGTCTCATTCTTTCTTTAGCACGTTCTAAAGATTCTTTGGCTCTTCTTGCATCTAATTCTTCTTGTGTTTCACATGTATCAACTAAAACTTCGGCTTGGTTGTTTGAAAAAATCATGGATCCGAATCCGCTAACAACTTCAATCTCAGAATTATCTTCTTTTCGGATTTTTAAAAGTCCAGGCGTTATCGCATAGATTGTCTTGGCATGATGTGCAAGAAATTGTTTACTTCCATTGGGTGTGTGTATCGTTAATACTTGTGCTTTACCATTATAAAACACGTGATCACTAGCCATGATTTTTAAATCAAAAAGTTCCATAATTATACTTCTTTCGCTTTTTCTTTGACTTCTTCAATAGTTCCTACATTGAAAAATGCGCTTTCAGGATATTCGTCCATTTCTCCATCTAAGATTGCCTTAAAGCCTTTAATTGTATCTTGCAAAGGAACATATTTTCCTGGAATCGAAGTAAATTGTTCAGCTACATGGAATGGTTGAGCCATAAAGTTACGTAAACGACGAGCTCTCGCTACAACGGTTTTATCTTCATCACTTAATTCATCCATTCCTAGGATGGCGATAATATCTTGTAGTTCTTTATATTTTTGAAGATATTGTAAAACACGTTGAGCTGTTTCATAATGTTCTTCTCCTACAATATCGGGTTGAAGAATTCTTGAACTCGATTCAAGTGGATCTACAGCAGGATAAATACCTTGTTCAACAACTTTACGAGATAAGACAGTTGTTGCATCCAAATGTTCGAATGTTGTTGCTGGAGCAGGGTCAGTTAAATCGTCTGCAGGAACGTATACAGCTTGTACACTAGTAACAGACCCGTTTTTTGTGGAAGAAATACGTTCTTGAAGTTGTCCCATTTCATTCGCTAAAGTAGGTTGGTATCCAACGGCTGATGCATACGGCCAAGTAGAGAAGAAACTTCAGATCCAGCTTGTACAAAACGGAAGATGTTGTCGATAAATAATAATACATCTTTATGTTCAACATCACGGAAATATTCGGCCATAGTTAGTCCGGTTTCGGCAACACGCATTCTGGCTCCTGGACTTTCGTTCATTTGTCCAAAGACAAGTGCAGTGTTCTTGATTACACCAGATTCACTCATTTCTGTATACAAATCGTTTCCTTCACGACTTCTTTCTCCGACACCTGTAAAGATGGAATAGCCGCCATGTTCACTGGCTATATTACGAATCAATTCTTGGATTAGTACGGTTTTTCCAACGCCGGCACCTCCAAACAACCCTATCTTTCCACCTTTGGCATAGGGTGCTAATAAGTCGATAACTTTAATTCCTGTTTCAAGAACTTCTGTAACAGGAGATTGATCTTCAAATTTTGGTGGTTTCATGTGAATGGGCCAATATGTATCTGTATCAATCGCTTCTTTTCCATCAATGGTATCTCCTAAAACATTAAACAAACGGCCTAAATTTTGTGTTCCAACTGGAATTTCTATGCCCATTCCTGTAGATAAGACAGGCATATCTTTTTGTAGGCCTTCACTAGGCGATAACATGATACAACGAACGGTATCGGTTCCAATGTGCTGCATAACTTCCATTACAACTTTTTTACCATGGTTATCAACCTGCAAAGCGGTTTGAATATATGGAAGTGGCGTTTCATCAAAATGTACGTCAACAACAGGACCCATAACTTGTGTGATTTTTCCTATTTGCATGTGGATTGACTCCTTTTCTTCTTTTGTAGCTGTTGCCTTCTAGCTTTGGCACCAGCTGCAACTTCTGTTATTTCTTGTGTGATCTTTGCTTGTCTTTGACGATTGTATTGTAAAGATAAACTGTTTAATAATTCTTCACCATTTTTATTTGCTGAATCCATTGCCTGCATTCGCGCAAAGTTTTCGGATGCATAAGATTCAACAAGGGCGCTATAAATAAATCCAGATAAATAATCAGGGATGACAATGTTTAATAATTCAACAGGGCTTGGCTCCAACTGAATAGAGTGAATGGTTTGTCCACCAACTTCAACTTCATGATTTAAACGATATAGCGGAAGTAACTGTTCAACATCGACCGTAAATTGATTGTGCTGATCCATACGTGTATAGATAATTAATACTTCATCGATTGTTTTTTCAGCATACAGCTCAAGCATTTTACTCGAAATGGATCTTGCACGACTTAAAGTTGGATTTTGCGCTGTATATAGAAAGCTTTCTTCAACAGGAATGTGTCGTCTTAAAAAGTATTGTCTTCCAACTTCTCCAATCATATAGAGTTTATAGTTTGGATGAGCTTTAATGATTTGTTCAGTGAGCTTTAAAACATTAAGGTTGTAGCACCTGCCAATCCTTTATCTCCAGTAACACAGATGATGGCCTTATTTTGATGCTTCTCGTCAATATATTCTCGACTATCTAAGTAAGGGTGTTCAAAGTGATCAGGAAGATTTTGAAGAATTGTCAAAATTTGTTTCCTTAATGAGTAAAAATAAGGATCGGTATTCGCTGCCTTTTGTTTGGCTGTATTCATTTTTGTTGAAGAAATCATATACATGGCTTTTGTGATCTTCATAGTCGATTGAATACCATTCATTCGATCTTTAATTTCTCGAATTTGTGACATTATTCTTGTCCTCTATATTGCTTGGCTAATGTAATGATTCTTGTCTTTAAATTGTCATCCAGTTTTTTAGTTGTGTTGATTTCACGATTGATTTCACTATGATTTTCATTAAACCAATCGAGTAATTTTGTTTCTTCTTTTTTGACTTGTTTTGGATCCAAATCATCTAAATTCCTGCGTCTGCAACAACGAGTACAATAACCATGTCTGCATGTGACATAGGGTGGTTTAAAGGTTGTTTCAAAAGTTCCATAAGTACTTGTCCGTGTTGAAGTTGTCGTTTTGTCGCATCATCTAAATCGGAGGCAAATTGTGTAAACTCCTTCATTTCACGGTATTGAGCTAATTGATACGTAAAGAACCAGATGCTTTCTTCATGGCTTTAGTTTGAGCTGCACCACCAACACGGCTAACAGATAATCCAACGTTAACAGCAGGTCTTTGTCCTTCAAAGAATAAATCACTTTCTAAGAAGATTTGTCCATCTGTAATTGAAATAACATTGGTTGGAATATACGCACTTACGTCTCCATCTTGAGTTTCAATAATTGGAAGAGCTGTGATGGATCCTCCTGAATTTAATCTAGAAGAACGTTCTAGTAGTCTAGAATGTAAATAGAATACATCACCTGGATAGCTTCACGTCCTGGAGATCTTCCTAGCAATAAGGAAATTGTACGATAGGCAACAGCGTGTTTGCTTAAATCATCATAGACAATCAGTACGTCTTTGCCTTGATGCATAAAGTATTCAGCTAGAGAAGTCGCAGAATAAGGGGCAATATATTGTAGCTGGCCGAATCGGCAGCCGTAGAGTTTACAATTACTGTATAGTCCATCGCATCATTCTTCTTTAATGTATTGACTAAGTTAGCAACTGTACTTGCCTTTTGAGCAATAGAGACATAAATACAAATACAATCTTTTCCTTTTTGATTTAGTATAGTATCTAATGCGATGGAAGTTTTACCTGTTTGACGATCACCGATGATCAATTCACGCTGTCCTCTTCCAATAGGAAACATAGAGTCAATGGATAGAATGCCTGTTTCCATAGGGGTTGTGACAGGTTTACGGTCAATAATGCTTGGAGCTGGTTCTTCGATAGGGCGCATTTCAGTGGCTTCAATAGGACCAAGTCCATCAATTGGATTTCCAAGTGGATCTACGACACGACCTAGAAAATTAGAGCTGACTGGCATACCTGCTTGTTTTTTTGTTCGAGAAACCTTTGTACCTTGACCAATAGTACCTTCTGTGTCAAATAGAATAACACCGATGTTTTCGGTTGTGATATCGAGTACCATTCCTTTTGTACCATTCTCAAAAACAACAACTTCTCCATACATCGCATGATCTAATCCCGAAATGGTTGCGATACCATCTCCAATTGTTTCGACATAGCCAACTTTATTTTCTTGGGAAGTGGCTTCAAATTGTTCGATGGCCTCTTTTAAGATGGACATAAGTGTTCCATCCTTTTTCATTTGAATGGCTTTATCCCTGGCAGCCTGAATTTGTTCTTGAAGCTGTTGTTGACGAGAACGCGTAGACCAATCGTATTCATTGTTGTTTGCACTTAGAATAAAGCCTCCGCGTACACTTGGATCAATTAAGATATTGAGTGTTATGTTGTGGGCTTGGTATTTATTTTTAAGGAATGTCTTTATTTTTTCTTCTTGCGCTGCACTAGGTCTTGTTACGCAGCGTAAGGTTGCATTTAAATTTTCGTTGTTCATTTATTTCATTTCCTTTAAAAAATCATCATATAGTTTTTCATCGCTCTTTGTATTTGTGATTTTATCAGCTGCTTTATTGATTAAATCCGCAATTTCAGATTTAGCTTTTGCCTTTTCTTCATTTGCCACTTCAATCGTTTTGATGCGAGCTTGTTCAATCATTTCATCGGATTTTTTGTTTGCATCCGCAATAATTTGTTCATATTCAAGACTTGCTTGTTCTTTTGCATCCGCTAGCATGCTATCACAAATTGTCTGCATATTTTCAAGCTGTTGATTAGCCTTATTTTTTGATTCTAGAGCTTCTTGTTTTTGTTGATTTGCCAAGCAAAATCAGATTCTATTTCTTGTTTTCTCTTATCAAGAATGTCATGTACTGGCTGAAATAGAAAATGTTTCATCAGTGCATATAAAATAAGTAGATTGATGATTGTCCAAAGAATATTGGAATCAATTCTTAACATAGATTATCCCACCTATTTCACCATCAAGATAATTAAGATACCTAATACAAATCCGTAGATAGCAGTTGCTTCAGCTAAAGCCGCACCAATTAATAAGGTACTACGAATTTTCCCGTGAGCTTCTGGTTGTTGGGCAATTGCTTTTACGGCACTGCTTGTCGCAAAACCAATACCTAATCCTCCACCAATAACGGCAAGTGCTGCCATTCCAACTCCGATTGCTGTTAAACTCATTTTCATTTCCTCCTAATTTATTCTGTTTCTGTCGCTTCTGCGATAAATAGTGATGTTAAAAAGACAAATACATAAGCTTGAATGAATCCATCAAAAAAATCAAAGTACAAGCTAAATACAGTAGGTATAAAGACGGGAACGACCATTTTGATCATTTCCATAATGACGAAGGCACCAATGACGTTGCCAAATAGACGCATGCATAGGGATAAAGGACGCGTAAAGATCTCAAGAATATTGATGGGTGTAACCACAGCGACAGGCTGAGTAAAGCTTTTGATCCAACCTTTCATTCCTTTTGCACGTATTCCGCTAATTTCGATTAAGATAATACTCATAAGTGCTAATGCGATAGTGACATTCATATCTTTAGTTGGGGGTTTCATACCAAATATGCCAATGATGTTCGCAAGACCTATATATAATAGGATGGTTGAAATGTATGTACTATATTCTTTGGCATTTTCACCAAGCATGGATATTGTGAATTTATCTAGCCATATGACAATACTTTCCGCTACAATTTGTTTTTTGCCTGGATCATGAACTTTTAGCCCTCGAGTTAACCAAGCAGAAAGTAAAACAAGTATAGCTATGACAACCCACGTGATGACAACAGATTCACTAATCGCAAAGGGACCGATAGTAAACGCGGTGTCAACGTTTAACTGATCGAGTAGTTCTTTTGTGAACTCTTCCATAGCTCCTCCTTTCAAAACAATAAAAAAACGTTGGAGACAATTCGTGAAGTTACGAATTAAGACAAATTTCGTTTTTCTATAAGAAGGTATTTTAGTTCTTGAGTTTTTAGATTTCAAGTCTTTTTATCAATGTAAACGTTATCTGTTTTATATGACAAATTTTTGTATATTTCGCATATATGATACATATGTCTCAATTACATAATCGACTTTGTTTTGTGTTTGAATTTTAGAAAAAAGGGCATAAAAAAAAGGAAGATCGATCTTCCTCTTAGTGTTCTTTTGTATGATCAAAAGCCATGCCTAGAATGGTTTCAATATGTTCATCGTCTAATGAATAGTAGACAGTCTTTCCTTCTTTTCTAGATTTGATGAGTTTAGAAAGGCGTAAAGCTTTTAGTTGGTGTGATACGGCAGATTTTGTCATATCTAAAACGTTAGCCAAATCGGATACGCACATTTCACTTTGTTGAAGAGATAATAAAAGTTGAAGGCGTGTACTATCTCCCATCACTTAAAGAAATCGGATAGGTTCATGATTTCATCAAAGGCCGGCATGTTTTCTTTTACTTCTTGTACTAATTCTGTATTTTTAGGCTTGCAGTCACAATGTGTACCAATCATAAGTTCTCCTTTTTTCTTTATTATAGTTGAATGATTGAACAATTGTCAAAAAGTTGTTGACAACATGTATGAATCTTATATAATGAAAGTGCAAAAAGTTGAATATATGTTCAACTATTCAAATGTGGAGGGAAATCATATGAAAAAGAGTTATAAGATTGATGTAGATTGTGCAAACTGTGCAAACAAAATGGAAGTAGCTGCTAATAATACAGAAGGTGTTAAGAGTGCAGTTGTAAACTTCATGATGTTAAAGATGAATGTTGAATTTGAAGATGGAGTTCAACCTAAAGAAGTTATGGCTCGTGTATTAGAAAATTGTAAAAAAGTTGAAGATGATTGCGAAATCTTCTTTTAATGAAAAGTAAGATGCGAAAGCATCTCTATTTTTCGGCTATTATAGTTGAATGATTGAACAATTAATATTTTTGGAGAGGTAGAGATAAGTATGAACAAGAAACAGAAAAAGATGTTAAAGCGAATCATTGTTGCGAGTATTCTTTTTATCATAATTAAGGTCGTAAAACTACCAGAATACATTGAGATTCCTTTGTTTCTAGTGGCCTATCTAGAAATTGGTTATGATATTCTTCTTAAGGCTTTTAAAGGAATTAGAAATCGTCAGGTATTTGATGAGAATTTTTTGATGGCTGTCGCAACCGTAGGCGCTATTGGTTTGAAATCTTTTGATGAAGCAACAGCTGTTATGTTGTTCTATCAGATTGGGGAATGGTTCCAAAGTTATGCGGTAGGTAAGAGTCGTAAAAACATCACGGAATTAATGGATATTCGTCCGGATTATGCCAATGTTGAAGATGAGAATGGAAATCTTGAACAAGTAGATCCAGATGAAGTTGAAATCGGTACAATTATTGTGGTTAAGCCTGGTGAAAAAGTGGCTATTGATGGAATTGTTGTTGAGGGAAGTTCTACTCTAAATACAGCGGCTTTAACAGGGGAAAGCTTGCCTAGAGAAGTCAGTGAAAATGATGAAGTGATCAGTGGTTGCATCAATATGACGGGCTTATTAAAAATTAAGACAACAAAAGAATTTGGGGAATCCACTGTATCAAAAATTTTGGATTTGGTTGAAAATGCATCAAGTAAGAAATCTCGTTCTGAAGCCTTTATTTCACGTTTTGCGAGAATTTATACGCCAGCCGTATGTTATAGTGCTTTGGCATTGTTCTTACTTCCACCTGTATTCAATTTGATTATGTCAAATCCTGCTGACTTTGGCACATGGCTATATCGTGCCTTAACATTCTTAGTTATTTTCTTGTCCATGTGCATTGGTAATCAGTATTCCTTTGAGCTTCTTTGCCGGAATTGGTGGCGCCAGCAATCAGGGGGTTTTGGTAAAAGGATCGAATTATTTAGAAGCATTGGCTTCATGTAAATATGTTGTATTTGATAAAACAGGTACAATGACACAAGGTGTATTTGAGGTGGCAGGCATTCATCATGCGAATATTCCAAAAGAGAAATTATTAGAGTATGCGGCCATGGCTGAAAGTTATTCTACGCATCCTATTTCTAAAAGTTTATTAAAGGCGTATGGAAATACCATTGATAAATCACGTATTGAAAATGTAGAAGAAATAAGTGGTCATGGAGTTAAAGCTGTAATTGATGGAGTGCAAGTACTTGCAGGTAATGATAAATTAATGAAGATGTATAATATTCCTTATCAAGAATGTCATAGTGTTGGTACGATTGTTCATGTGGCTATTGATGGAAAATATGCAGGTCACATTGTGATTTCGGATATGTTGAAGCCACATGCCAAAGAAGCAATTGAAGCATTGAAGAAGGCTGGCATTAAACAAACAGTCATGTTGACTGGGGATGTAAGAAGTGTGGCAGATAAAGTCGCTTCTGAATTACATATTGATAAAGTGTATTCGGAATTATTGCCTCAAGATAAGGTGAATAAAGTTGAAGAATTATTATCTTTAAAGCACTCGAAAGAAAATCTTGCCTTTGTCGGAGATGGAATCAATGATGCTCCAGTATTATCAAGAGCCGATATTGGTATTGCGATGGGTGCTTTAGGCAGTGATGCAGCCATTGAGGCAGCGGATATTGTATTAATGGATGATGATCCATTAAAGATTTCTAAAGCCATTAAGATTGCGAAAAAATGTATTCATATTGTATATGAGAATATTTATTTTGCGATTGGTGTTAATTGATCTGTTTATTATTAGGTGCCATTGGTATTGCGAATATGTGGGTTGCGATTTTTGCGGATGTTGGAGTTATGATTATTGCCGTATTAAATGCGATTCGTGCATTAAATGTTAAAAATTTGTAAGGAAATCTTAGGATTTCCTTATTTTGATATTGTGTTAAATTTGTTTTAGTTGTATCTTTGTCTTGTACGCAGAAAAGGAGATTCGAGATGCAGGAATTAAAACCAATTAAAGAAGGAAAAGTACGTGAAATTTATGACAATGGGGACAACCTTATTATGGTTGCGACAGATCGTATCAGTGTTTTGATGTAATTCTAACAATGAGGTTACAAAAAAAGGAACTGTTTTAACACAGATGTCAAAATTCTGGTTTGATTACACAAGTGATATCTTACCTAATCACATGATTAGTGTGGATACAAAAGATATGCCGGAATATTTCCAACAAGAAAAATTTGAAGGAAAATCAATGTTATGTCGTAAATTGAACATGCTTCCAATCGAATGTATTGTTCGTGGTTACATCACAGGTAGTGGATGGGCTAGCTACAAAGAAACAGGAAAGGTTTGTGGTATTGAACTTCCAGAAGGATTACAAGAATCACAACAACTTCCGGAACCAATTTATACACCTAGTACAAAGGCTGAAATTGGTGATCACGATGAAAACATTTCTTTTGAACAAAGTATTGCGCACTTAGAAAAACACTTCCCAGGTCATGGTGAAGAATATGCGACTAAGATCAAAGATTGCACAATCGCTTTATATAAAAAATGTGCTGAGTATGCTTTAAGCAAAGGAATTATTATTGCGGATACAAAATTTGAATTTGGTTTAGACGAAAATGGTAATATCGTTATTGGCGATGAAATGTTAACTCCTGATAGTTCTCGTTTCTGGCCTGCAGATGGATATGAAGCTGGTCATTCGCAACCATCATTTGACAAACAATTTGCGCGTGACTGGCTAAAGGCAAATCCAGGTAATGACTGGACACTTCCTCAAGAGATTGTGGATAAGACAATTGAAAAATATCTTCAAGCTTACACAATGTTGACAGGAAAAACATTATAATTAAAGAATACTCATAAGTTGAATGCTTATGGGTATTTTTTTGAAAACTGTATTTTTTGATGCCTGAATATATTTGAAAACCGTAAAATATGATGTTAAAATTTACTTGAAACCGGAGGAACTATGTTTAAAAGAAAGATTGAATCCTATTTAGAAACATATTTGAATAGTGATGAAGAACGAATTTTATGTGTTGATGGGGCAAGACAAGTTGGAAAATCGTTCATTATTCGAGCTTTGGCAAAAAAGTATTATACAAATTATGTAGAAGTGAATATGCTTGATGATTATGCAGGTGATAAATTATTTGCAGATGTGAAAAATAAAGATGAGTTTTACTTGCAATTAAGTATTTTACATGGAGATAAATTAAAAGAAAGAGAAAATACAATTGTTTTTTGGATGAGATTCAAGTGTACCCACATTTATTGACGATGCTAAAGTCATTGCGTTATGACAATCGATTTAAGTATATTTGTAGTGGTTCTTTGTTGGGGGTTACTTTGCATAAAACAACTTCGATTCCGATGGGATCTATTTTGGAAAAAGAGATGTATCCAATGGATTTTGAGGAATTTTTATGGGCCTGTGGAGTTGGGAATGAATTTATTTCTTACATGAAGCAGTGTTATGAAACAAAAGCGTCTTTAACAGAATCGATGCATAATAAAATTTTAAATCTGTTTAAAACATATCTATATGTCGGTGGTTTACCAGATGCAATAAAGGCATATGTAGAAACAAAAAATGTATATAATATTCGAGAAGTACAAACTCTAACACATAAGTATTATCGAGAAGATGCTGGTAAATATGATGAAGATAATCGTCTTGTGATTCAAAAAATGTATGATTATATTCCCTCAAATATCGAAAATAAAGTAAAAAGGATACAATTTACAAAAATTGAAAATCAACCAAACGCAAGATTTAAAAATTATGAACACGAATTCGAATATTTGATATCTTCAGGTATTGCGTTACCAGTTTCTGCAATTGCAGAACCGAGTTTTCCATTGATCCAGTCTTCTAAGAAAAATTTAATAAAACTATATATGAATGATGTGGGATTATTTACCAATATTTTGTATAGCTACAATGTCAACGCAATATTAAAAGATGAAGTGAAAGTAAATTTAGGGGCTGTATACGAAACGGTGGTTACACAAGAATTGAAAGCACATGGGCATAATTTGTATTATTATGATCGTAGAAAAGTCGGAGAAGTAGATTATTTAATCGATGATTATTCGACTTTAAGTGTTGTCCCTATTGAAATAAAATCAGGACGAGATGGCTATGAATTTAGTGCATTAAAAAAGGTGATTGCACTACAAGAGAATAGAATCCAAAAAGGATATGTATTCTCAAATGATAGAGTGGTTAAGGAAGAAAATAATATAGTGTATATGCCAATATACTATATTATGTTTATGTGAGGAAATGAAAATGAAACAAGGTGTATTTATAACATTTGAAGGAAATGATGGATCAGGAAAAACAACTGTATGTAAAGCGGTACAAGAAGAACTGATTAAAATGGGATACGATTGTATTTATACTCGTGAGCCAGGCGGAAGTAAGATTGCCGAATCTATTCGTAATATATTATTAGATGTAAATAATACGGAGATGGATGATCGTACAGAAGCATTATTATATGCAGCGAGTCGTAGACAACATTTAAAAGAAGTTGTTCTTCCAGCATTGGAAAATAAGAAGATCGTATTGTGTGATCGCTTCATTGATTCTAGTTTGGCATACCAAGGAATTGCACGCGGCATAGGATTAAAAGAAGTGTGGGATATCAATCAGTTTGCGATTGATGGATGTATGCCTGAAAAGACTCTATTTTTATCCGTTAGTGTAGAAACGGGTAAACGTATGAATCTTCGTGGCGACTTGAATCGTTTGGATCAAGAAGAAAGTTCATTCCACAAAGCTGTACGTCAAGGCTATGAAACATTAGTTTCTATGTATCCAGAACGCATTGAAGTGATTGATGCCGAGCCTTGTAAAGAAGAAGTTTTAAAAAGTGCTATGGAATGTGTTTTAAAGGTTATTAAAGAACATGAATAAAGAGTATTTAAAAAAAGCACAACCTGTTGTGTATCAGACGTTGTCGAATGCTTTAAAGAATCAAAGGGTTGCGAATGCCTATTTATTTCACGGGCCAAAAGGCTCAACAAATTAGAAACGGCCATCTTATTTGCACAAAGTATTGTATGTGAACATACAGATAATGATGGATTTGCATGTCAAGAATGTGAAAGTTGTAAACGCATAGAGAACGAAGAATCTTTAGACTATATGATTGTATCGAATGATCGTATTAAAAAGAAAGATATAGTGGATTTACAGACGTTTTTTGAATCAACGAGTGCAGGAAAACAAAATGCTCGAATCTATATTCTAGATCATTATGATAAGGCTACGCCAGATGCTTCAAATAGCTTGTTGAAGTTTTTAGAGGAGCCAAGTGAAGGGATTTATGGTATATTAATTGCGGATGAAAAATCCAATGTATTACCGACTATTCAATCTAGGTGTCAGGCTATTCATTTTAAACCGGAAAGCTGTGAACACTTATTGCTTGAAAATACAAGTGAAGAAAATGCGAAGATGCTTGCAGAATCTGGATATACATATGATAAGGCAATTGAATTATTGTCTTTACCTGATTTTGAAGAATTAAAACAAATTGCACTTGAATATATTGAACATGCCTCTTCATTTGTAGAAATTGAAAAAATGCAGACAAATGTATTTGTGAATAAATCAGATCGTATGAATAAGGATTGGGTACAGTTGTGGATTCAGTGGGTTTTATTCTATGTAAAAAATGATAGGGTAAATTTACCTTTAGAAAAAAAAGTAAAACTATATTCGATTTTGGTTGAAAATATGGATATGTTGTATCGACCAGTCGATTTAGGTTTATTTATGGATAAGCTTTATTATGATATTAGGAAGGCTGTGATTTAGTGAATACAGAAGGAAAAGTAACATATAAATATATTGTTTATATACAGTTTGAAGAATCAAAAAAAGCCTACACTTTTGGATCAGATGTTAAATATTATACAAATGATGTTGTCGTTGTAGAAACTGTACGTGGGCAAGAACTAGGAAAGGTTTGTGTGCCAACGGTTGATTTTGATGCTTCGAAAGTAAAGGGAGATATTAAACCGGTATTGCGTAAGGTAACAACAGAAGATATTAAGTGTAAAGAAGAAAATGTAGAAAGAGCTAAAGAAGCAATGAAGATTTGTCACGAGTGTGTCGCAAATTTGAAGTTAGATATGCATTTAATCAGCTCAGAATATACATTGGATCGTACAAAAGTCATTTTTACGTATGTGTCGGACGATCGTGTTGATTTTAGACAACTATTGAAAGACTTAGCTCAACATTTACATTGTCGTATCGAGTTAAGACAAGTAGGGCCAAGAAACAAAGCTAAAATCGTAGGTGGAATTGGAAATTGCGGTATGGAATGTTGCTGCTCAAGATTTATGTCAGATTTTGATACGGTATCTATTAATATGGCAAAAAATCAAATGTTGGCATTGAATATTCAGAAATTGAGTGGTCAATGTGGAAAGCTAATGTGTTGTTTACGTTTCGAAAATGAAGAGTATACAAGAATGCGTAAAGATTTACCAAAGATGAATTCGATTGTGAGTTATCAAGGTAAAAAATATCGTATTTCAAGTATGAATGTGCTTCAAAAACAGGCAAAACTAGAAAACAAAGAAGAAGTCTTGTTTGTGGACTTTAAAGAATTGTGGCCAGATAAGGATTTTAACAATGATTAGACAGAAGAGTTTTGAATCGAATACTTCCACATTGTATTTGGTTCCTACGCCTATTGGCAATTTACAGGAAATGACACCTAGAGCTCTAGATATTTTAAAAGAAGTGAGTGTGATTGCGGCAGAAGATACGCGAAATACAAAAAAACTGTTAATGGCATATGGCATTGATACAATGTTGATGTCGCATCATGAACATAATCAGCAAGTTAGTATTCCAAAAATCATTGAACGATTGGAAAATGGTGAAGATGTTGCGGTAGTATCCGATGCAGGTTATCCCTTGGTTTCAGATCCAGGGCAAAAATTAGTTCAAGAAACATTTCACATGGATTTAATGTGGTTTCAGTCTCAGGTGCGAATGCGGCTATGAATGCATTGGTTGCGAGTGGATTGAGTTGTTATCATTATTTATTCTATGGCTTTTTAGACAATAAGAGTTCAAAAAGAAAGAAACAACTCGAAGAAATCAAAACAATTCCTTATACAACGATTTTTTATGAAGCACCCCATCGTATTGAAGATACTCTACAAGATATGTTGGAAGTATTGGGAAATCGTCAAATGTGTTTAGCTAGAGAACTCACAAAAGTGCATGAAGAATATATTCGTGGAACCATTGAAGAAGTGTTAGAGGTAGCGGCTACTTGTAAAGGTGAAATGGTTATTGTCATGGATGGATTTAAACAAGATGAAGTTGTATTTGATATGTATACAGCCATTACGAAAGTGGATGAATATATTGAATCTGGAATGCGTACAAAAGAAGCTATTGGTTTAGTTGCCAAAGAAATGGCTTGTAAAAAGAATGAATTATATGAAGCTTATCATAAAAGATAGGCTTTTTTCTTTTATATAAAGTAAATTATATTGTTTCAGAAATTAAATGAAAAAGTAATTGAAAAAGTTTCAGAAAACACTATAATAAGTTACATAAAAGAGAAGAGGAAGAGTTATGAATAAGAGAAGTGTATGTGCCCTAGGTATGGCATTTGTACTTGCAGGATGTTCTGCAGGGGGATCGAGTTCTGGTAAAGAACAAACATTAACAGTTGGATTGTTTACAGAAATGAATAGAGATTTTTCTCCTATGTATTATCAGACCGTTAACGATCACAATGTAGTTAACTTGGTATATCAAGGATTGTTGGCATATGATAAGGATGCAATTTAGTTCCCGAATTGGCAGAGGATTTACCTACTATTAGTGATGATGGTACAACAATGACATTTAAATTGAAGAAAGGTGTTAAATTCAGTGATGGATCTAAATTTACTTCAAAAGATGTAAAGGCAACGTTTAGCGTTATGGCTGACCCAAGTTATACAGGACGTTTTTCAAGTAATGTTGATTTCTTAAATGGATATAGCGAATATCATGATGGAGATGCCAAAGATGTCTCAGGTATTGAAACACCCGATGATTATACAGTAGTATTCCATATGGCAAAGCAAAAATTGATGCAGAATCGACTTTGGGAATACAAAAAATTTGTAGTGCAAAAACATTGAAGTATAAGAAGGGAAAAAACTTCAAATGTTGAAAAGAACAATAGTAATCCTGTTGGTACGGGTCCTTATAAATTAAAATCATTCTCTAAAACAGAGGGAGCTTCATTAGATCGAAATGAAAATTTTGAAGCTGAGGATGGAGAATACCAAATTTCTAAGATTATGATCAAGAAAACAGAGACTTCGACTGAAATCAAAGAATTGGAAAATGGAACAATCGATTATATTCCAGATGTAGTGGAAGCGAATAAAATCAACACAGTAGCCAAAGACAAAGATAAAGGTTTGACTATGGATTCTTATCCAAGTGATCGTGAAGACTTCTTGTTTATGAATACAGTTGCAGGTGCATGTCAAGATCAAGCAGTACGTCAAGCTTTGGCTTATGGATTTGATCGTGAAGCCTATATCGCAAGCTATTATAAATTAGATGATAAAGATGCTAAATTGGCATATGTACCAGGCTTGTTTGGTAACCCAGTATCTGGCGGAAATGGTGCATATGTTCGTGGTGAAGAAAAAGTAGATGGTGCTACTTACTATGATTATGATGTAGAAAAAGCTAAACAAATCTTAGATGATGCGGGATGGACTGTTGGTAGTGATGGTATTCGTGAAAAGGATGGTCAAAAATTAAGCATTAAGTTCTTGGCTACAAAAGAAAAAGATGCGATGGATACAATGATTCCTATGTTACAAAAACAATGGGGAGAACTTGGTGTCAACTTCAAGGCAAACACAATGGAATTTAATACAGTTATTTCAACTGTAGGTGATGATTCAGCTGTTGGTGATTGGGATGTATCTTATTTAGGATATTCTTTTACAAGCCCTGAAGATACAGGTGTTGATTACTTGATTCAATCACAAGGTGTAAATAACTTTGCTCGTTTAAAAGATGATGAATTAGATTCATACTTGGCTGCAGGTGCTTATACAGCTGATAAAGAAGCTTCAGCAGCTGCTTACTTAAAGGCTTATGTTCGTCAAGCAGAATTATGTGCATACTTACCAACAGATGGTGTACAAACATATTGTTTACGTAATAAGAAAGTAAAAGGTTTGAATACATCTTCTACATTTATTTGGTCACAATCAATGGCTACAGCTTATATTGATGATTAATAGTAAAAGGGGCTATAACAGATAAAAACGTTTTAGTTTAAAAAAAGGACCGAATATTCAAGGTTTAAAAAAATCTGAATATCGGTCTTTCTTTTATTTGTGCAAAAATAGCTAGTTAATTGTAATGCATATCAGATATCATTCCATATTCTGGTATTGCAGGATATGAAAGCTTGAATTCTATTAAAATGAAGCCAAAGAAAATTTTTCGACTGAGCAGGCTAAAAGATATATGACACAACAAAGTATCTGAAGTGAAGGGATTTTCGAACAGATCAAAGAAGACAATCATTATGACAAAAACTAAAGATATTACTTGTATGTGTTGGTCATAATCTAAGAAGATATCACACTCGGTAACTAGAGTTTTAGAAAAACAATAATTTAAACTAAGGCTCTAGGAGTTAAAAAAATAATAAGATAAAAAGAAAGGAGCTAAACTCCATAAGTAATAAAAATTACTTATTCGTCATGGCTCCTTTTTAAATCGTTATGACTTGAATGTTTTGATTGTTTAGTTCTTGAACGTAAGAAGAATCAATAGAATGATCCGTTATAACAGTTTTTATTTTATCTTTTAAATTTAATGGTACAACACCACGTTTAGAAAATTTATCGCTTTCTGTTAGCACGATTATTTGTTCGGCTTGATGCGACATATCACGTACGGCTTGTGCTCGCATTTGATCACGATTTGAAAAGCCAATTCTAGAATCATATCCATCTGTACCGATGAAAAAATAATCGACAAAAAGTTGGATACACATTCTTGAACCATTGGACCTACCATAACTTGTGAATCTTGTTGATAAATTCCACCTAAAAGAATAATTTGAAAATTTGATTTTCCACGAATATATTCTGCGATAAAAGCACTGTTGGTGATAATTGTTAAGTCTTTATGAAGTTGAGTTAACGTATCCGCTAAAAGTGCACAACAACTACCACTTTCAATCATAATTGTATCGCCTTCATGAACAAGTTCAGTAGCTTTTAAAGCTATTTTTTCTTTTCTTCATAATGATACGCGATTCTACCATTGATATCATCTGTGCTACATAACACAGCATGCCCATGTTCACGCTTGATGATTCCTTTAGCTTCTAATGCATCCAAATCTTTGCGGATAGTCACTTGGGAAACACCTAGGTATTCAGCAAGTTGAGAAACTTCGATTCTCTTTTCAGATGTCAACAATTCTAATATTTTATTTGTTCTATTTTTCATTTACGTTGATTCCTATCATTTTGTTTATATAATAAGTGTTTTTGATTTCAAATGAAAGTGAAATTTAGAAAAAAGCGTTAATGTTATTTTCTTTAAACATATTTAAATATTCTTTTAAATCTTCTGGATGATATGAAGGAACATTTTCATAATCATATTTTATATTTAAAAGATGATATTTATTTTCTCCAAATTGATGGAACGGTAGAAGTTGACACTTGTTTATACCAATGCTGTGAAGGGTTTTTGAAAATTCTTTTGCGTCATCCAAAGAATCATTAAAACCAGGTATAACAGGGATTCGAGGAAGAACTGTTTTGCCATTGGCGATGGCATGTTTCATGTTCAGTAATGGTAACTTATTAGAAACACCTGTACCTTCTATATGTTTATCTGTGTTCCAGTGTTTCATATCAAAAAGAATATAATCTACATATTCTATGACACGATCAAATATTTCCTCTGTCGCAAAACCGGTTGTTTCACAACATGTATGAATTCCTTCTTCTTTAGCGGCTAAGAGTAGTTCTCTTGAAAACTCAGGTTGAAGTAAAAGCTCACCTCCAGAAAGTGTTAGACCACCACCACTTTCTTCATAGAAGGCTTGATCTTGTAAAACAATTTTAAGCACTTCTTCCACAGATTTTTGTTCGCCTTGTGCACTTAATGCGTTTTTTGGACATTCATATACACATTTTTTACATCCACTACACAGACTATGGTTGATTTTAATGGATTTATCAATTATTTTCATAGCGTTTTTTGGACAGGTTTCAATGCAATGATGACAATTTATACATTTTTTTTGATCCCAAAGAATTTGTGTTTGTATAAGCTGACTTTCAGGATTTGCACACCACTTACAACGAAGAGGACATCCCTTTAGAAAAACGGTAGTACGAATGCCTGGACCGTCATTTACACTGAATTTTTGAATGTTAAAAATAATTCCTGTTATATTTCGATTTGTTGTTGTCATTTTAATTTCCTCATATAGATATAAACATTTCAAAGAAGAAAAGCAATGATTATAGTTACAAATGAAAGTATAAAATATTTTAAATGAAATTAAAGTTGATATGAAATGCGTGTAATGCTATTTTTAAATTGCGAATAAAAGAATCTAAAATTACGAATGAAACGTAATGGGAGGACGGATATGGAAAATGTAGAACATTTTGGAACACTGACAGAACGAATGAAAGAATTTCGAGAAGAAGTTTTAGATGAAAAACCTTATATTGATGCACAACGTGCAATTCTAGCAACTCTTGCTTACAAAGAAAATTTAAATCAACCACGAGTGATGGTTCGAGCTAAAATGCTAGAAAAAGTTCTCGATAATATGAGTATATATATTGAAGACAAATCTCTTTTAGCAGGAAATCAGGCAACCAAGAACCGTAATGCTCCTATTTTCCTGAGTATACTATGGAATTTGTTATGAATGAATTGGATCAGTTTGAGAAAAGGGATGGGGACATATTCTATATCACTGAAAAGACCAAGGAACAACTTAGAGAAATTGCGCCATTCTGGCAGAATAACAATTTGCGTGCAAGAGGAGAAGCTCTTCTTCCTGAAGAAGTTCGTGTCTTTATGGAAACAGGTGTATTTGGAATGGAAGGCAAGCTAAATGCAGGAGATGCGCATTTGGCGGTGAACTATGAGCGTATTTTGAAGGATGGATTAAGAGGATACGAAAAACGTGTAAAAGAATATAAAGCTGCTCTTGATTTAACAAATCCAGATAATATTGACAAGTATTGTTTTTATAATGCAGTTCTTATAGTACTGAAAGCGGTGCGTAATTTTGCGAATCGTTACAGCGTTCTTGCGAAAGATTTAGCAGAAAAAGAATTGAATCAAGAAAGAAAAATTGAATTATTAGAGATCAGTAGAATTTGTTCAAAAGTTCCATATGAACCAGCAGAAACATTTAAAGAAGCGGTACAATCCGTATGGTTTATTCAATTGATTTTACAAATTGAATCCAATGGACATTCTTTGAGTTATGGCAGATTCGATCAATATATGTATCCATATTATGATCGAGATATTAAAAATGGCACTATTAAAGAATCTGAAGCCTTGGAATTGTTGACATGCTTGTGGATAAAGACACTTACAATCAATAAAGTTCGTTCTCAAGCACATACGCTAAGTTCGGCAGGATCTCCTATGTATCAAAATGTAACGATTGCAGGTCAAACAACAGATAAAAAGGATGCAGTCAATGATTTGAGTTTTTTAGTTTTGAAATCTGTTGCACAGACAAGATTGACACAGCCAAATTTAACTGTTCGCTATCACAAGAATATCAATAAACATTTTTTGGATGAATGTATAGAAGTTATGCGTTTAGGCTTTGGAATGCCTGCATTAAACAATGACGAAATTATAATTCCTTCCTTTATGGATTGGCAAGTTAAAGAGGAGGACGCCTATAATTATAGTGCCATAGGCTGTGTAGATGTGATTTTCCCGTTGATTAGTTCCCTATTTTGATTAGTTCCCAATTCAGGGGCGTTTTTTCCCGAAATTCGGTTTAATTAGTTCCTAATTCGGATTTAATCAGTTCCCAATTCGAAAATGATTAGTTCCTAATTCGGGATTTAATTAGTTCTCAATTCGGGATATAGGAGGAAACAATGTATAAATCGAAACGCAGCCTCAAAGTGTATGTGATTTTCCATTTAATCATGTCCGTTTTGGAGGCGATTTTTACCAGTTAATCGTGTCCGTATTAACATTTAGAAATGTCCGTATTCGATTTTAATCGTGTCCGTATTGCAAGTTTAATTATGTCCGTTTTAGAATTTGATTACTTCTAAGTTGGAATTACAGGAGGGAACAATGTATAAATCAAAACGTAGCCTCAAAGTATATGAGGCACCACTTGGTTTAAATAGTAAGCAGCAGATTCCGAGAATTCAGCTTCAGGGCCAGTGGCTAAAAGCACTTGGATATCATGTGGGTGATAAGATTGATGTTCCGTGTACTAATGACACGATCATCATCAATAAAGTGAAGACTATATAAAATAAGCGTCGGTCAATGAGTCGGCGCTTTTGTTTATAAAGTATTATTGTGCCTTACTGAATATCCAGTTATAATAGCAAATATAATAGCCAAGGAGGTTTATATATGAAAACAAACAAAATTTTAATGGCAGGAGCATTAGCTCTTAGTATGGTGTTATCTGGTGGCATGTTGACTGGATGTTCTAATTCTTCAAACACAAAAGATACAAAGACAACAGAAGTTGCCAAGAAAAAAGAAGTAAAAACAATTGGTCAAAAAAGCAAGGATTCAAAATCTTTGAAGTTTACAAACAACACTGGGAAAAAGATCACTGTATTCGAAACAAAATCAAGTTCAGAAGAAAGTTTTGGAGATAACTTGTTGGAAGATGGAGATGCTGTAAAGAACAAAGAAAATCGTACTTTGTATTACGCTGTCAAAGAAAATGACAAGTTGGATGTAAAAATAGGATTACAGGACGAAGATAAAACATTCGTTTTCAAAGATGTAGATACAGAAGATACAAAGAAAGTGGATGTTTCTTTAAAAGAAGATAAAGTCAATTTAGATGTAACGAAAAAGATGGCAGTACTGCCACTTTGACACCATCTGAAGATTCTACAAAGACAGAAGACGAGAAAAAAGATGAGCAGGAAGTAAAACAGGAAGAAAAGAAAGAAGAAACAGCAAAAGCCGATTCTTCAAACAAATCGAATACTTCTGAATCAAAGAAAAATAACACAGCTTCAACTTCGAACTCAAGTTCAAACAAGAACAATACAGGTTCTTCTTCAAAGCCTTCTAATAACAACAGTTCAAACTCAAATAACTCAAAACCAGCCGAACATACACATAACTGGGTGGCTCAGTACAAGACGGTAAATGTTCCTGAAAAAGGACACAACGAACAGGTTTTGGTGCAGGCGGCTTATGACGAACAGGTTCCAATTACAGAGATGAAGGCGTATTCAATTTGTAATGATTGTGGCGCAGATATTACTGGAAACACTTACGAACATGTGAAAGATCATATGATTAATGACACTGGTAATGGAGGCTATCACACTGAATGGCGTGAAACAGTTGTGGGATACAATACTGTACATCACGATGCAGTGTACGAAACAAGATATGTTGTGGATTCACCTGCTACCACAAAGCAGGAATTGACAGGCTACAAGTGCAGTGGTTGTGGTAAGACTAGAGCTAACTAAATATAGATCAAAAGACAGAATATAGGAACTCAGATTGAGTACCTTTTCTGTTTTTCACACGCAATAAAACGGGGAGTACCCATACTATTGCACCAAAAGAAAGTAGTTATAAGAAAGGGTGGCGAAATATGAACAGATACAGTTTATTTGATGTACCTTAAATTAAATTGAAATAATATCAATATTTTTCCTTTCAGAATATTGATAGTACGAAACACTCAAAAAATCAAGATTTCTAACGTTAGAGATTTTATAAGGGATAGAGATAGAAATAAATAAAGGGGAAATAAATGAATTAAGGCAGTTTGCCAGGACCTGTTGAAAGAGGAACTTCATTTTGCCGGGTTGTTTGATAATTTACAGATTGTCTCGCTTCTTACGGATTTGGAAAGTCTTTTATAGGAGGTAGATTAATATGCCAAGACAGAAAAAAGATGCAAAAATTCTCAATATCAAACTAGCAAAAGAGATTAGCGACCAGCTGGAACAATTTTGCGAAGAATCAGGAATGTCTAAAACTATTGCGACAGAGAAGATTCTATCGAAGTATTTTGAGGAATATTTCAGTAGACCGGAAGAAGAGCGCACACTTTTCAAATAAGAATATTTAAGAATGCCCACAGGCCTAATAAGCTTGTGGGTATTTTTATGCCTAAATAGAACATGTATGTAAGATTTCTTTTGAGTTGCAATTAGGAAAAAGCGCGGATTACAGGCAAAATTACAACATTCAGTTTGAGGCTGTATGAGAAACAAAACATGTTGCCTGATTCTGACATATAGTATATGCCAAAGTAATTTATCCCTAAAAATAGGGACAATATTAGGTATAAAATTAAATTATGTAATTCAAAAGGGAGGAAACAACATGGAGAAAATTGAATTCACAAACCCGGAGAAGCAAGGAATTTAACGAAGAAGTAAGGAACTACCTTGAATTGATGAGGATACGGAAGCATTATGGTGA
>ENA-OQCS01000418-OQCS01000418.1-human-gut-metagenome-genome-assembly--contig:-NODE-418-length-23624-cov-3.189854_pt1 | contig 23624 bp, 29 predicted proteins | sample MGYA00242757_ERZ504575 | MGnify/ENA primary metagenome ERZ504575 (study PRJEB26092, sample SAMD00036297) | human gut metagenome | host: Homo sapiens | study: EMG produced TPA metagenomics assembly of... | reverse complement strand
CCAACAATCCCAATACCACACCAATGAAGATCAACGGCAGCATCGCCATGATCAATACCGGTTTCCGGTAATATTTCGGGAATAAGAATAACAAGGTGACATAAATCAAACCGAACATCAACGGGATATTAGCGGCGATCGCCTTTATTACCTTTATCTTGCTCGGATTGCTCACCGAAATACGTCATCTTATATCCTTCGGGAACCTGCACCTCTTGCTGGATATCCTGCCACAACTGGCTGAAAGCAGCCATCGTATTGGCGCCACGCTTCGGCTCACACTGCATAAGCATACACGGCTCACGGTTGAATCGTCTCACTACGTTAAACTCATAATCCAGCGAGAAATCATCGATCACCTGCTCCACCTTTACTGAACGGCCTTTAGCGCTATAAACCGGCAAAGTCTTTATATCATTCAGACTGATAGAATCCTTATCCGCATCTTTCAGTAAGATCGGCATAAACACGTCACCCTCACGATACTCACCCAAAGGTACGCCATTCGTAGCCGAACGCAAGGAATAAGCCACCTGTTGACGGGTAATACCTAGACGCAAACCTTTCTCTTGGGAATATAGCGGCTTCCATACCGGAACCTTGTTACCCCAACTATTGCGAACCTCCATCACCTGATCATAATTCCGGGCGATCTCCTGCGCCCTTTGCGTCAAGGCAACCAACGTATCTACGTTATCGCCGATAAAACCGATCTCGATCGCCGCATCCGGAACCGGAGACAAGGCGAACAAAGCCGAACGGGTCAATATATTCGGATAGTTAGCGACCATATAATCGTAGAACTTACCCTCTTCCGCTTGCGCATCCTCCGGATCTTGTGTCTCGATCAACACATTGGCGAAGTTTGGCTTCGGACCGATAGAAGAACTGGCCAAGTAATAACGCACCGGCGAACCTCCCAAGGTAAACGAGTATGATTTGATATTCTCATTCTTGCTGAGATATTCCTCCTCTATCTTCTTCACGTTCGTCTCCACGTCGTAGATGCTATATCCTTCCGGGAAGATCAAGTCCGCACGGAAATAAGGCTTGCTCATGATCGGGAAGAAACTCTGCGGCATGATGCTCATCACGAACAAGGAAAGGAATAACGTAGCTTACCACGGTAGAGATCGTTACATATCTACGCTTGATCAAACGGCCCAATACCGACTCAAATTTATGATACAGCTTCGTATCGTACGGATCTTTGCTCTCACCCGGTTTCGCCTCTTTCAAGATAAAATTACCGAAGGTAGTCGTTTGCGTCAAGGCCAAGACCCAGCTTAATCCCAAGGATACCGCCAATACGATAAACAACGGTTTCACGATCTCGGCCACGGATGCCGGTGCCAAGTACATCGGCAAGAAAGAACATACGGCGATAAAGGTAGCGCCCAACAACGCCCACTGCGGTTTCGTCGCGCCATCGATCAACGCCTGATAACGGGAAAGTCCCCGCTTGATACCGACTTGGGCATTATCCGTCACCACGATAGCGTTATCCACCAACATACCCATAGCGATAATAAAGGCCGCCAACGAGGTTCGGTTCAAGCCGACACCCCAGATCAACATGATCAATAAGGTACCACCTACCGAGAACAACAACGAACTACCGACCAACATACCGGCACGAGACCCCATCACGATAAAGATAATCACGATAACGATCAACAACGACTCGATCAAGTTCAAGATAAAACCGTTGTTCGCCTCATCCGCGATCTTGTTCTCCGGATAGATCGTTTTCAGGTCCATACCCACCGGGAACAGCTGCTCCATCTCCGCTAAATGATCCGCCACGGCGTTACCCACGGCAACCACATCGTCTTTCGAACCGGTAGCGACACCGATACCGATGGCACGCTTACCGTCCACACGCATCAGGTTCGAGGGAGGGTCCATATAACCACGCTCTACCGTAGCGATATCTCCCAAACGAACCTCACCGCCACTTTTCGTCACGATCAATTGGTCCCGGATATCTTGTATATCCTTATACGTACCTTCCGCACGCAAACGCAATTGATAATTACCTGTATTGATATCTCCCGTATTCACCAACAAGTTCTGCGTTTGCATCACCTGCTGGATAGCGTTCGGGTCGATACCTAGGTTAGCCAGTTTCGGGATAGAGATCTTTACGTTGACAACTTGTGTCTGTTCACCGAATAGGTAGACCTTCTGTACACCCGGTACAGGAGATAGCTCCGTCTTGATCTTTTGCGCCCAATTACGCAGGTCGTCGTAAGTATATCCCTCATCGGCCGTCAAGATAATAAATTCCGAATACGTCACCGAAGTCATCACTAACGGATATCGAGGAGGCGCCAGACGGAAGGCGGGGCTGTATATTCGCCACCTTACGACGCAACTCGTCCCACTTGACCGGCATATAATCCGGAGACAAGGTAGGCTGCAACTCAATAGAAATCTTGGACATACCGAAATAAGACTCAGATTTGATCTGGAACACATCCGACATAGCCTGAATCTCCCGTTCGATCGGCTCAGTCACCAGCTTCTCCACCTCCTGAGGTGTCGCTCCCGGATATTGGGTAACCAAAACCGCTTGCTTGATTACGAAGGGAGAATCTTCCTTCTTCGGCAATTTAAAGAAAGAATATATACCTCCTATCAGCATGACCGCTAGGAAAAAGTATATAATCTTCTTGATTCTCTAAGGAATATTTTGGAATATTCATTGTTTATCTCTTAATCTGTTAATACTTTTACCTGTTGTCCATCCACCAAACGAGTGGCTCCGGCTGAGACAACCTGTTCGCCGGGTCGCAAGCCATCCGTTACGATCACGCCATCCTTGCCGATCAGCATAGACTCGGTAATCTTGCGACGCTCAACCTTTTGAGACTGCCCATTATAAACAAACACATACTTATCGCTATTGGCATCGTCAGCCACGACAGCGGCTAGCGGAACCAATACGGCGCCTTGCGTGAAACTCTCGCTATCCACGTTCAAGATCACACGGCAAGAGAAACCTACGGCTACCTTATATTTCTCTAAATTAAAGTTCGGATCGTCGATATACAGATACACGGGAACGCCGGAACCATCCGGAGAGGCTTCCACGTATTCTTTCACCTTCGCCTTGAAGCGAACGCCCTTGTAATTATCGAATTCCACATAAACAGAATAAGGAGAAGAGAAGTAATTGATATTACTCTCCGGCATCGTAAACACGACCTGTAACTTATTCGGGTTGATCAAGCAAACGATTCCTTGTCCGGCCTGTACCTTCTGGTAATTCTCCACATATTTCTTCTGGATAAATCCATCGAACGGCGCACGAAGCTTTGTCTGGTTCAATGTATTTTGCGCATACTCGAAAGCCGCCTTGGCATTTGAGTAAGAGGCTTCCGTAGACTCATACTCTTGCTTGGAGATAGCTGTTTGATCGGAATGTCGTGCGGGTCGACGGCCACGAACTTACGCTTGTTGGCGGTATCGGTGACCACATAGTTGATGGTGGTTTCCGAAGCGGTGCCTGCGGTGGTCGGCACGCCGAAGATCGGCACGGACGGGTTCTTGGTGTCGGCAACGCCTTCCAGGGAGAGCACATCGGCAAACTCCGGGTTGGCGGTGATGATGCCGATGCCCTTGCAGGTGTCTTGCGGGGAGCCGCCGCCCAGACCGATCAGGAAATCAGCACCGGATGCGGCGAACTTGGCAACGCCATCCTGAATGCATTCGACCGGCGGGTTCGGCTTGACGTTGTCGAAGACCTCGTACGGCATGCCTGCCTCATCAAGCACATCGGTGACCTTCTTGACGGTGCCGGTTTCCAGCAGTACCGGATCGGTGACGATGAACGCCTTGGTGAAGCCATGGGACTTGGCAACGCCCGGGATCTCCTTGATGGCGCCGCGACCGAAATATGCAGTCTGGTTGAAAATCATGCGATAGACCATAGATGTCTCCTTTAAGCGACTGTGCTTGTTCGCCGTGTCATAGCAACCGTTGCCATGACCAACGATTCTCATCATAGACCCCATTTTGCGATTCGGCTGGAAATCGACACAACCTTTTCTGTGAGCGTTCTCACAAAATATGCGAACGCATCACACAAAAACGCATAAAACCAGACAATACGGCTTATGACTCGAATAATTCCAGCTCGACCTGCGGCAGATCATCCTTGGAGAACACCCACATGGTCTCGTCTTTGGAACGTCGATCGGCGAAAATCGTAAGCAGGAACTTCTCTCCGTCGTTTCGCGTGTACCCGTACTGCAACACGCCGACCGACTCGACGCGGGCATGAATGAAGTCGTAATCCATAAGCAGGGAGAAACTGTCTTTGCAGAACGGCGCCACCAATCGTTCGCAATAGTCATGCAGCGCGCTTTTGAACGAACCGTCATGCGCGTCAAGCATCTTCTGGAAATAGTCGGGCACCATGATCGCACGCTGTGAGTCAGTACGCAGATTCACCATGCATGCGATTGAATAGCGTCCGTTCAAATGCCGCAGCAACGATTCCATATCCTGATTACGCACCAGAATGTCCTCAAGTTTTTTGTTGAGCCCGCGCAGCTGCGTTTGCTGCCGCCTCGCACGTAGTATTCCTTCTTTTCGCGGCGCATCTCGTTTTCGGCCTGTTCGATGATTTTCGGCAGATCGGAAGTCGACTCGCTCGACGCTACGCCCACTGATATCTCGCAGCCTTGCGTATGCAAGCGCTCACGCATGTAGTTCAGCTGCTTGCGTGTCTGCGCTTCCGTATGCGCGGAACTGATTATCACGAATTCGTCGCCGCCGATGCGATACAACCGGTCATCGCCGAAGAACGCGCGCGCCGCGTCCGCGAACTCACACAACATGCGGTTGCCCTGCTTATGCCCGAGATGGTTGTTCACCTCGTGCAGGCCGATCATATCCGCATACACGCACACCACCGCCCCGATGTCGGCGCTCCGCAGCTGCTCCACATCGCTGTCGTATGCATTGCGGTTGAGCAATCCCGTCAAGGAGTCCTGCCGATAGATTTCCTTCATGTTCTTGGCGATTAGGTCGAGCGACAGGTCGAATCCGATCAGCACCACGGCCCACGGATTGGCCTCACTGCAATCAGGGGGTACCAGCATACCGAATGCGATCACGCTGGTTTTCGCCTCGACCTCGCTTCTAAAATACGTGAATTCCGATTTTTCTTACTGAATAGTTGGTCGCGCAAATCAGACAATCGCGTGTGTTTCAGGAATTCTCCGGCATCATCTGGATGAATGATCCGTTTTGAAACCAATGCATGGCAGTAATCATGAAAATCATCCGCATACACGTCCGGAAGTTTCGGATCGCGTTTGATGGTGCGATATTCTCCCGTGATGAGATTCAGTCGGGACAGTTCCGCAACGCCCTTGTTAAGGATTTCAAAAATATGCGCCGACAATGACGACGATTCGAGCATGCTGCGGCCGTTCGTCGACATGCGGTAGTCGCGATGCATCAGGTCTTTGGAGATATTCCAGAAATGCTGGTCATCCGGGCGGTGTTCCAGCAAATCCTCCATCTTTCCCACAGTGAGCGGACGGTAGAAATAATATCCTTGGATGTACATGCATCCCAGCTCACGCACTTGCTCACCTGTTCGGCGGTCTGCGCACCCTCCGCAATGATCGACAGTCTCAGCTGGTAGCCATGTCGATCACGGATTCGATGATTTTCAAACCTTTCGCCGCATTGTCAGCATTCAGGTCAACGAATTTCATGTCGAGTTTGATGGCATCGACGTTGATGTCCTTCAACATGTTGAGTGACGAATACGCCGACCCAAAATCGTCCATCAGCACGGCAATGCCTCGCGCATGCAGGTCCCGAATGGTCTCTTCGACCACATCCATGTTATGTGCGATCGCACTTTCTGTGATCTCCACCTGCAGCAGGCGAGCATCGATGCTGAACCGATCGAGCAGGTCGCCAAGCACTCGCGCCACATCGATCGCCTCGATATCCGTCATCGACACGTTGACGGACACCGGCACCAGATTGCGCCCCTCCCCATCCCAACGCGACAGCATTTCACACACGGAACGCCAGATGAACAAATCGAACCGCGTGACATTGACTCACGTTCAAGCAGAGGAATGAATTCGCCGGGAGACACCAAGCCATATTCCGGATGATTCCAACGCACCAACGCCTCCGCACCCACGATTGCGCCGGTTTCAGCATTGCATTTGGGTTGCAGGTAGAAGCAGAATTCGTTGTTGTCAAACGCCTGGTTGATGTCGTCAAGAGAGAATCTGGGTACGATTTCGTCGTTGCTGGGCGCCTGCCCGTGGATTCCAGCCGCGCGCTGCGGCAACATCGAATTGATTACCCATGATACTCACCGTTGTACTGTATCAGCGTCACGTCTTCGACACCCTCAATGGCGCGAACGCGTTCCGCGAACGTCATGTCCTTATCATCACAGAATACTTCAACCGCCATTTCCGTGCGTTCGCCACGCATGGTTTTGGATTTGACGAAGAATTTGGTGCGTCCGAACGCGCGCGTGATCTCATCTCCCACTACATCGCCCACATAGTGGATCACCGCAATGTACACGCGCCCCTTGTCTTGACGCGAGTAGAACAGCGCCAACATGCCGATCATCACCAATCCGGCAACAATCACCAGCACATACATGCCGGCGCCCGCCGCAATACCAGACGTGATCGCCCAGAACAAATACAACAGATCCATCGGATCCTTGACCGCGGTACGGTAGCGCACAATCGATAATGCACCGACCATACCAAGCGAAATCACAATATTCGTACTGATGGCCAGCGTGACCATGCAGGTGAGCACGCACATGCCCACCAACGTAACGGCAAAACTGCGCGAATACACCACACCCGTGTAGAAACGGCGGTACACGCAGTAAATGACGATGCCGACGATCAACGCCACCAGCAACGCCAGCGCCATTTTGGGCACATTGTATTGGCCGAAGGATTTCAGCACCGACTTTTTGATCATGTCATTGACACTCATATGGTTTCTTTCTCTCCTGCTTCCTTGATTCGTAACGTTTGTTTTTTGCTGGAATGCCAGTCAACATGCCAGCCGATTACAGGCTTGGCTTTACAGGCTTGGCACGCTCCAGCCTTCCTGCCAGTAGTCGAATCCCCGCAGATACGAGGCTTTGTCATAACAGAGCACGTATTTCGAAGCCGATGTCAACTCCTGCGCCTTGCCGGGCAGCAGATCACGCACCACTTGCGGCAGGAATTCGGTGAATTTGACCTCCATCACCAGTTTTCCCGGCTCAAGCACGGGCAGTACCGGCAGTGTGGAGTCGAAAACATCGAATCCTCCAACCGCCGCACGCACGTTCATATCGAAGGTGACGCGCACGGTACCGGCGTCAAGAATCCACGGTTCGCGCTCATAATCGACGATCACGCGAGGGCGCATCACATTGCACATGCATTCCACATAAAACTCGCGGCACAACTGATACTCGCTGTCACGCAGAAATTCATAATCGCCGGCAAGAATACGGTCGAACTGCTCGTGCGTGAGCGGTGCATCCTCCTTGTAGATCCAACTGTCGCTTTTGCGTTTGCGTTCCAGTTTGATCACACGATCGCTGTAATCGTAGATGCGAATACGGTATTTCCTACGCAGCAGCACACCGTCGACTTTTTCCTGATATGCGGTGTTCCAATAATCGTCGAAATACAGGCTGCGAATCATATAGCCGCCGTTTTTCGCATGCTTGTCGAGGCCAAGCAGCGGCGCCATACGCACGTTCAAGTCGGCTTTTTGCGCGTATGAGATCAGATATTTGAGCTCATGACGGAACCGTTCCTTGGCTGTGCGCGGTGGAACGGATAATTCCTCGCCGACGCGATGTTTGATACGTTGCAGCAGCGACGTTCCGCGATTGCCACCATCACTGCACATTGGCATCCTCCACAATGCTGCCGTCGGCTTTCACATAGAAACACTTGGTGCCGTAGACCTTGTTGCCGTCGGTGACGTAGTAGTCAAACGCGTCCTGCGTCTCGCCTGATGCATTGCGCACGCTCACCTTGATGAAGTACTGGCCTTCACCAGGCATATCCATCACGACTTCCGGCAATACGAGGTCGCTCTGTGTGAACACCACGTCTTTGCCTTCGTAATCCTTGGCCACGGTAACGGTATAGCGCAGATCCTCATCGTTGAAATCATAGGAGACATCCCAGCTGAGTTTGAGCTTGCCGTTGGTAGGAGTCGGCTTGCCGATATAGAACGGCATGGGCTTATTGAACCCGGTTCGTACGTCTGGTAGTTCTGTTCGATTTCGCTATGCAATTGGTTTGCCACCGTGTCGTATTGGCTTGACGTCAGAGGCTCATGCATGGAGTCGGGCATCTTCCGCACGTATGGCTCAACGATGGAACGATACCGCCGCACCATGGAATTGATGCGATCGGCGCTCATATACTTGTATTCGTCTTTCACGGCCTTGCCGAGCGCGGTTCGGAACGACTTGGTTTGCAGACAACGTCGGAACAGTATGTTGCCCCAATAGTTGCTGACACCGTTCTCCCAGCTTTGGCCCTCGGAACGTTGCCTGATCTCGTATTCCTTGCGCATGAGCATACCATCGTTATCCCAGTCGAGCAGGTAAAACGTATCCGAATTCGTGGGACTATACAGGTACATATTGCGGCTTTGCGTATCGATATTGCCGGTCAGCAATTGGAATGCCATCCAATATGCGAGATTTTCGGTATCGAAATATTTGCCGAGGATTTCGCTCATCGGCACTGAATAATCATTGAGATCGTTCAGCATGGCGATCAGTTTGGTATGGTCGTTGTCGCCTTTGATTTCCAGTTTTTCTTCGAATTTCGCTTGATCGTAGTCAGGATCATCGGCGAGTTTGATCACGTCTTCGTCTCGATAGAATTCGAAATAATTGACTTTGTACAGCTGTCCGTTTTTATCGAGTCCGTGCACCTGCAATGCGGTTTTGTTGAGCTGTTCGACTTGCGTGTACAGACCGTAATCGTCAAAGGAATCCGATCCGCTGGTCTCGTCTTTCACGTACAAGTGCACGAATTGCGTGCGCAGTCCCATCATCTGGTCGATGCCTTTGATGAGATCGTACGCCATTTTGTTACGGAAACGCAGACCTTCGCCCATATGCTTGTTCAATGCGATGGTACGCTGCCCACGCCACTTGCCTTTGCCGCTTTTCAACTCGATCTTGTAGTTCTTCTGCTCGTTTTTGCTCGATGACTGGCCACGTATCTGCACGGTGGCGTTCGGCGCGCTTTCACCAAAACCAAGCTCCCCGGAAACCGGTCCTTGTTCGTCGCCGACCTGCAGCAAACCATTGACCTTGTAGCGGTCAACGCCCATGGCCGCATAGTCATCAACGGAATACTGGTTGATTTCACTCCAGCTATGGTCGGTGCCTTCCGACGAATTACCGCGCGATACCGTCAGATACATGGTTTCGACACCGCTGTCGTCATACACCTTGTATAACGATTCGTTGTCGCGCAAGTGTGCGCCGTCGATGCTTTGTTCAGCGCTTTTCTTGACTTGCTCATGCGTCTGTGACGAATCCGATGATTGCGATTGTTCATTATCGTTGGGTGATGAAGTCGCACATCCGGCGCAGGAAAGCACCGTCAGCATTGCCGTCAATGCCGCTATTTGCTTGACAAGCGTGGTAATGGCTTTTGTGTTGCGTCGGTTCCACCATGTCATGATTTACGATTCCTCCCGATTATGACATCCGTTTCTGCAATATTCGCCTTGTCAGAAGACCGTGCATGCCCTGAGCGATGCAATGATTGGTCGACCCGCTGTTCGCCATGTTCAAGCAGTATGCCCAGTTCGGTGAAACGTCCACGTTTCGTTTGCGCCACAATCGGCTGCTGCCCCAGCACTCGGTATGGCAGATTGTCGGTGTATGAGGCGAGCCGGAATGTCGCATATATGGCGAACAGCGATGCCCCCATCAGAAAACCGAAACCGAACAGCGACGTAGTGAAGAACTGTCCGATTACTGTGAACACAACCGTCGAACCCGCAAACAATGCCGACGCCGTCAATGCACCGGAATAATCGGTAAAATACAGCAGAATCAGCATCACGGTGTTGCCGACCGCATAAAGGGCATACCCCACGCAGAGCACACGGAAATATCCGTGCATCACATCGCTGAATCCTAAAGGAAGCGCGTTCAGCACTGTTTTTTCCAATGAAATCACGCAGCGGTCACCAACAATTGCTTCAACGCCGTGTAATGCAATTCTCGATTGAGCACAGCCAACATTTCGTTTTCGGCAACGGTAATGTCTTTGACCGTGCCTCCATCATTCAACAGACTGTAATACGACCGATATGTTGGGTAGAAATTGACCTCCACCGACACCACAAAATTCACCGTGGTGATCAGAATCGTCAAAAACGCCAGCATGGCGGGCACATCGTAATATGCGCGCCATAAAACAGGCCCTTCACCTTGATGCCGAGCGGACCGCACCATGTGATCACCAAATGAGCGAACAGGCCGATGGTGGTCAGCAATCCGTCAACGCCAACGGCAGAAACTGATCGACCACTGCAAAAACAGCCACGGATGCTTACGACTTGCGGAAATAACGATGCAACAAGAGCACATCCCACACCAGCATCACACCATAGCCAAGCACCACTGCGAACAACAGCGACTCCACAGGAGGCAGGCCAACGCAAGCAACACGCATGACGTAACGAACGCCACCAACACCGCAGCCACGAAAGAATACAGAATGCTTTTGTAATCCTTGATGGCCGTCAAATAGCTCATCGCATTCCAGTTGACGATCATTTCAAGAAACAGCCACAAACACAACGTGCCCTGCATCAACGTGGCACCGGAAAACAGCAGGAAAACCGTGTACAACACCGCGCCCACCACCAGCATGATGCCAGTAGACCCCCAGAACGACGGCAGAATCATCTTCTCATCGTGATCAAACAACATATCCGCCAGAAAACGGGTGACCGGCATCGACAGAAAACTCGTCAACACCAACGAGGCAAGCAGCGTGTAGGTGATCATGCATACGAGCAGATCGCGGTCGGGGCGGCCCACCTGCCACCAGCTGCTCACGATCAGCACGCCGAACTGCAGGAGTACACCCAACAGCATCGGACCAGCGCAAATCACGCCGGCATAGCCGTAGCTCGCAGCATCGCCATCAAGCCTCTACGGTGGAACAGTTTCTTCAGTTCAAATCCAATACCGGCCATATCAGCGCTCCAATCCGAACTGATTCAATCCGAACTGATCCGCGGTATCGCTATACAGCTTGCGATAATCGTCAAGCATGCGCTCATGCCGGTAATAGGCATTCACACGATTGCGTCCGATCTGCCCCATGGTTTCACGCAGCGTGCGGCTGGAACACATGCGTTCCATCGCCCCGCTTAAGCCTTCGCGGTACATGGGAGGCACATAAAAACCGGCAGTGCCGAAATCGTCGCCTTCCTCGCCTTCCAAAGCTCACGGCAGCAGCGACGTCAGTGGTCACGCAGGGCGTGCGGCTGCGAACGATTCCAGCACCGACAGCGGCTGGCCTTCGGAAATGCTGGTCAACACGGTGAAATCAAGCTTGCGCATGTATTCGACCACGTTCACACGGCCGGTGAACTCAAGATTGCGCACACCCAACTGTTCCACAAGCTCATAGCATTCGTCGGCATACTCCTGATCGTCAACACCGCCGAGAATATGCAAGCGCACATTGTCAACGCGAGAGGAAAGCTCATGGAACGCGTGAATCAGGGTTTTCACATCTTTGATGGGCGCCATGCGCACCACCGCGCCGATATCAACCCAACCGTCGTCGGGTTTGAAAGGAATATCGCAGAAACGTTCGTATTGAATGCCATTGGGAATCACCTGGCAGGCATCGGCGGGCGCACCCATGCCAATTTGGATAAGACGGGCACGACCGAACAAGCTGGTGATGCGCCACGCACGATGGTAGATCTGTTCCGAAAGCATGTAGAAGAAACGGATCCAACGCGGCCGGAAAGCGGGCGACACCCATTCGGCGGAAATAATCTCCTCTTCACGTTCGCGCGTGTAAATGCCATGTTCCGTAAGCAATACCGGCGCATGGTTGATGGAACCGCCCAAACAGGCCAACAATCCGCCATATCCAGTGGAAATCGCATGGTAGATCTGCGCTTCCGGCACTTCGCAGTCCATCAAGTACAACACCGGCAGCAACATGGAGCGCACGGTATGGAAAGCGTCGGCGTAGGCCACATACGGATATTCCTCCATGCAGATTTTCGTAAACAAGTCGATGAATTCACGGCTTTGCAGGAACGACAGCGGATGCACGCCTCTGGTGTGGAACAGGTTGAACAGCACATCCCAGTCTGGGCTGCCAAGATTCACCAGTTCGCGCAATGACCGCAATTCCTCTTCGGTGAACGACACTTGCGCTCGTTCACCGCTCAGACGCAAGGCGTCGTCGAGGAACACCTCATGCACTTCCACCACATTGTCGGGCAGGTCATATACGAATTTGCCGCGGTCTTCGGCTTTGGCGCCGATCACCCACAATACGAACTCGTGCTCTTTCATCGCTTCGATATAACTGTGCATCCACGTGGACACTCCACCATGCACGTACGGGTAGCATCCTTCCAAAACCAGGCAGATTCTCATGCCTCTCCCCCAGTCTTGCGTTTGATATGAACCGTGGCGTTCGTGGCTTTGAGCAGATACAAGTTGCCGGTCAGCTTGGTGAGCTTCCGCCACGAACCTGCCAGGCGTGCCATTGTTGGCACGGAACATGAGCCACCCTTGATCGGTGAGGTTGCCAAGTTTCAGATCCCAACTATCGTCGGACGTTCCATCGAAACGGTCAATCCCGAAAAACGTTGGATGGCTGCGGCACATTCCGTGCCTGTCTGCATGCGAATGGACGGTGCCGACGATTCCAGCCAGTCAAGATAGTTTTCCAATCCTTGGTAGTACTTCTTCCATCCTTCTTTCGCTCCACGATCTTCATCAAGCAAATCGTCGGGATGCATGAAGTGCGTGCTCACATAGTGCATGTTCAGTTCGGAAACCGCGGCAAGACGCATGTACATGTCGCCCACCATGCCGCCGGACACGATACGTGGAGCCTCCACCACGCCATCGGCCGCAACACCGAACTCCTGCACGTACGTCAAGGAACTGTCGGAAGGCATATACGTACTGGCGATGGCGCGAATCTGCGACACATCCTCGCCTATGATCTTTCGTCCTTCTTCGGAGAGGATATTCGACGGCGGCACGTATACCGACGATGTTGCGGCAGGCAATACGTCTTTCTGGAATGCGATCAGTTCGTTCAACGAATCGACGATGGCTTGGCGATTCGGCCACTGCACATACGCGTATTCCTTACCGTAATCCGTATTCGGCAACACCAACGGCTGATGGTTGTACCGTGATATCCGATTTCGCCGTTTTGCCGAAGCAGCAATCCTCCGTAATACTCGAATTGTGCGCCGTCCGTCTGCCGTACCGGATCATCCTTGGTGTCATCGCCGTAATTCTCAATCATCACACCGGTGAAACGAATACCGTACCGTTCCGCAAGACGCACCAAATCCGGCCACCATACTTGAGAATAGAATTCAGCAATACTCATGTTGTAGTCACGTTTGATGTATTTGCCATTGCCAGACGGTACCGGAGAGGGAAAATCATCCAAGTAGAACGCCGCGCTGTTGATCACCGGATAGGCCGTGGCAGAACCGAGCAGCTGAACGCCGAAGCGTAAAATCCTCGAAGCACCTTGCCGTAAATACCGATATTGCACACCACCGCCGAACCTGAATTCACGAACGTGCTCCAAATCAACGGTGTGCGCCCATTACTGCTGACGGCCTTGACCTGTGCGCGATCATGCAATGCGACACTCAGCGACGATTCAAACGGATCGCTGAACGTGTATGTCTGGCCGCCGCCCAACATGAAATCCTTGGAGGGTGTAATGCCCTTAGTCACCACATATTCGTATGCGGACGATTCAATGCCGATCTGCGGGCCGATCACATCCAAATAGCCGGTTTTTCGGGAGTCATGGCAAACATGACTCCTCCGCCTTTTTTGGCCCATTGCATGATTTGCAGCACATGCTCGCCCAGACGGTCGAGATTAGGCATGGCCACCACTATGGTGCTGTAGTGAGTCAACGCTGGAAATTCAGCGTTTTCGTCAGCCACGTCAACCACAGTGGTGGGGACTTTCATATCAAGCAGAATCTGGTCGAGCATGGCTTCGGCATCGCTGACACCCTCCTGCGAACTGTCGACCACCAACAGATTCGTAGCTTTTTCGCCAGCGATGGCATTGGCTGCAGGAATGGCTTTGTTTCGATCCAAATACGTGATGTCGAACCGCGTGGCACCGTAATGCACGCCCAAGCTTTCCACCAGCAACACCAATGCGATGGCCATGAACACGGCCCACACTTTGACCAAACCTTGCCAGCGGAATCGTTTCCACTTGGCCAACACGTCTGACAGGAATCCTCTGATCATGCGCGTTCAGCCTCCTTGGTTCCGGTCCAGAACCGCAGCACACGTCTTCCTTGGCCACCGAGATAAATATGCTTGCTTTCGATCTGCTGAACAGTGTGGCGCAACGCATCGCCATCATTGCGTGCGGCATCGAGTCGTAGACGCATCAGCCATACATCGCCTTGATCCGGCCACTGTTCCATAGCGCCGTCAATGGTGTGCGCGGCATCATCAAAGAGTCCAAGATCGATTTGCATTTGCGCAAGACGGCACGCAACGTAATAATCGCCATGTTGGCGAAGTCGTTCCTGCAATACTTCGGCATATCGCTGCTTCTGCAACTGCAATGCGTATCCTTGCGCAATACCGGAATTGATATATCGTTCCAGCGCATCGCAATAGCGTTCCAACATCGTTTCGGAATTTCGATGCTGCAGATAATCGTTGCGGCAGCGCTGCAATGCAAGATCTTCCTTGGCACTGATCTGTGCCATGGCGGTAGCCGCGTAATGCACGACCTCCACATCCTCATTCAGTCGGGCCTGCGACAGCACATCGATATAATGGCTGGGATTGTCGTTGAGAATGGACATCACCAGACTGCGACGCTGACTCGAATCGTTGACGATCAACGCCTCTTCCAGCGGCACGGTATTGGCGAAATCGGCTCGTTCCTCAACCAGAATGCTTCGACGTTCCTCATCGTCCACGCGCATCTGTTCGAGATCTGGAGCCGTATGCTCGCCCGCACGAATCAGCGTACGCACATGCAGCAAGAGCACGCATAACGGCCCCCACAGCGGCACCAACAGCATAAAAGGAAGCAGACGCCCTTCCACACGAAGCACGCCAAAACGAGACAATACGCACATCAGCACGCATACCAGCACATGTATGACGATAAGCAGCATCGTCACTACCGTTGTGTTCATGCCGTGCCGCCCTCGTGCGATTCGGCGGCCACTTGTTCCGAAGCCTCATCCAGCAGCGCGTCTTCCTCTTGCCCGGAAACGCGTGTCACATGCAATCCAGCTTGGGCCAAACGCTTGTTGATGATAGGCAGCTCATGCTTGCCGGCCTGGTTCATCAACACATACACGTTGCGTCTTGCAGTACACCCGCCTCGTCCGTCTGACGAATGGCCCCCATGAGACGGCTGCCATTGTCTTGCCAAGCATCATCCACACGCAGCAGCAGGTGATCGCCCATATGGTCGTGCTTGAGTTCGTTGGCGGCAAGCACTTTGGTAGAAACGCCCGAGTGTTCAGGAATTCGGTGCCCGGCACCAGCATCGCCTGACGCGCCACATTCTCATAGTCGAACGCACGCACCATCGCGGATTCCACCAAGCCGCACATGATGGTGAACAGGTTCTGGAAGTACAGATTCATTTGGTCGGGCTGCGCTTTGGCAAGCACAATCACCACGGCCAGCTTGCCATCGGCATGCACGCCTGCCGCATACATCGGAAGGTCCGGTTCGAGATTGCGGTTCACCCACAATCCACCATGATCCAAAGCTGTAATAATGTTGGCATAATTCTCAAGCAGCGCCGACTTGCTGAACAGGGATTCGGTTTGCGGACTCGCAGCCATCAAACGCGCGAATCGACCGCCGCTGTCAATGCGGTAAACACCGAAACTATCGCCGCCCAATGTGTCTTGCATAATGCGAATGGTCGTGTGATACAGCTTTTGCGGCTGCACTTCGTCCAATTCACGTGTCATCGCATACATTTTGCCGAAACTGTCACGCCTGCCGATAATCTGCCCGCGCAGCATACGACGATCATCGAGCACATCGTGGTACAGGTCACGCAGGAACGCAAGTCGTTCACGCAGCAAACTGTTTTCGTCACGCATGAATCGCAGGTTTTCGCGATTACGCAGCTGCACATACCCGCATACTGCGCCGGCAACGAAATACACCACAAACGCAAGCCAGTTCGACGTGTCGTAAAACAGCGGAGCGAATGAAGCGCCCTTCGATGCATACGACAACGCCATGCCGACACATGCGAGCGCGGCCGCGAACACGCCTGCGTTCAGTCCGTGCATCGTGCCGACGATCACCACGAAAAACAGGCGCAAATCCACGGTTCCCAACTGGCTGTTGCCTTGTACCGCGGTGCGAAGCAGTTCTTCCAATATGAACGCGATGAAGATTTCGATTGCGATCCATGGTTTTGAATGGTTGCGTAGAAAATCCCAGACCGGGTGCTTCTTGGATTGTTCCTGAGCACGCGCTTCTTTCCAGCACTGAAGCACAGGGGGAAGATCCTGTTTGAGCGAATATCGCGGCGACCAGCCATAGCGCAATCGCAGCACATGATCGTCTGCTGGGTAATGTTGGGGTCTGTCTTCGCCAAAAGTCACCGATAATCCGGGAAATGCCGCGCTGATCGCATCAGCCAAATCACCGTATGTGAAGTCGAACACGTTGGGCACATGGAAGATTTCGCTTTCGGCGGTCCAATCGTCGAACATGCGGTAGATCAGTTCGGCAAGATCGTCGGCGCAGAGAAAGCATGTCTGTTGCTGTTTGCGTTCGCAGAATGAGATCGACCTGCCGATGCCTGTTCGAACAGTCTGCCGAAATATGCGGTTGCTCCATTGCGCTCGGGTGCATACAAGTATGGACAGCGAATGATTTTCGCTTCCAGACGGTAGGTGCGCGCGTAATACAGGCAGAGTTCTTCCGACGCTCGAGACATCAGACTTTTGCTGGTATCACGTACGTCGGCGTTTTCCGGATAGGTGAATTCGGATTCCGGTCCGCATACCATCAGCATTTGCGTGGATCTGTTACGTATGGCGTGCAGCAATCTGCGAAGATATCCGAGATCGCCGTCACGCTCACTTCGCGGGGTGAGGCCTTCGGAAAAGAATACGATGCGATCGAATTCGTATGTGGTAAGAGTTTCGGCAAGGGTGTTGGCGTCAGACATGTTGACGATTCTGAGACGGTCATTGCCGTCTACGGTGCCTTCTCGTTCCGCTATCACCACATGGTCTCGGGGAAAGGAATGCTGAATCCACTGCTTGGTAATGAAGTCGGTGTTGCCGACCAGAAGCACTTCCATGCCGCCACCCCAGCGAATACTCCCTTAACGGGGTTACGGCATAACTCTGCCCACAAACCCCCATTGTTACTGCCTTACGGTGTTCCAGTGTAGCCAAACAGCAGACAGATTCCCCCTCTAACGGAGGTTTTCTTAGTCATTTCTCAGTAACCCGCAAGTCAACATGACTTGCGTCGACCATTTTAGGGGCTTACCCGCAATGCGAGCGCGTATTCAACCAACAGCCGGCATCAGTGGCTTGGCGCTAGACATACGGCCGCAATCGTCATACGTGTGGGCAAAACAAAGAAACCTCGGATGTTTCCGAGGTTTCAAAGCCATGGTGCTCCGAGCGGCATCGATCCGCTGACCTAACGATTTTCAGTCGTTCGCTCTACCAACTGAGCTACAGAGCCATGAACAGGAATCTGTTCGAGCGACCCCGGCCGGACTTGAACCGGTGACCTCCGCCGTGACAGGGCGGCGCTCTAACCAACTGAGCTACGGGGCCATTGCCACCTTGTTACCAAGGTAAGTACCCCCTGAGAGAGTCGAACTCTCGTTGTCAGATTGAAAGTCTGGTGTCCTAACCGTTAGACGAAGGGGGCGCTTTCAGCGTTTCCGCGTGACAACTCGCTTAACTATACGCGAATCCTCAGAACATGCAAATCTCGGCGTGTCGCAGCGTCGCAAAATCGCCATCAACCCGTTGCCAAAGTGCTGAAAATCGTTGAAATCAAGCCATTTCAGCACTTCAACAACAGACCAACCGGCACTATACGCAGCGATAGGTGAGGTCATGAATCACACGACCCGCAGCAAGTCCTTTTTTCTCAAAATTCGTGAGAATTCGTCCGGGAAAACGCTCGGATTCGGTGAAATCGGCGTGTCGCAGACCGGCCGCTTCGTCGGCATTTCCCTTGCCAACATGCTCGACCGGCAAACTCACCGTAAGCATGCCGTCATTATGGAATCCTTCAAGACCATCCATCACCTCATGCACATGCAATGCATAGTCTTCGATGTCGGTGGCGATACGCCACACTCCCCCATCCCGCAACGTGCGATGAATCTCGCCGGCAAGCTCCGGCTGCACGATACGACGCTTGTGGTGGCGCATCTTGGGCCACGGATCAGGGAAGAAGGTCCATACTTCAGCGATCGATCCATCCGCCGCGGCTTTGAAGAGCTCAGGAGCGTTGACCTGCGCGATGCGCAGATTGGTCAGGCCCTGCTTGCCTGCGAGCAGCATGGTATGCGCCACGCCCGGATCGTAGACCTCAAGCGCCAGGAAGTTCATATCGGGGTGTTCAGCAGCGGCCGCAACAACGTTTTCCCCCTGGCCGGTACCGATTTCCACAATCAGAGGATTGACATTGCCCCACACATCCGCGATATACGCCCGATCGAACACCAGATCGCCTCGCACATCAAGCGACCCCTCGCCCGCGTTGATTTTCAGCAGATACGTATCTGCATAGGCATCCCATGCACGCTGCAAGCGTGCGTCGAGCCTGGCGGAACGACGCACGAAGGACAACACCTTGCGCCCATACAAGGCAGGACGCTGGCCAGCATCAGCCCGTTGTTCATCTTGCGTTTTTGACATGTTTTGTCCGTTTTCGCCGTTAACTTGATTTTCAGTCGGCGTGTTCACATCTTCTTGCATACCCTAATTTATAGAGGAAACGCAGGAAAGGGTCGATTATGTGCGTTCCTGTTCATGTGTTATACTCAAATTGTTCAAAAGGTAACAAACTAGAGCAAAAGTGAACAACGTTCGTTGGACGTTTGTTTTTCGAACCAAAGCGCTTTAACGCTCATTTTGGAGGAAAGGACAGAACATGACAGTTCTCGTCACTGGTGGGTGCGGCTACATCGGCGCTCACGTCGTCCACGCTCTTCACCAGGCCGGCGAACAGGTCGTCGTCGTTGACGATCTGAGCTACGGCAAGCCAACCCGCATCGAAGGCTCCCGCCTGTACGGCATGGATATCGCCGCACCGGGTGCCGGCGAACGCCTCGCCGAAATCATGAAGGCCGAAGGCGTCGATTCCGTCATCCACTTCGCAGCCCGCAAGCAGGTCGGCGAATCCGTTGAAAAGCCGCTGTGGTACTACCAGCAGAACATCAACGGCATGCTCAACGTGCTCATCGGCATGCGCGACTCCGGCGCCAAGAAGCTCGTCTTCTCCTCTTCCGCAGCCACCTACGGCGTTCCGCCGGTCGACGTGGTTCCGGAAGACGTCGTTCCGATGCTGCCGATCAACCCGTACGGCCAGACCAAGCTGTTCGGCGAGTGGATGGCACGCGCCTGCGAAGAGCCGTACGGCATTCGCTTCTGCGGCCTGCGCTATTTCAACGTGGCCGGCTGCGGCCCGGTCGAGCTTGAGGATCCGGCAATCCTGAACCTCATCCCGATGCTGTTCGACCGCCTGAAGAAGGGCAAGGCTCCGGCGATCTTCGGCGACGACTACCCGACTCCGGACGGCACCTGCGTGCGCGACTACATCCACGTCTCCGATCTGGCCGACGCCACATCGCCGCCCTGAAGTATCTGGACCGCGATGAACGCAAGTACGACGCCTTCAACGTCGGCACCGGCGAAGGCACCTCCGTGCGTCAGATCGTCGATGAGGTCAAGAAGGTCACCGGCCTGCCGTTCGAAGAGACCGTCATGGCCCGTCGCGCAGGCGATCCGCCGCACCTGATCGGCTCCCCGAAGCGCATCAACGAAGAGATGGGCTGGCACGCACAGTACAACGTCGAAGACATCGTGAAGTCCGCTTGGGATGCATGGCAGGCCAATCCGGAACACCACATCGACGTCGAGACCTGGAAACAGACCGACTGATTCCACCAGCAATTCGTAGTGTCGTGAGCGACAACACGGCACCGCAACGGTAACGGCGTCGCATATGAGAAGTTTCCCTCATATGCGACCGGCCGTTGCTTTTCTTCCCTACTACTGCCGCAGTTTAAGCAAATACTTTCTTTCAGCAATTCATACGAATATTCATCGATGACACGCCGAAATTTGCACGATAGCGACTTTGCCGTAATATATCTATCTGTTGCCAGTCGCAAGGCTGAAACAACGGCCCCGTAGCTCAGTTGGTTAGAGCGCCGCCCTGTCACGGCGGAGGTCACCGGTTCAAGTCCGGCCGGGGTCGCTTTTTTATTTTTCATTTCTATTTTTCTCTGATTTACATCAATTGCGCAATATTACTTTTGCAATCTCTTGCGATTTCTTAAGATCTTTCGAAATCATTGAAATCATACGGATACAAGAAAGCCCGGCTCTTGCGAACCGGGCTTTTCGACGGAAAAATCGTATGCAATCGTCAGAGCTGCCGCTCAACCCAATCAACGATGAACGGGGCCACTTCCTCAATCTGGTCAATCGCCACTTCGAATTCGCGGGCGCCGCCATACCAAGGATCGACCAAATCAATCTCACTTTCGTAGCCTGCGACAGGCTTGGCAAGATTCGGATCGAAACTACGGTACATATGCACGTTCTCACGCTTGGCCTGCGGCAGCTGACGCAGTAGCGCACGCATATGCGAAGCGGTCATCGGCAGAAACAGGTCGGTACGCTCGATCTCATCGCGGGTGATGCGATGGGCGAAATGATGTGCCGGCAGCTCATATCCACGCTCACGGAGCACCTTGACGGCACGACGATCGATCGGATTGCCATACTCTTCGTCGCTCACGCCACTGGACTCGACGTTGACCTTGTCGGCAAGGCCACGACGCTCGAATTCAGTGCGCAGAATGATTTCGGCCATGGGAGAACGGCAGATGTTGCCGGTGCACACGGTCATCACGGTATACATACGGTTACTCCTCGCGATTCTTCGCATACGTCATGAAACGGAATCCGGCGATATCTCCGGAACCCTTCCGCGTGTTCTGCCACACGCCCTCTTCAAGCACCTTCCAAGCGCCGGATTCCACCAGCGACTTCACGTCGGGCGCGTAGGTATCGGCATCGGCATGCATGCTGATCTGCGTCACATACGCCTTGTCCGCAAATGGCATGGCCTCACGGAACAGCTGGCCGCCACCGATAATCCAGATTTCGCTGCGGTCAAGACCGTCATCCGGAATGGCTTCCTGTCGTGCCAGATCAAGCGCATCATCCAGACTGTCGACCACGGTCGCTCCCGGCGCAGTGTAAGCCGGATCACGCGAAACCACGATATTGTCGCGATTCGGCAGCGGACGATACTTCGGGCTCAGGGACTCCCACGTCTACGCCCCATAATGACCGGATGCGAGACGGTAAGCTCCTTGAAACGCCTCATATCCTCGGGCAGATGCCATGGCATGCCACCCTCGAATCCGATGGCGCCGTCATGACCTTCCTTGTCACAGGCCTGCGCCCAAATCAGATTCACCGAGAACGTCTTGGGGAAATCATCGCCCCAATCCTCCTCGTCCTCAAGCCCGGCAAGTCCGGGCTCGGGTTCGTGATAGCCACTGCGGCTACTGTCATGCTCCATTTCACTCACTCCTTGCAGTCGAACTAGGGTCAGTAGTCTAACGTCTGGCGACGACTCTCAGACCGCCACCGGCGCCTTGATGGTTGGATGGTGCTGGTAGCCGACGATTTCAAAATCACTGTAATCGTAATCGAACAGCGAATCGGCTTTGTTAATGCGGATCTGCGGATACGGGTATGGATCGCGGCTCAACTGCTCCAACACCTGGTCGATGTGATTGTCGTACACGTGGCAGTCGCCACCCGTCCACACGAACTCCCCCGGCTGCAGTCCCGCCTGCTGAGCGATCATCAACGTCAACAGCGAATAGGATGCGATATTGAACGGTACGCCGAGGAACATGTCGCAGGAACGCTGATATAGCTGGCACGAAGTTTGCCATCCGCCACGTAGAACTGGAAGAGCGCGTGGCATGGCGGCAACGCCATATTCTCCACTTCGGCAGGATTCCAAGCGGACACGACCATACGACGAGAATCCGGGTGATTCTCGACAAGATCAAGCACATTGCTGATCTGATCGATGGTACGGTTCGGATCATCGGGCGTGGGCGCCGGCCAGCTACGCCACTGCGCGCCGTATACGGGACCCAAATCGCCGTTCTCATCGGCCCATTCGTCCCAAATATGCACATTGCGCTCCTGCAGCCAACGCACGTTCGTGGAACCTTTCAGGAACCACAGCAGCTCATAGGCAAGTCCCTTGAAAAACACCGTCTTCGTCGTGAGCAGCGGAAAATACTCGCTCAGGTCGAATCGCATCTGCTGGCCGAACAGGCTGACGGTACCAGTGCCCGTACGATCGGACTTCAACGTGCCTTCCGTCAGGATCTTGCGCACAAGGTCTTCATATGGCATGGGAATGTCGGTTTCCGGGCGTGCCGGAATACGGGTACGGATATCTGCAAGTTGTTCAGGTGTCAAAGCCATGGTTGCAAGCTTAACAGTACAGAACGGCAGGTCAAGCATATGCCACCCGCGCGTTGATTGTTTACGCTTTTCGGAATGCCTCCTAGCGAACAGGCATCAATGGATTACATTAGGTATGTAGGCGAGGAGCGAACGGCGCTCCCGGCAAGACGATGAGGAGTTCACCATGGGCAAAAGACTGTGGGTCGAGCGTAACAAAGACGGTTCTTGGGATGCTTTCGGCGAGGATGGCGCGCATATCAAGTTCGGCAAGGGTCGTGGACAGTTCACGCCGGGCGACCTGATGAAGATCGCGCTGGCCGGTTGCGCCGCACTGTCAAGCCAGTTCGCCATCGAGCATACGCTGGGCGAGGGCAAGGCGCGAAAATCGTTGTGGACGGCACCTATGACGCGACAATGACGCATACATCGGTTTCGACGAACAGGTGGTCATCGACGCCACCGACGCCGGTCTGAGCGATGAGGATGCGGCAAAGCTTAAGGAACGCGTCACTCGTCATATCGACAAGGCTGCACGGTGAAGCATACGTACGTGGAGAAGACTCCGGTCCGCATGGACGTCACCATCAAGCACTGACGTTT
>ENA-OQCS01000417-OQCS01000417.1-human-gut-metagenome-genome-assembly--contig:-NODE-417-length-23652-cov-5.678555_pt1 | contig 23652 bp, 27 predicted proteins | sample MGYA00242757_ERZ504575 | MGnify/ENA primary metagenome ERZ504575 (study PRJEB26092, sample SAMD00036297) | human gut metagenome | host: Homo sapiens | study: EMG produced TPA metagenomics assembly of... | reverse complement strand
ACGCATGATTGCATTAACATCTGTTCCATTTTTTACACTGATATCATTGTCCTTTAAATATCCTTGCATTAATTGTCTTAATGCTACTTTTTGTGGTGTGTCTCCTTTTCTTCTTCCCATAAAAAAACCTCCAAACTGAGTAATATTATCTTACATCAGTTTGAAGGTTTACACAAACTTTGGGATACTCCCTTATTTATTGGTTTCTATAAACTTATCAAGTTCTTCTTTTGTAGGAAGCCCTTCATTATCACTGATGTTCATTACCTGGATCGCTCCAATGGCATTTCCTCGTCTTACACTTTCTTTGATCGTTCTTCCTTCGAGGATTCCGCTGATGACTCCGACTGCGAATCCATCACCGGCTCCTACTGTATCAACGACTTTATCGACATGGAATCCTGGAACTGTATAAGTGTTTTCATTTTCTTTTACAAATGCTCCCTTTGATCCATCTTTAATGATGACGATCTTTGCACCAGCTTTTTGATACATCTGAGCTGCTTCTTCCATATCTGTTGTTCCGAGAAGAATCTTACATTCTTCAATTCCTGGAAGAACTACATCTGCCATAGAAGCTAATTCATTGATCACTGAGCGCATTGTTTCTTCATTTTCCCATAATGCAGGTCGCAGGTTTGGATCAAATGTGATAAAAATTCCTTTATCTTTTGCACGTTGCATCAGACGAAATGTCGCTTTTCTAGCGCTTTGTGATAATGCAGGTGGAATTCCTGTAATATGTACCAGATTCACATCTGTAAGATCGATCGCATCAATTTCTTTTTCTGAAATATGTGATGCTGCTGATCCTTTTCTATAATATGGTGCATATGGATCACTTCCATCAGTAACTCTGTTTTTCAGCTGAATTCCTGTTCGATAAACAGGATCATAACTAAGAAGTGAAATACCGATCTGATTCTCTCCTAATGTCTTAGCAATGTAATGACCAAATGGATCATCTCCTAATCTGGTAAGATATTCCACACTGTGACCTAATCTGGTCAATCCGATCGATACATTGACTTCTGCTCCTGAAAGTGCTCTTGTAAAATGCTCTACATTTTCTAATGGTCCTGTTGTATCTGCAATCAAAAGTGCCATTGGTTCTCCAAACAGTATTGTTTTCCCCATGATCTTGCCTCCTTTCTTCTATGATAATGCTGGATTTCTCACAAGATGAATTGCAAATCCACCAACTTCCTGTGCCATGTAAACAGCCTGCATCTTTCCATCTGGGCGATATACTGCACTGTCTTCATTAAATGCAATATTCTTTTGTTCCAGATAAGCTTTCGCACGTTCTACTGAATTTACCGCAATTGCAATATGTCCTTTTGTTCCTAAAAATGGAGTTTTCATTGTTTCTACATAAGTATCAGAGAAAATGGAACTTGGATTTTCTTTTGGTGCAAATCCAAACATAAAATCAAATGCTTCTGCTACTTTGTGCGCCTGTTCTTCATTGTCACAGTTAATTCCTATATGTGCCAGTTTAAACCCTAGCATTTTGTGTACTGCCTGTGTTGTAAGGTTTTGAATTTCATCAAATTTTTTCTCTTTGATCAAATTATCTTTCACCATCCACGTACCACCACAGGCAATGATCTTATCAAAATTCAGATATTCATTTATATTGTCAGGATTAACCCCACCTGTTGGCATGAATTTCATCTGATGATATGGTGCTGCCATCGCTTTGATTGTTTTAATTCCTCCTGCTGCTTCCGCTGGGAAAAATTTTACAACTTTCAATCCATATTTTATTGCCTGTTCAACGTCGCTTGGGTTAGCACATCCTGGTAAAATTGGAATATTTTTTTCTATACAGTATTCTACAACTTCAGGATTAAGTCCTGGACTTACAATAAACTCTGCGCCTGCATTGACCGCTTCATCCACCTGTGAAGTTGTAAGTACTGTTCCTGCTCCAACAAGCATTTCTGGGTATGCTTCTTTCATATTTTTAATAGCATCTGCTGCCTGTTCTGTACGAAATGTGACTTCTGCACATGGTAATCCCCCATCACATAATGCTTTCGCAAGAGGTTTTGCATCCTGTGCATCTTCTAGTTTCACAACTGGCACGATTCCTATTTTTTTGATTTTGTCAAATAACATTCCTTGTTCCATAATGTGCCTCCTAAGAAAGATGGTTGATCGGATAGTGAATTTCCTCACCATTTGCAAAACGTACAGATTCTTCTGCTACTTTTCTCTTTAATTCCTGTGCAGCTTCCTCAGAATACCATGCCATATGAGGTGTAACGATAACATTCTCATGTTTAAATAAAGGAGAATCTTTTGATACTGGTTCACCAAGCATGCAGTCAAGAGCTGCTCCTGCAATTTCGCCATCTGTTAACGCCTGGTCTAAATCTTCTTCGTTGATGATTCCGCCTCTTGCCACATTAATGAGTACTGCGTTATTTTTCATCTTTTTAAATGTTTCCTTATTAAACAGATCAATATTTCCATCTGCTGGGCAGTGAAGAGAAATCACATCAGATTTTTCAATCACTTCTTCCATTGTCACTGGTGTAACATATTCATCTGTCTCTGGTGTTGGCTTAAAATATGGGTCTGTTCCAATGACTTTAAATCCTAATGCATTCATTTTCTTCGCAAAATTTCTTCCAATACGACCTAATCCAATGACTCCAACTGTCATCTGATTAAAACGATGTACAGGAATTGAATTTGTATAATCCCATTTTTCTGCTTTTGTAAATGCATTCATTTTTACGATTTTTCTTACCATTGCAAGTGCTAGTGAGATCGCATGATCTGCTACTTCGTTCATTCCATAATCTGGTACATTTCCAATCTGAATTCCATGTTTTGTTGCAGCTGGTACATCGATTGTATCTACACCTACACCATAACGAACAACATATTTTAATTTTGGACAATTATCCATTACTTTTTCTGTAATTTTTGCATACTGTACTATAAAAATCTCTGCATCCTGGCATTGTGCGATCACTTCATCTTCCGTGATCGCCTGTTTTAATTCAACTTCCATTCCTGCATCTTTAAATACTTTTTTCTCAATATCAATACTGTCATGATCGCAGTCTGTAATAATAACTTTCATGTCTATCCTTTCTATATTCACCAAATCTATTTCTTCATTCATTAACGTACTAAATATCCACCATCAACTGGAATAACTGCTCCGTTGATATAATCAGATGCATCAGATGCTAACCATACAACTGGTCCTTTCATATCATCTGGTGTACCCCATTCTTTTTTAGGAATACGGTTTGTAATTGCTGCATTTCTAGGATTTGAAGGATCTAACAGTGCTGTATTCATTTCTGTTGCCATATATCCTGGTGCTAAAGCATTTACATTAATTCCTTTTTCAGCCCATTCATTACATAATGCTTTTGTTACCTGTGCTACACCACCTTTTGATGCTGCATATGCTGGAACTGTATATCCACCAAAGAAAGAAAGCATTGATGCAATATTAATGATCTTTCCTTTACTATCCTGTTTCATAAATGTCTTTCCTGCGAGCTGACATAACGCAAATACACTTCTTAAGTTAACATTGATTACAAAGTCCCATTCTTTTAAAGGGAATTCTTCACTTGGATATCTTCTCTGTACACCAGCTCCATTAACTAAAATGTCAAGATGTCCACCTAATTTTTCAACTGCCTGTGAAAAAGCTACTTCTCTTGTTTCATCATTTCCAAGATCTGTAATGACTGCCTCACATTCATAACCTTTTTCTACAAATTGTTTTGCTGTTTCTTCTGCTTTTGGATTAATATCCATGATACATACTTTTGCTCCAGCTTCCATAAGCTTCTGCCATTCCACAGCTCAATCCCTGTGCTGCTCCTGTTACGATTGCTGTTTTTCCTGTCAGATCATTTAATTTCATATCTCATTTTCCTTTCTATCGATTTTCTATTCTATTTATCAAAAACTGGGTCATTGATCGCTAGATCATATCTTCTGCTTTCTGGACGAAATGCTGCTAATACCCACAGATATGCGTTGCGGCTTCCAGGACTTGCAACTGTTGGATGATATCCACATGGTGCCTGTACCATTGTTCCAGAATGTACAGTATGTGTTACAATGTCTTCCACTTCGCCACTCTTTAAATAGCTGATGTGGAATCCGAATTTTGGAAGTGGCATATCAAAATAGCAATAAACTTCTTCCAAATCTTTTTCATGCTGATGTGGTGGCCAGCTTGTCCATGCACCTTCTCCTGACCAAGTCAGTCCACAGATCAGCTTTGAAGCTGAATCCTGTGGTGCCAAAGTAAACATAACTTCTCTCTGTCCTACTCCTTCACCATGGATCTGATGCACATCTCCAATAGGAAGTGTGATATCAAATTTTCTAAAATGTGGTTCTCCGATCCCTTCGTATTTTGCTCCTGCAATATAGAAGATACAGTCCTCTTTTGCAGTGATCGTTAACTTATCATTTCCTGGAATATAGCAAGAATCAAATTTCTCCATGTCCTGATCAAGACTTGCATGTCCGCTTAATTTTGCCTTTCCTGCCAAAGAACCGGATGTAATTCCAACTCTTTGGATTCTAATGTATATGATTCTCCTGCCGGAAGATTTAATCGAAACATTTGCGCTTCCTGACACTCACAAGTATCTGGTGTGATCACTTTATGAAATCCTTTTTCATCTGAAGACTGAACTTTCCAAGTCTCCATTCTTTTCTTATTTTCTAGATTTTGCATGATGTCCTCCTTATTTATCTCTTAATCTAATATATATCTATCCAAATATGTGGCTAAATCCTGGGACTAATACTACCAACAGGAATACCGCTATGTATCCGATGAAGAATGGTATCTGACCTTTTACGATCTCTCCCATCTTTAATTTTGATACCGAAACTGCCGAGAAAATATTTACCGCTACTGGTGGTGTCATCGTTCCAACAACGTTTGAAATAGCAACGATCATTCCAAAATGAACTGCATCAATTCCAAGTCCTGCTGCGATTGGCCATAAGATCGGTACCATAAGTACGCAAGTTGCAATTCCTTCAAGGAAAGTACCAAATATCAGAAGAATTACTGCGACTACCAGACAGAATAATGTTTTATTTAAATTCATTCCCACAATAAAGTGTACTAAGTGTCCTGAAATTCCTGAGTAAGCAAAGATCCATGAGAAAGCTGTTGATGTAGCTATGATGAATAAGATCATTGCTGATCCTTTTGCACTATCAAGGAAAATTGGAACAAGGTCTTTTACTGATACTTCTTTATAGATAAACATTCCTGCAATGAACGCCCATACAACTGCTACCGCTGCAGATTCTGTTGGTGTCAGTAATCCTGAATAAATACCACCCAAAATAATAACTGGAAGTAAAATTGCCGGAATTGCTTTTACGAAAGTCTCTCCAAATTCTTTTAGAGTTGGTCTTTTTTCTGCTTTTGGCCATTTTTCTTTGCGGGCTAATAGGAGTACTACAACCATCAGTGTGATCATGATCATAATTCCAATACACATTCCTGATGTAAACATTTCACTGATCGATGCTCCTGTGATCGTCGCATAAACAACCATGATGATACTTGGCGGGATAATAGGTCCTAATCCTCCAGATACTACCAACAGCCCGGCTGTACGATCCTTTGGATATCCCATCTTCGTCATTTCTGGATAAAGCATAGATCCGATGGCAATAACTGTCGCTGGTGCTGAACCAGATAATGCTGCGAAGAAAGCACATGCAAGTACAAGGCTAATGCCATTCCACCTCTTACACCACCTACAATACTGTTTGCAAAGTCAACCAGTCTTTTTGAAATACCACCTTTTGTCATTAGGTTTCCTGCTAGAATGAAAAATGGAATTGCCATGATCGATGTGGATTCCAATCCTCCAAAAATTCTCTGTCCGATAATTCCTGTTGTTACAAGAAAGTCAGGGCTAAATACAATTGTTGTCCAGACGGCTGCTCCTAAAGCAAATGCAATCGGAACACCGATGATCAGAAACAATGCCATTGAACCAAATAATAGTAATCCTGTTCCCATTATGCTTCCTCCTCTTCATTTTTTCCTTTGACAAAATCTATGATCATACCGATCATCAACAAACCTTGCACGATCACGATCATTGCAAAACTGATAACTAATGCTGCATATGGAACTGCCATTGGAAGATGTAATGCTGCTGATGTCTGTCCTGTAACGATCTGTTGATTTACCATATTAACTGCTGCGATCAGTACAGATACTGAGAATATCAAAACAACGATCTTAGATGCGATCTGTACTATTTTCTTGCCTGCTCCATGCAGTTTGTCTACAACTGCTGTTACCGCAATCTGTGTTCCATCTCTTAATCCTATTTCCGTTCCGATCAATGCCATATAGATCATGCAATAAGTAGATGCTTCATCAAACCATGCGATTGGTAATTTAAAAATATTTCGATTGACAACCTGAGCAAAAGAGCTTGCAACCATGATTGCAAATGTTGCAACCATAATGACTTGTTCTACTTTTGTAAGTGTACCAAGTACTTTTTTCATCTTTATTCTCCTTTCGTTGGATGTTCCTTGATCGTTTGATCAACTGCCGCCTGCCATTTAGGATCAAATGTAAAATTCTTTTCTTTCGCTTCCTGTTTATAAGCTTTTCTTAGCTGATCCATATCAATATTCCAGAATTTTACGCCTTTTTTCTTAAGTTCTGTTACGGCCTTATCATTCTCTTCTTTCAGATATTGACGTTCTGCCACATATCCTTCTTTGCATCCTTCCATAAATTCATCTTGCAGGTCTTTTGGAATCTTCTTCCATGCTTTATCTGAAATCATTACTGGAACATAAGTAAATGCATGATGTGAATAAGTTACGTTTTTTGTAACTTCATAATATCCGTTAGATAAACAGTTACTTACTGCATTTTCACATGCATCGATCGTTCCTTGCTGCAATGCAGTAAATACTTCGTTATATGCCATTGCTGTTGGCATTGCACCAAATGACTGGAATGCCGCCATATGATACTGATTCTGCATTGTTCTGATCTTAATTCCCTTATAATCTGACATTGTTTTGATTGGCTTTTTAGAGAATGTATCTCTGAATCCTGACTCAAGATATCCGATCACATGTACATTCAATTTGTCATATGCTGCTTCCTCAATCAGATCACCTACCGGTCCATCAACCGCTGCATGTGCCTGTTCTTCATTCTCCCAAAGATAGGCTTGGTCAAGGATATTCATTTCAGGAATCCAGTTTGTTAACACTGAGTTCGCAGCAGATGCAATATCCAGATCTCCTTGTGAACAAAGTTCTACAGAACCTCTTTCATCACCAAGTGCTCCACCTGTTACTACTACGATCTTGATTCGTCCATTGGTTTTCTTTAGAACCTCATCTGCCATTTTCTTAGCACCTTTGTAAATTGGAGATGCCTCTCCATCTACAATTGCCATTCGAAAAACAATCTGCTCTTCTTTTTTTGCCGAACTCGTTTTTCCACACCCTGTTGCGGAAAATACCAGCAGTATTGATACAAGCATCAATGCTATTACTTGCTTTATTTTTCCCGCTCTTTGTCTTGCCATAATTTCTTCCTCCATTCTCACATTTTGTTTGTCATACTCGTTTCATCAAATTCATCCGATGTATTTGTTGTATTTATCTTCTCACTTGTCCGATAACTTGTCAATTATTTTCGATATTTTCGTTATTATATACATTATTTTCTTTTATTTTTGTATATTTTACACAATACTAATTTATTTTCTGCATAAAATTAGTCATACAACTTTACTTTTTCTTGTAGTACCTATTTACTTTTTTCTTTTTCATGTTATAGTTTGATGTAAGTGGCAGAATCTATTTTGACACTCTCATAATTAATTTTTAAATATTATAAAGGAGATCATCTATGAAAAAAAGAAATTGTTTTTACTGTACAAAAAACCATGAATTGTCTGATTTAATGATTAAAATCTGTGATTTTGATAATAGTACTTTGTATCTTTTCAAAGATCAACGTTATGCAGGTCGATGCGTGCTTGCTTTTCACGATCATCGAGAAGAACTTTTTGAACTTTCAGAAGAAGAACAAAAAGTATTTTTTAAATCACTCTCAAAAGTTGCTTCTGTTTTGAAGAAAATTTTTCATGCAGATAAGATTAATTATGCGATATACGGTGATCTGGTTTCCCATTTTCATGTACATATCGTACCAAAGAAAAAAGATGGGCCTGAATGGGGAATACCATTTACAGATACGAAAGAAAAAATTTATTTAACAAACGAAGAATATCTATCTCGAATCAAACTTATCAAATCTTCTCTTTGATCAGAACTATAAATAAATAGTCATCATATCAGCTTGTTTTCGCCGATATAATGACTATTTTTTACTTGTTTTCTAATATTCCATTTCTCAAAATATTAAGGTGTGTTACCATGCTATATTTTGCTTTATATATATCACGTTCTACGATTGCCTCTGCAATATTTCTATGCTGTATGATCGTATCATCCTTGTATCTATCTCTTGTAACTCCAATATTAAGTTGAACAGATGACGTGATCACTGGTATTAATTTCTTGACAACTGTATTCCCACTGCATTCTGCAACCACCTGATGAAAAAGTGCATCTTCCTGTCGATAAGGTTTATTTTCTTTAATTAGTTTTTCTACCTTATCACATACATTCATCATATTCTTTATCTGCTCTTTCGTTGCATTAACACATGCAAGTGCTGCTATCTCTGGTTCCAGCATCAAACGAACATCCATCATATCTAACGCAAGACTTTCATCTGACCCTTCAAAAGCTAATCCTAACGGATCCTCCGGAATACCATTCTTATATGAGACAAAAGTTCCAGCCCCTCTTCTAACTTCTAATATATTTCTAGAAACAAGGCTTCGGATCGCCTCACGAATCGTTCCTCGTCCAACGTTCAAACGTTTTGCCAGATCATATTCATTCTCAAGCCTTTGACCCGGTTCCATATTATTATCTTTTATTAATTTGATGATATCATCTGCTGCAATCTGTGCAAGAGATTTTGTTTTTCCTTCTTTTTCCATATTGTTCTTTCTATTATACCAAGGAGATTACTCACGGAATGTAATCTCCCTGTTTTTTCGTCCATACCATCTACGATCGCAAGGGATTCTAAGTGTGTCTGTTTTCTTAAGAAATCTCCACCTGGCTGGAATCCTTCTCGATCACAACTCCTGCTCCGACCAGTTCTGCTCCGGAATCTTTGACTAATTTCGCTAATCCTTCTAAGGCTTTACCGTTGGCAAGGAAATCGTCGATCAGTAATACACGGTCTCCTTCTCCTAAGAATTCTTTGGATACAATGATGTCGTAGACTCTTCCATGTGTGAATGATTCTACCTTTGTTGTATATACATCTCCTGCGATGTTCTTTGTCTGGGTTTTCTTTGCAAATACGACTGGTACATCAAAAATCTCTGCCACAACACAGGCGATTCCGATTCCTGATGCTTCGATCGTAAGGATCTTATTGATATCTTCTCCTTCAAAACGTTTCTTAAATTCTTTACCGATCTCACGGAATAATTTTACATCCATCTGATGATTCAAAAAGCGGTCTACTTTGAGGACATTTCCTTCTTTCACGACTCCATCTTTTCGAATTCTCTCTTTTAATAATTCCATCACTTGGCCTCCACGCTCTTTTGTATTTTAAATAATATTTTAACTACTTTTTCCTCGCTTTGCAAGCATTGCTTGCATTTCTTTTGGATAATCTATATCGCAAAGTTCAGTTTCTTTCAATACCTTGAAGAATCTGGCATTTTCTATGTGTTTTTTGAGGATTTTCTTGCCGCCTTGATCTTTTGTAAGCAATAATAATTCTCGTTTATATTTCTTTGAGAACCATACAGGATTCCCAAGGTTTTCTTCTGTTCTGACACAGCCAAGTTGACAAGATTCATCTGCCATAAAAGAGAGAAATCTTTCGATTGTCTCTCTTTTCATATTTGGCTGGTCTGCTACGAAAAATGCATAGAAATCTGCATCTTTCGCTGCTTTGATTCCTGCTTTGATCGACCATGAAATCCCATATTTACTTTCTGGACAAAACACTGTCGTTATTGGATCGTATTTCGTTTGCTTCACAATCTCCTGATACTGTGTGACAACAATGATCTCAAACTCTTCATGTTCTTTGCATAGGTCGATCAATCGGTCCAATCCATAACGATACATTGGCTTGGTTCCGATCATTTGCAATAATTTATTCTCCTGACCGAAACGTTTGCTGTTTCCTGATGCAAGATAAATGACCGCTGCTTTTATTTTATCCATGTTATATTATTCTTTCTCCAATAATCCCATAACGATCTTTTCACTGGTGATCGGCAATTCTCGGATCCATAATCCGGTTGCATTAAATACGGCATGGGCCAATGCTGGAGATGGTGTGTTGATAACGATCTCTCCGATAGATTTTGCTCCAAATGGCCCTGTTGGCTCATAACTGCTCTCAAATTCTACGCGAAGCTTTCCAACATCGACTCTTGCTGGAACTTTGTACTGCATGAAAGAATTTTGTTTTACATATCCATTTGGTGTGTAATCAACACCCTCATACAATGCCATTCCGATTCCCTGACCGAGCCCGCCTTCTACCTGAACTCTTGCAAGATTTGGATTGACTGGTGTTCCACAATCTACAACTGCAACATAGTCTAAGATTTCAATATGTCCTGTCTCTTTATCAAGCTCAATCTCAACCATTCCTCCATAAATGGTGGTGGGGATACTGGAGAACTGTTTGTCTCTGTCACTTGGAAAGTTTCATTATTGTTGCACATAGATGCTGTTGCGATGTCCACTAATGAAACTTCTTTGCCACTCTCTGCATCTCTGACTTTCTTTCCGTCAAATTCCAGAGTATCTGTATCTGCAACTTCCATCATCTCAGCTGCTTTATTGAAAATATGTCCCTTTAATTTTTCGCAGGCACGTTCCACTGCTTTTCCTGTGACGTAGGTAGAACTTGATGCGTAAGATCCAGAATCGTATGGTGATGTATCTGTATCTGCTCCGCTGACCATGATATCATCAATAGAACATTCCAGACATTCTGCTGCCATCTGGGCCAGGATCGTATCACATCCAGTTCCCATATCCGCTGCCGCAATAGAAAGTGTATACAATCCATCGTCATTTAATTTGATCGTTGCAGAACCAACGTCAACGCCAGAAATACCGGAACCCTGCATCGCCATTGACAGTCCGACACTTCGAACTTTTCCATTTCCCATATCTTTGCATGGATATTTTTCATCCCATTTGATCATCTCTTTTGCACGTGCAAGGCATCGATCCAGAGCACAGCTGTTTGCCGTCTCTCCATAATATGCTGGCATCACATCGCCTTCACGGACCATGTTCATCTCACGGATTTTCGTTGGATCCATTCCTATCTTAGCTGCAAGTTCACTGACTGCTGATTCCAGCGCAAACACACCCTGTGTCGCACCATATCCACGATAAGCCCCAGCTGACATACGATTTGTATACACAACATCATATGCAAAACGATGTGCTTCCAGATCTCGATATAATGGAATTGATTTATGCCCAGATAACCCTACCGTTGTTGGACCATGTTCTCCATAGGCTCCTGTATTGGACAATGTATAAACATCGATCGCACGGATCTTTCCATTCTTGTTTGCTCCGACACGAACTGTTACTTGCATCTCATGTCTTGGTGAAGATGCGATCTGAGATTCTTCTCTTGAAAAAATGATCTTGGATGGTTTCTTTGTCATCCATGTGACAAATGCTGGATATACTTCGGAGATAGAACTCTGTTTTGCTCCAAATCCTCCACCAATTCTTGGTTTTGATACACGAATCTTTGATTTTGGAATGCATAATGCATTGGATAAGATCCTTCGTACATGGAATACGATCTGTGTAGAACTAACAACGTTCAATCTTCCATATTCATCAATAAAACAATAAGTTCTGAATGTCTCCATCATTGCTTGCTGATTTGCTTTTGTATGATATGTATGTTCTACAACCACGTCGCAATCTGCTAATACCGCATCGACATCTCCTTCGTGTGTTTCTTCTGTTGCGCACAAGTTTTTCTTATTATCTGCACCAATATTACATAATGCTTTCCAGTTATCTTCTGGATGCACTAGCGGTGTATCTTTATCCATTGCCTTACGTGGATCTAAGTTTGCTGGCAGTACTTCGTATTCCACACGTAACATCTTGATCGCCTGATCAACACACTTTTCATTCTCTCCGGCAACGATCGCAACAGGATCTCCAACATAACGGACATGCTGATCCAGAATCTGTCTGTCATATGGGCTTAATTCTGGATATGTCTGTCCTGCCATCGTAAAACGTTCCTGTGGCACATCTTCCCATGTATAAATTGCCTCAATCCCTGGCACTTTCATAGCAAACTGGGTGTTGATCGATTTGATCATTGCGTTCGCATATGGACTTCGAAGTAATTTCACGATCAGACATTCTTTTGGTGCCTTATCATTTGTAAATACAGGTTTCCCTGTCACAAGTGCCATAGCGTCTTTTTTCATGATCGGCTGGTTAACTACTTTCATTCGGCACCTCCATCTTTATTTTTCTTATATTCCAAAAAGTCTAAGATTCCTCGAAGCTGTCCTTCATATCCAGAACATCTGCAAAGATTCCCCGCAAGGTATTCTTTGATCTCTTCTTCACTCGGATCTGGAATCTCTCTAAATAATGCGATCGCATTCATGATCATTCCTGGGTTACAAAATCCGCACTGTTCAGCCCCTTGGTTCGCAATAAAAGCTCCAAACTCAGCTGCTTCTTCCTGCAGTCCTTCTAAAGTATCGATCTTATGTCCATCAACTCTTGCTGCAAGAATGGAACATGATAAGATTGGCTGGTCATCCATAAATACCGTACATAATCCGCAATTTGATGTCTCGCATCCACGTTTCACACTGTAACAACCAAGATCTCTGACAAGATCGATCAGGAGAGTGTCTGCATCAATCTGTGGGGTTACTTCTTTCCATTTAATGTAAATGTAATCTCCATGTTTATTTTTCTCTCCTTTCTTCTAACTGTTCAAAGCCTCTTCTTAATAAGACTTTTGATAACTGTTCGCGGTAAGCAGCACTTGCTCTCATGTTGCTTCCAAAATTCATCTGACCGGTCACTTCATCTGCGAGTTTTCTTCTTCCTTCATCATCTTTGATCTGATCCATCCACTGATCTGATAATCTGACTCTGCAAGCCCTGGATGGTCTTGCACCGACAACCGCATACGCCTCTTTCTCACCTAATGAAACAGCACATGTCAAAACTGGAAAATCTGTCTTTGTATTTCTATGAGAAAGATAAACACTTTCCTGTGGGTGTTTCTTAATGATCAAACGCACCAAAATATCATTTGGATATTTATTTGCTGCAAATTGATCTAATGGAATGATTCCTTCGTGATGTAATTCTACATAACTGTCAAACGCCAGAAAACAACTTAATACATCAGAAAAACCGAACTTTCCAAAAATACTTCCACCTACTGTCGCAAGATTACGGAACTGTACTCCGACAATGTGTGTCACACTTTCTTTAACCGCTCCCTGACTCCATGTATTTAATCCTTCATGAAGTTCGATCTGTCTTAGTGTTACCATTGCTCCGATTGAAAATTCCTCATCATTTTCTTCGATCTGATCAAGCCCAAGACCCGACAGATCAATTGCTTTTTGTACATTTCTTGTGACCATCTTAAGCCACAACATGCCACCGATCACGCAGTTGGTCTTCTTCTGATTCAGCTCATAAGCTTGCTCAAGACTTTCTGCTTTGACGTATTCCTTGATCTTTAACATCTTATTTCTCCTTTAATTTTTTAAAATATCCCTTGTTTCTACACTCTTTCACATTCTATAGAACAACACAGACAATTGCAAAAAAAGAGAGTACTTTCTGAGAAGTACTCCTTCAGGTATCGTCCTATAATCCCCAGTATTCTCCGTAGGTATCTTTGATGTTCTGTACATCGCTGTCTGTAATTCCATCAATCGTACTCTTAACAAACTGGTAAGTTCTTGGTCTCTTTGATCTTAATGCGGCTGGATGCTCCTTATAATCCTTGTAAGATTCTGCAAAATACTCAGATGCTGACTTGATCGCATATGCTTTGTTATATCCATCATATTTATTCTTCTCAGCATTGTAAATGGACTTCCATTCACTCGTTCCAACTTTATCTCCTGCAAGGAAATTGGCGAAATGTCCTAATTCATGAAGTAATACAGAAGATCTCGCACTCTGAAGCGCGATCTTATGACTCTTAACGCTAAATACACCTGTCGCTTCCGCATTTTTATCAATCACCATCTTAAACTTCAGATCTTCAAATGCATTCAAGATCTTACCATCTGCCTGAGAACCAAGTGTTCTTAATGTTGTTCCAGAAACACCAGACATCTGACTCAATTCAACCGTTGTTGTCTTGATTGTTGTCTGAACGACTGTCTTGATCGTTCTCTTCTTAGAACCCTTCTTGTCATAATCCTTCTGTGTTTTGACAACTTTTGTATTCACAACCTTACGTCTGGAATGATTCTGAGATGTTGTTGTTCTTCTCTTTGTTGTTCTTCTTGTTGTTATTTTGCTTCTGCTTGCTTTCTTCTTAAGCTTCTGGATTCTTGTGCTTTTCTTTGTTGTTTTCTTCGTCGTTACTTTCGGTTTCTTGCCAAGCGGTACTTGAATTCCATCAATTGATGTCGTTGCTTCGCTTGGATGCTGCATAGTATCAACGCTTTCATAGGAAGCCATCTGCTTCTCAAACTTCTCCTGCTGACGGTTATTGTAAAATGTGACTCCACCAAAAACCAATGCAACAGCTACCACCACGGACACCAATCCGACCATGACTTTCTTCTTCATAACTCTCGCCCCTTCTTAATATTAATATCTATACTCTTTGCTTTTATCTCTCAGTCCTCGCGTGAGAGACACTCACCCTATAATATATTTTTATCGTACAATATTCGCACTTTTTTGTCAATAAATTCCGATGGATTTCAGCCTGTTTTTGACCATATTTCTTAGCGGATCCTTTTTATTATCATTTCTGGATTGGATGCATATAAAATCGCAGTTTTCTTTGCTGATCTGTCCTTCTTTATATAGATTGATCAATGATTGGTCCATAGATATCATTCCGCTCCCTGTAGAGGAATAGATCAAACCATCTATTTGATGCACTTTATTTTCACGGATCATATTACGGATCGCCGGAGTTACTTCCATGATCTCAAATACAGGGATCAATGTTCCATCCATCGTTGGTATCAGCTGCTGGGAGATCACTGCCTGTAATACAGAAGCCAGCTGAATCATGATCTGACGTTGCTGATTTGGTGGAAATACATCTATGATACGTTCGATCGTATTCGCTGCCCCGATAGTATGAAGTGTTGAAAATACCAGATGCCCTGTTTCTGCAGCTGTCATAACTACCTGAATCGTTTCATAATCTCTCATTTCCCCAAGCAATATCACATCCGGACTTTGTCTTAATGCGGCTCTTAAGGAAGTAACATAATTTATAGTATCCATGTTTACTTCTCTCTGACTGACGATACTTTTCTTATGTTGATGTAAAAATTCCAAAGGATCTTCCAATGTGATGATATGATCTTCTTTTGTTTCATTGATTTCTTCTATCATGCATGCAAGTGTCGTGGATTTTCCACTTCCCGCTGGTCCTGTTACAAGCACAAGTCCTTTGTTTAATTCACTTAATTTCATTACCTGCTCTGGTATTCTTAATTGCTTATAGTCTGGCAGGCGGAATGCGATCACACGGATCACTGCCGCTAAGGATCCTCTCTGTTTATATGCACTGACACGAAATCTTGACAATCCAGGAATTGCAAATGAGAAATCATCATCCCCTGTCTTCAACAGTTGATCTATGTCTCTGTCTAACGCTTTCTCATAAATCTCCCGGATTATTTTTTCCGTATCTTGCGGCATCATTTTTTCTTCATTGATGCGACGCATCACTCCATTTACTTTCATCGTCAATGGAAGCCCTGCTACAATAAACAGATCTGAGGCTTCCTCTTTTGCTGCTAATGTTAAAAATTCTTCAAGATTCATATTGACCCCTTTTACTTATTTCGATAAACCGGAAGGGAATCGTCCTTCTTCCATGCCCCAACAGCTTCTTTTTTCCATTTGATCACTTCATAACACAGATCATTCTTTTTCTTCGGATAATAAATCTGCAATTTCACAGATAACTGCTGTGTGTCTGTGATACTTTCCTGAAATGCAATTGTTTTCTCTTTTTTATTATATGAAATCCCCTTGCTTTTTGTAAACGATCGACCAACCCTTTTCATATAATCTTTTTATCCTTAGATCTGCGATACAACTTCCATAGTTTCTCATCGATCGCTCCAACTTGTTTATTCGCCGCATTGGATGCCTGATAAAAAGCCGACGTACGTTCCAAATTCTTTTTACTTAACGTATGATCTCCCTTGGCACTTGAAAGTGTCAAAGCCGCAAAAACTGCTAAACAGACCATAGCTAACACGAGCACGATCGAAGCTGCTCCAATCCCTAAAAATGGCATTTTACGATCTTTCATTATCTTTCCTTTCCTGCCTGTATCTTAAAATATCAAGCTGATAAATCTGTTGGTTTTCCCTCCACATCGTAATCTTTCCCAGAACTTTCGCTGGCTGCCTTTCAAGCTTTATCGTCATATGATAACGGGCTTTTGTTTTCTTTATCTCATTCCAATCCTGATCATAATAACACTGATAATCTCCAGCTTTACCATCTATTTGTGTAAAATATTCTTGAAAATCTTTGATGTCATAAGCACCCGCTTCTATCAGTTCTGCAGCTTGTGTTACATAATTTTTTGTCTCTGTCATTTCTCTTGCTTTTGCACTAATGTTATGAGCTTTTACAAATACCTGAAGCAGGATTGATCCACAGATTGCAAAAAAGAATAATACCATCATTAATTCCATCAGGATCAGGTGTGTTCCATTGCTTTTTTGTCTCATACTTCCTCCTAATTCCTGCTGTGTCTGTATACACAGTTCTGATATATCTTGCCATCACTTCCCTGAATCTTTATATGATACAGCTGTTTTGTTTCTATTACAGAAAAATCTTTTGCTGCCACGATCTTCTCTCCCTGCATCGTTGTTGTATCCAGACCTTCTCTTACCATTAATTCTCTCAACGCACCCTTCTCTTGATAGAGATATGTATTGTATTTTTTCCCATTGATCTTTTCTGTATGGATCAGGGCTGTGCGTCCATGAAAGCTGCCGATCTCGATGCTGTCCTTTTCATCCCACTGTCTTATCTTTTCTGTTACATAAGAAATATCGATCCGTTCCTCATAATCCTCATTCATCACAGAAGCTGTATGACTATATATATTCGCCCCGATCATACTCAAGGAAAACGCACAAACTGCAAACACTGCAAATAAGATTACAAGAAACATCTGATCTGTCATATGTCTTTGTCTCTCCAAAACCTCACCTCTCATTCAATGGGATCACCGTAACTTGTGGCATGCGGTTAGACCCAATGATCTCATATGAGATCACAAACTCGTCTTTGTCATACTCCAATCCATAATGTTTCTCCATATAAGAAAGACTTTCTGGATATCGCCCTTCCACACTGTAACATTGTACCGCCCCTTTGATCACGGCTTCTTTCAGACTTTCTTCCTGTCTTTTCTTTGTTTCCCGAAAAATCTGGCTGCTGCTATTCCATAACACAGCCACCATAATGCCACAGATCATAACTGGCAGGAAAATTCGAATTTTATTGTCAATTTTTCTTTGTTTTTGAAAACGATTTCTCAAAATCTGCCTCCCTTATCCAATTCCAGCCATAATACCAACTAGTGGCAACATGACAGATAATAAAATGATCCCTACGATCACACATAAGATTCCTACCAGCGTCGGTTCTAACACAGCGATCATCTTCTGAATCTGATCCTGCAGTTGTTTCTGATACAGATCTGCTGCCTGTTCCATTACCTCATCTACGGCACCCGTTTCATAACCAATGATCATCAATCTTTCCTGCATTCCATCAAAAATATGTGCTTCTTTCAATGCTTTCGGAAATGTTTCTCCTTCTTTCATCTGTTCCTGACATTGCTGAATCTTCATTTTCAATGGTTCATAATCTGTCAGTTTCTCAGAAAGTGACAAACTTTCATCCATGTCAAGTCCACTCTTTAAAGCCATCGCCATTCCACCTGCGAATCTTGTTCTTGCACGTTTCCATGCGATTTTCTTCATAAATCCGATGGTTTGTATCTTCGAGATAAATTCAATTCTTGCCTTTTTATAAAAAATAACGAAAAATACTATGATCAAGATCACCACTGCCAAAACTACCAGAACAATTGCTGACTGCCTCATCCAATCTCCAATATTCAATAACTGACGTGCAACTCCTGTCATCTCTTGCCCTAATTGCATATATACCTGTTCAAATACTGGCATAACTTTTATAAATAATACTGCAACGATCACTAACAACATCCCGAGCATCGCAACCGGATAAGTCACTGCACTCTTGACAGCATCTAATATTTCTTCTTCCCTCTGGTAATATGCCGCCAATGCTTCCATCGTCTCATCCAATCTTCCTGTCTGTTCTCCGATCTCCGTCATATGAAGTGCATATTCTGGGAAAACCCCTGTTTTCTCCATTGCAGGATAAAGCATTCCACACATTTCAAGTTCTTCGCGGATCTCTTTTAATATCTCCCTGCCTTCTGTCTGGACATCTCCATCTTCCATAATGTAAATCCCCTCAAGCGATGAAATCCCAGATTTCAAGATCAGCGCCATTTGACCACAAAATGTGATCAGTTCTTCGTTGCTAAGTTTCTTCTTCATATCTATCCCTTCTTAATAACTATACTGAAGTACATAATGTTCTCCATTCCCAATATATTCTTTCACATCTTCCTTGTTATCACTATTCGCTGCCAGTGTCGGATCCATTAACTCCCAGCTTTTCCCATCGAACTGAATGATATTATCTACCCATCCCTTTTCATTCAGCCAGGTACTGATCCAGGCATGATAGATATCCCCTGAATACCCGATCTCAAGCTTGGTCGGAATGCCCTGCGAACGCAGCATCGCCGTCATCAGTGCAGCATAATCAAAGCAGATTCCCTTCTTTGTCTTCAATGTCTCATCTACCGATGGCAGATATCCACTCTGAACATTCTGCGCTTTCTCATCATCATATTTTACATTTTTGACCACATAATTATAAACAGCTTTGACGATTGCCAGATCATCTTTGGAATCTTTTGCCAGTTTCTTCGCTTCCTTTACTGCTTTCGTCTTACTTGTAAATTCTACATACTGGTTAGGATATAAAAATGGCAGAAATTTATTTTTTAATTTCACCTCAAAACTATCCATCATCAAAACACTGTATTCATCGTCCTGCACATTTTCATATACAGAGATCTGATATGTACCATTTCCACTGGTCAATGGAAAATATGTCGGCTCTTTTGTCCGTTCAATAAAATATTTATATACTTTATTATTCTTTCCGATCACTTCAACACTGATCTTCTTTGCACTTCCCTTATATCGCAGTGCTACATAGCCTTGAGCCACATTCGATATATCAACCACAGCCTCCCCATGATCCAAAACTTCCTTCCCCGGTGCTTCTGGCTTTAATACTCCTGCTTTCTGAGCTGTTACCTGCTTCTTCCGGCCACATCCGCCAAATGGTAACATAATGATCAGGCATGTCACGATCAGTATTATTTTTATGACATACTTCATAAGAATTCTCCTTGTATTTACTTCCTCTAGTATAACAGATTCACAATATGCCTTCTAATTTTTTTACGTATACAAATGCTCTCTTACATAATTTAAAAACTGCTTCTTTGCATAATCCAATGGCTTATTTTTTCTATAAAATAGTGATATCACAGAATGTAATTCATCTTCTAATGGTATCATTTTAACTCCAGCACATTTAGCTTCTCTATAAACCGTTGAAAATGTGATCGTAACCCCAACCCCTTCACTTACAAAACTCATGATTGTATTTGCTTGTGGAAATTCAAAAGCTATTTTCGGTTCAAATCCTGCTTTCTCACAACTCTTATAAAACACTTCGTAACTTCCGCTGCCTCTCTCTGGGAAGATAAAAACATCATCTTTCAATTCTTTCAGTTGAAGTCGATCTCTTCCATAAAGCGGATGTTTTTCATATAACACTGCACACAATTTATCATCATACAGTGGGGAAAAACGGAATTTTTTCTGATCTTCCATCATATTTTCTCTCAAGATCAAGAAATCATAACGATCGGAGTTTTCCTGAATATCACTTGCGATTCTTTCATCAATCACAAGTTTGATATCTGGATATTCTTTTCTGAAATCCGCCACCAATCTTGCAAAATGATATGGTGCAAGAACCGGCATACAACCAATCTTAATTTCCTGATTTTTCTGAACATTTTTCAACATCTCTTCATAGGTTCCCGTCATTTTCTTTGCATAAGACAAAAAGATCTCTCCTTCTTTGGACAACTCAAATTTCCTTGTATTCCTGCGGATCAGTGTAATTCCTAACTCATTTTCCAACTTACGGATCTGTTTTGATAATGCACCTTGTGTCATGTTACAGGCATATCCAGCTTCTGTGAAATTTTTCTGTTTACATAATTCCATATAATAATATAATTGCTGTATTTCCATTTTTCCATACCCTTTTTAAATATCTTCGTATATTCCTATTTGGAATATATCAAATCTCAACTGGAATTGCAATACTTCGTTCTCTCTATATATAATAAGAAACACAAAGGGAATACGATTGATAAAATATGAAATTTTGATGAAAGGAATCGTTGATATTATGAAAAACAAAAAAAAGATTTTTTTACCATAGATTGTTATTTTATATTTTAGGACTGTTGATCATGTCTGTTGGTTCTAATTTATTTTTGAAAGCAGCTCTTGGAGTTGCACCTAGCTGTACGATGGCTTTGACATTAAGTTATCTTCCCCAGTTCACAGCTATGCCTTATTTAACTTCCTGATCAACTCTACTTTCTTAGTTTGCGAAGCTCTGATCCTTCATGAATTCGGGAAAATGCAGTTGACTCAGCTTGGTTTGACTTTTGTTTATTCTTTATTTATCGAATTTACTTCTTATGGTTTATTCTTTATTGAACCTCATGGACTTGCCGCTAAGATTTTACTATCTGTCATCGCATGTGCCGTTCTATCAATAGGTGTCGGATTCACGATCAGTTCCGGGTTCGCTGTTATGCCAATGGAAGGACTTGTGAAAACTATCTCTGATAAGAAAAATATAAGCTTTGGCGCTGTCAGAGTTTGTCTGGAAGTTTTATTTACTGTATGTTCTGCGATCTCTTCTTTTGTATTGCTTCCAGAATTACCATCCGTTGGAATCGGAACCGTGATCGCCGCTTTCTTAAGTGGTAATATTACAAATATATTTTCTTCTCTATTTCATAAGAGAATCAATGCCTACCTTGGATTTCAGGCATAATCCTATAGAAAAAAAACGTAATCTCAAATGAACCTCTTGAGATTACGTTTTTTATTCTATCCTGCTTCTTTAGTTTTTGCCTATTCCCATGGATCGATTTGCTGATTCGTCGGTACAACTTTGATCTTCTTTGAAATCGTTATCTTTGTCCCTGTTTTTAATTTTGCAGAAATCGTCACTGTTCCAGCTTTATTTCCTGTGATTCTTCCATTCGAGTCAACAGATGCCACGGATGGATTACTACTCTTCCATGATGTGAAAGATGATGTATTGATCACTGTTGGATACACACCGTACTCTTTCATCATTTTGCCTTGATATGTTGGCTTCATCTGCATTTTTTCTGTTTCCCATATTGTACCGTATCTGCTGTCTAGTTTTAAATAACTCTTCTTTAAATATGAATTCTTTGTCACGATATTTTTTGTAAATTGCTTTCTTGCCTTGGATTTTTCTACTTTCTTTGCTTTGGAACTGCTAAAGTCTAATACCCAGGTATTGGCTTCGTATCCGTCTCTTGACACAACCGTAACTGCTGCAACCCCTACACTTTTTGCATTCGAAAGTAACAGACCTTTTCTATGTGTGGAAGAATTGATCCAACCCTTTACGATCTGCTTCGGTGTAGTTTCTGCGGATTGTGCGCAGTTTTCATAGATGATCTTCTTGTTGATACTTTTTGAAAGCTTTCCATTTGGTCTTCTATGCGGACTTGTTTCTGGAATATAGATCGTTGTTTCAAATCCACGCATAATTGCTGAATTTGTCAATCCTCGATCCATCTTCAATGCTTTGCGTCCATTTTTCTTACGGTATTTGTTCACTTCTTTTAAGATTTTCTGTGCATCGTTATAATCCTGATATCCTGTAACAGATAATTTCCCTGTAGAAGCAGCCTCTACCTTCTTCTGGCTGACTCCTGCAGTTGTAAATAGCATTGCCGCTGCTAATGCAATACTGGCAGCTCTTCTTAATAGTTTCCTCATAAACTTTCTCCTTTCATACTTTTGATCATGGTACCTTTATATAATTTGTGCACAGATATCATTCAAACAACATCTCTCACAATGAGGCTTTGTTCTTGCCGTACAGACATCTCTTCCATGCCATACCAGCCTGTGGCAGAAATCACTTCCTTCTTCTGGTGGAACGATCTCCCATAATGCCATCTCAACTTTTTTAGGGTCTTTTATCCCATCAACCAATCCAATCCGGTTGACCAAACGGATACAATGTGTATCCGTAACGATCGCAGGTTTGCCAAAAACATCTCCCATGATCAGGTTGGCACTTTTTCTTCCGACCCCAGGAAGACTTAGAATCGATTTAAAATCGGTTGGGATCTTACCGTTATATTCATCTCTTAAAACTTTCATACATTTGCTGATATCTCTTGCCTTGCTCTTTCCAAGACCACAGGGTCGTACGATTTCTTCAATATCTGCAACGTCTGCTGCTGCCAGTGCTTCTACTGTTGGATATTTTTCAAATAATCCTTTTACCACGACATTTACTCGTGCATCCGTACACTGAGCCGCCAGTCTTACACTAACTAATAATTTCCATGCCTGATCATATTCCAATGTGCAGTCTGCATCTGGATATTCATTCTTCAGACGCTCAATGACTTCTAGTGCCAGTTCTTTTTTATTCATAACAGTATCCTCCTTGAAGGTTGTTTTATCCTTATTATACCTTACATTTTTGCATATTTCTATGCTATAATGATTTTGTATTTTTTGTTCATCGAAAGACTAACTATTAAAAGTCAAGCCTTAAAATGATATTTTTTGAATAAAGTACAGAAATGTATTTTTAGATATATTTGGAACTCAGTTAGAGTTCATTGAACCTTGAAAACTGCATGACAAAAAGAACATCGTGACAGGTGCTCAAAAAAGAGTATTGAATTAGAAAGATTTAAGCTGCTTTTATGTATTGCTGCTTTGTTTTTTCAAGATGATAAATCACTCGAACCAGTTTTTTTACAGCGTGTGATATGGC
>ENA-OQCS01000416-OQCS01000416.1-human-gut-metagenome-genome-assembly--contig:-NODE-416-length-23656-cov-1.611798_pt1 | contig 23656 bp, 31 predicted proteins | sample MGYA00242757_ERZ504575 | MGnify/ENA primary metagenome ERZ504575 (study PRJEB26092, sample SAMD00036297) | human gut metagenome | host: Homo sapiens | study: EMG produced TPA metagenomics assembly of... | reverse complement strand
TTTCCGTATTTCCGGTAGAAGCGGGATAACAGTCGCCCCCAGATTCTCCACACCATAATGTGCACCCAGCCCACCAGTGAATAACCCATAACCATAACTGACAGAAAAGTATCATTACGAGTAACCCCATAGGCCGAAAGACAACGCGACATTACTTCGGACCATACGGACAAGTCACGACGTGTATATCCCACAATGGTAGGATTCCCGGTTGTGCCCGAAGAAGCGTGTACACGTACAATTTCCGAAGCAGGAGCAGCCTGAAGTCCATAAGGATAATTATCACGTAAATCCTGTTTGGTAGTAAAAGGAAGTTTTACAATGTCTTCAATAGTCTGAATATCATCCGGAGATAAATCCATCTCCTGCATCTTGTTACGATAAAAAGGGACATTATGATAAACCAGGTTCACCAACTTGTTCAGGCGTTTTCCCTGCAGAGCGCTCATTTCGTCCCGGCTCATGCACTCTTTATTTTTGTTCCAAATCATAATAAATAATTTTTCAATGTGCTAATTAGCCAATGTACTGGTGCACAAACACACCATATGACAATCGGCACATTATCCTATTAGCACATTATTTTCAATGATCTTCATGAAAAGCTCTCATGCGTTCTTCCATCACCGGATAAAGTTCCTCACGCATTCTGGAAGTACAGGCGCGGACACCTTCCTGCTCGCTACCGGTAGTAGAAAGCGAGATGCTGCTTACTCCATAATACAATAACTCCCGGAGCAATTCACCCCCTGTCATATTTCCGTAACCAATGGTAAAGAAGAAACCATCTCCCACCACCTGGGTAGCATCATAGTCATATACGATGTGGAAACCATTGTCGGTAAATATTTTCTTCATGCGTTCCGCACGACGGGCATATTCGCGGGTATCTTCCACAAAATTGATTTTACCTTCAGTAGACAGACGGAGCATCTCAGCGTATGCATACTGAGTGGAAGCCGTACATCCCGAAGTAATCATATAAAGAATGGAAGCAATCAGCGTAGGACCGAACACCCCTGCATCTTTATACCGTTCTGCCAAGGCAGGGAACTGGCGGTCGAACAGTTTGTCGCTGATACATGCCAATGCCATACGCTGTCCGGCATAACTGAATATCTTGGAAGAAGAAAGCATCAGGATATAATTATCCGTATATCTTGCCACAGTGGGCGGATAAGGCGGTTCGAAAGGATGCCCCATATCCCGACGGAAATCCATGCAGAAATAAGCCAGATCTTCCATGACAATCACATCATACCGGGTTGCCAGTTCACCGATTATCTGCAACTCCTCCTCTTCCAGACAAATCCATGCCGGATTATTCGGATTAGATAGATAATCGCTGCTATATCGCCTTTACTCAGGAAACTTTCCAATTTCTCACGCAAGGCCTGTCCACGATAATGATAGATATCAAATTCTTCCCACTCCACGCCGATAATGCGAAGCTGGGATTTCTGAATAGGAAATCCGGGATCAATGAACAATACCTTGTCTTTCCCCGGAATACGCTGCGTACAGGCTATGAACGAGCCGAATGAACCCGCCACCGACCCGGTGGTAGGCACACAAGCGCGCGGAGAGATATCCAGATTCAAGAAAGCTTTTACAAAACGGGAAGCCTCCTTTTTCAACTCGGGCACTCCTGCGGCAGCCGGATATTGCGATCCGACTCCCCTGTCCAAAGCAGCTTTCTCCGCTTCAATCCCTATCTGATTGGCGGCAAGACCAGGAGATCCCTGATCCATGCGGATAAAAGGAATCCCCGTTTCCTTTTCCAAATACTGGCTACCAGCAGCACATCACCGATAGTAGCCTGTGCAAGATTGGCGATGTGCAGTTCCTTCACCGCCTTCTCCACTAATTCTTCACTAAATATCTTCATGGCATTACCAGTTCTTTACCGCATTCAAGCCTATATCAAAAGCCTTCTGATTCATTTCAACAATCTTCTCACCTTTTGTGGCAAACACACGCCCTATGCTTTCACGCAACTGTTCCGGTGATACGATCTCAATATACTTCGCAGCCATGCCCAGCAGAATCACATTCGCGCATTTAGGCATACTGTTTTCTTTTGCCATATCCTCTATTTCCAACTTCACCACATGCGGAAGACTCTCCAAAGCCTCATCAGATCCACTTCTTCAGGATAGTCGGGAATGTTCTTGAAAGGATTAGCGGAAGTAATCACCCAACCTTCTTCCTGCAAGTAAGGCAGATAACGCAACGCCTCCATCGGTTCCATGGAAATAATCAGATCCGCCTCACCCTGAGCGATCAGATCCGAATAAATCGTTTCGTCGGATAGACGCAGATTAGACTGTACATCTCCTCCGCGCTGGCTCATACCGTGTACCTCAGCCTGCTTCAATTGATGCCTTCTGCCGTAGCAGCTTCTCCTATAATAGTAGCGATAGTCAGGATACCCTGTCCTCCTACGCCCGAAGTATGATATCTTTTCTCATGCCTTATCTGCTTTTTTCTGTCTTAGTTTACGATTCAATGTCTGGATACATTCTCTGCGCGGAATAATGACAGACACCCCTTTATATTCTATTTCCTCACGAATGGTACGGGTGATTTCTTCCATATTCTTTGGTAATGGAACCACCACACGCACATGTTCGGGTTCTACCCCTAATCCCAGGCAGATCGCCTCGAATTTGTTCGTACCGGCAGAGTCCTGTCCACCGGTCATGGCAGTAGTCAGGTTATCCGAAATCACCACAGTGATATTGGCACGGTCATTCACCGCATCCAGCAGACCGGTCATACCGGAATGAGTGAAGGTAGAGTCACCGATAACAGCAATGGCCGGAAATACCCCTGCATCGGAAGCACCTTTGGCCATGGTTATGGAAGCACCCATATCCACACAACTGTCGATAGCACGGAACGGGGGCAACGCACCTAATGTATAGCAACCGATATCACCGAAAATGCGTGCATCCGGATATTCCGCAGCCACCTTGTTCAATGCATCATACACATCCCGATGACCACATCCCTGACACAATGCAGGCGGACGCGGCATCACCACCTGAGCTTGCCAAACGGACGTTGATTCCCCATCCGATCGCCTCGCCCACATTATCCGGAGTCAATTCACCGGTACGCGGCAAAGTTTCCGTCAAGCGTCCCTTTACCTCATAGTCCGAGGAAAGTATCGCTTTTACCTGCTCTTCCACAAACGGCTGACCATCTTCCACTACCAGAACATATCCGCAACGGTCTGCCATCGTCCTGATTTCGTCAGCCGGCAACGGATACTGCGAAACTTCAATACCGGAATATGGCAACCATCCGTATCTGCCTCTTTCACATAATTATAACCGATACCGCAAGCTATCACTCCGAACTCATAATCATATTCGGGATTCAACCCTTCCAGATAATTATAAGGAGATTTAGAGGAAGCTTCTTCCAGTTTCTCCTGCTTTTTCACTAAATCCAGATATTGTTTACGCGCATTACCCGGCAGCAATACCCAGTGGGCACGTTCATGATCAGGATTCAACTGATTTTCCTCACGGATATCGGCTACTTCCACACCGGCACGCGAATGTGCCAGACGGGTAACCACACGCATCAGCACCGGCAACTTCAGTTTTTCCGATAGTGTATATGCGTAATCCATCATATCGTATGCTTCTTGTTGGGAAGACGGTTCCAGCATGGGAATCATAGCAAATTTTCCATAAAAGCGTGAATCCTGTTCGTTCTGTGACGAATGCATGGAAGGATCATCGGCAGCCAGCACCACCAGCCCACCGTTCACGCCGGTTATGCAGAATTGACAAACGCATCGGCAGTCCACATTCATACCTACATGTTTCATACATACCAAAGCACGCCTTTCCCGCGTATGACCATACCCAGCGCAGCTCCATGGCCGTTTTTTCATTGGTACACCAAGTGCTGTGCAGTTTTCTTTCCTTTGCTAAAGGATTATTCTGGATAAACTCCGTGATTTCAGTGGACGGTGTACCCGGATAGCATATACACCGATATGCCGGCATGTATCGCTCCGAGGCAATTGCCTCATCGCCCAACAATAATTTCTTTTCAGCCATCATCTATTATTTTATTAATTGTTTTATATCAATGTAAAGGGGTCGGCATCATCCAGTACCGGAAATTTCTTCCGGAAAGCCTGCAATGCTCCATATCTATATCAGCCGACACCGCGCTTTCCCTGCTCCACGGACATTCGGCTATCGTCTTTCCGTAGGGATCGATGATGGCGCTGCCACCCGAATATTCACAGGCAGGATCAACTCCCATGCGGTTCACTCCGGCACATAGCACTGGTTCTCAATAGCCCGCGCCCGAAGCAGCGCGCTCCAGGCATCCACACGGGGAGTGGGCCAGCTTGCCACATAAGTATCATGTCATAATCACCCAGGTTACGTGCAAACAGGGAAGCGAAGGTCATAACATATTCCAACAGGATACGTACCCCACGGAAGTCACCACCACACGCTCCGTACCGGCGGTGAAACGCTTGTGTTCGCCCCCAAAGGTAAACAGATGCTTCTTATCATAATGCTGCACAGCTCATCCGGATGGACAAAGTAAAAACGATTATAATAATTTCCATTCTCACATACCGCCACACTGCCTGCAATAGCACAATTCCGCTCGGCTGCCTTACGCTTCATCCAGTGAAGTGTTTCGCTGTCGGCGCTCTCCGCAATTCCTTCGGGTTGCGTACAAAAACCGGTGGAAAACATTTCGGGTAAAACAAACAGATCAGCATCCAGCAGACAGCTTATCGCTTCGTCCGCCCTTGCTATATTGCCTGTGGATTGGCCCATTCTATATTTCTCTGTAGAATTGTTATTTTCATTGTTTTTCATATTATAAGACCCACAAAGGTAACAAATATAATAAGATAGCAAACATTTTATTACTAACTATTTCCTTTTACTCCCCTTTTACTTACATGTTTTTATAAATATTCCCTATTTATTCCTCATAAAAAAGAGGAAGCGTCCTCTCCCGAGATTACGCTTCCTCCATCCATACTAATTAAATCTTAACTTTGCAGTCTGAAGACTACAGGAACAGTGTATTTCACCCTCACTGCTTTTCCTCTTTGCTTGCCGGGCTTCCATTTTGGCATGGAACTGATCACGCGGATTGCTTCCTTGTCCAGATACGGATCCACACTCTTCACCACTACCGGATTCAGGATCTCTCCATGAACACCCACAACGAACTGCACCACTACCCTTCCTTGAACTCCCTGCTCGGCACTGACGGTAGGATATTTGATGTTTTCGCTCAGATACCTCATCAAATCAGCATTACCGTTACGAAATACCGGCATTTCTTCCACCACCACAAATTCCACATTTTCTTCCACTACTTCTTCGGGTACTTCAACGGGAATCGGTATGATAACAGGAGCATCCGTAGGGTCCGAAGTGGCAATATCGGTTTCTGTTTCCGTTGATTGATTATCCACTATATTGAGCTCTTCCGGATTGACGGCAGCCGGCGGAGGCGGTGGTGGCAGAGGTTTATCCTGATTGTAGGTTACAGGAACTAATTCTTCAAAGAAATCCGGGTCACTGACTAGATCACTGATCGTGTAAGTTACATTACGTTCAGTCCATTCGAACGAAACAAACATAAACGACAGCGTCACAATGAAACCCATGAACAGCCAACGGGACTTACCCTTTTCAAGGTCGGCTCTTCGTGTTTTTTTCACTTCCATAACAAGTGTTTTTTAAATTAGACAATATGTGAGTAAAAATCTCAGTGTCCGCTTTTAAACTGGAAGTAAGATAGTTAAAATATAGATAAGTTAAAAGAAAAAGGAACGTCTTATATTATTTTTTAATATAAAACACCCCAAATTCAATTCCGTTAAACAATTAATTAAAAATCAGCTGTTTATTTAGTTAATATTCAATTTTACGTTAACATATCCTGCTTACTCTACGGCAATGCCGGTTTCTGCCAATACAGACATCTTTTATCACAAACTCACCATCTCCTGCAGAATACCTACCGCAGTCTCTACCGTTTCCACATTCTTGACTACCATACTACGCTTGCCGTTCTGCTCACGCAAATTGCAGTAACGCGGATTCTTGCTCATGTAATCAATCACCTTGCCAAAAGCCGCACTTTGATAATAAGGACTTTCCTGATTACTGATAAAGAACAAAGTCATTCGTCCGGCTTTCAAGAATACTTTTTCCACCCCCAACCGTTTAGCCAATCTGCGCAAAGGTACGATACGCAGAAGTTCCAGCTTCGGGAGGAACCTTTCCGAAACGGTCCTCCAACCGTGCCTTGAAAGCGAGCAGGTCCTTATCCAATTCCAATCCGTCCAGTTCACGATAAAGCAACATACGTTCGCTGCTGCTGGGGATATACTCATTAGGGAAAAGCAATTCCAAATCACTTTCCACCTGACATTCATCCACAAGTTCTCGCCACTGATTTTCTCTTCTCCCGCTGCCTGCAACTCCTCTGCGTAAAGATCGGCAAACTCATCCTCTTTCAATTCCTTCACCGCTTCAGCCAATATCTTCTGATAAGTTTCATAGCCCAAATCGGCAATGAAACCACTCTGCTCCGCCCCCAGCATATTTCCTGCTCCACGGATATCCAAATCCTGCATGGCTATATGAATACCGCTGCCAGATCACTGAAATTTTCAATGGCTTGAAGACGACGCTTTGCCTCAGGAGTCAGTGAAGTCAACGGAGGCGCCAACAAATAACAGAATGCTTTTTTATTGCTTCTTCCCACACGTCCACGCATCTGGTGCAAATCACTCAATCCAAAATTCTGCGCCTGGTTGATGATAATCGTATTGGCATTCGGTATATCAATACCACTCTCGATAATGGTGGTTGCCAGCAGCACATCATAATCATAGTTCACAAAGTCGAAAATAATCTTTTCCAGCTTTTCGGGCTCCATCTGTCCATGACCTATGCAGACACGGCAATCGGGTATATTCCGCTTGATCATGGCTTCCAATTCTACCAGATTCTGTATGCGGTTATTGACAAAGAATACCTGTCCGTTACGGCTCATTTCAAAATTGATCGCTTCCGTTATGATATCTTCATTAAAGGTATGCACCTCTGTCTGAATGGGATAACGGTTGGGAGGCGGAGTCTGAATAACAGAAAGATCACGGGCGCCCATTAACGAGAACTGCAAAGTACGGGGGATGGGGGTAGCGGTCATAGTAAGTGTATCCACATTCACTTTCATCTGACGCAACTTCTCTTTCACACTAACTCCGAACTTCTGTTCCTCATCAATGATCAGCAATCCTAAATCTTTGAACTTAACGCTTTTACCGATGATTTTATGTGTACCGATCAAAATATTTATTTTTCCATCCGCCAGTTCTTTCACTATTCTGGAAACATCTTTCGTACTGCGGGCACGGCTCAAATAATCCACCTTACATGGAAAATCTTTCAACCGTTCGCTAAAAGTCTGAAAGTGCTGATAAGCTAAAACCGTAGTGGGAACCAGCACAGCCACCTGTTTGTTATCTGTCACAGCTTTGAAAGCGGCACGAATCGCTACTTCGGTCTTTCCGAATCCCACATCACCACACACTAAACGGTCCATAGGGCGATCGCTCTCCATATCGGCTTTGGCATCTTGGGTCGCTTCAACTGATCGGGGGTATCCTCATAGATAAAGCTTGCCTCTAATTCATGTTGCATAAAAACTGTCGGGACTATACGAAAATCCTTTTTCCTGTTTACGTTGCGAATACAGTCTGATCAGGTCACGGGCTATATCTTTGATTTTGCTCTTGGTACGCTCTTTCATTTTTTCCCACGCACCGGTTCCCAATTTGTTCAGGCGGGGAGTTTCTCCCTCCTTCCCTTTATACTTGGATATTTTATGCAGGGAATGAATGGAAACAAATACCACATCCTCATTCTGATAAGTAAGTTTAATCACTTCCTGAGTGGTATTTCCATTCGGAATGCGTACCAAACCGCCAAAACGACCTACCCCATGATCTATATGTACCACAAAGTCACCCGGCTCAAACTGGCTCAACTCTTTTAAGGTCAACGCCACCTTACCGCTACGCGCCTTGTCGCTACGAAGATTGTATTTATGGAAACGGTCAAAAATCTGATGGTCTGTAAAAAGCAGCTTTTCAATACATTATCTGTAAAGCCCTCATGTAAGTCTTGTTGACCGGAATGAACGTGATATGATCACCACGCTCCTCAAAGATATCTTTCAGACGCTTTGCCTGCTTCTCACTATCGGTACATATATATAAGGTGTAACCTCGTTTCTGATAATCAGTGAATGAAGTGCTTACCAAATCAAAATTCTTATGAAAAATAGGCTGGACTGTCGTATCGAAAGCCAACGTAGCCTGTGGAGTTCCTGTAGGTTTGTTACCAAATTCAATCCGTTTGAATTCCAAAGCCCGTACTGTAAATTCCGCCCCGTCTATCAGCTTCAGTTCCAAATTCATCAGTTCCGTCTTCTCTCCCTCGTATGCGGCAAGCGCCTGAGGAGAGAGTGCCTCCTCCCGTACTACCTGTATTCTTTCACGTACCCAAAGAAAGTCTTTCATTGCCAGAACTGTTTCCCGAGGAATGAATTCAAAGAAAGACACCCCGCTCTTGTCGGCGGCATTCGTCAGCTCGGGCACGATGGCAATGCTCTGTTTCTTCTCTTTCGAAAGCTGGTTTTCCACTTCAAAAGTACGGATGCTGTCTACCTCGTCACCAAAAAAGTCAATACGGTAAGGATACTCGGAAGCAAAAGAGAAGACGTCAATAATACTACCGCGTACAGCATATTGCCCCGGTTCATAAACATAATCTACATGCTCGAATCCGTAACCGGACAGCACTTCCGTGATAAACTCTGTGTCCACATGCTCACCCACACCAAGTTTTAACGTCTTGTCCATCAGTACCTTTTGTGATACCACTTTCTCCGCCAACGCTTCAGGATAAGTCACCACACATAGCGGATCGCCTTTCTGTAAACGGCTCAACACTTCCGTACGCAGGATCTCATTGGCTGCATCTTTCTGCCCATATTTAACAGCCCGACGATACGAGGATGGAAAGAACAAAATATGCTCATCACCGTTCACCTGTGTCAGGTCATGATAAAAGTAACCCGCTTCCTCCAAGTCACCCAGTACAAATACAAATGTCTGTTTATTCTCTCTAAGAAAGGAGGAAACAAATAAAGCTGCCGCAGAAGCATGTAATCCTCCCAGGAAAATAGTCCTCACTGAGGAATCTTCCAATAACGCAGCCAGTCCCTTAGTGTTAGGATGACCGGCATAAATACGTTGCAATTCCGAAATATCCATATCTTTTTTTTAAGATGGGGAACAAAATTAAAGAAATATCTGATTACTTCCTCCTTTTTTTTTGCCAACTATTCAAGATTTTCCTATTTTTGTACGCTAATATATAACCCCATGGAACAAAAGCAATAAACACAAATTGAAAGGACACGCACGTGTAGATGTAGCTGATGTGCTACGCGGACTGGCAGTGATGGGAATCATCATCCTGCACTCTATCGAACATTTTAATTTCTACTCATTTCCCGATACAGCCGGACAAAGTGCGTGGCTGAACTTCTCGGACAAAGCCATTTGGAGCGGGTTATTCTTCATGTTCGGCGGAAAAGCATACGCCATATTCGCTTTACTTTTCGGTTTTAGCTTTTTTATTCAAGATGACAACCAACGCCTACGGGGCAATGATTTCCGTCTACGTTTTTGTTGGCGGTTAATTCTTCTTTTCCTGATAGGTAATATCAATGCCAGTTTTTTCACAGCGGAAGTGCTGGTCCTTTATTCTTTAGTAGGTTTCATCCTGCCACTGACTTGCCGGCTGAAAGACAAATGGATATTTGCATTGGCATGTCTGCTATTAATCCAGCCATTGCCGCTTTATTATGTAATACGTGCCTGTCTCGATCCGGAATTTGTTACTCCGGCCATCCCCACCCGCAGCTTCTGGAATGCAACTTTTGCAGTGCAAAGCAATGGTAATTTTCTGGAAACCATCCGTGTCAATTTATGGGAAGGACAGTTGGCAAGCCTTGCCTGGGCCTGGGATCACGGACGGGTATTCCAAACAGCCGCCCTTTTCCTGCTCGGTATGCTGATAGGGCGCAAGGGACTTTTTTTGAAAGAGCACTTGAAGGTATGGAACAAGGTACTTGCAGGCTCACTCGTCTCATTTTTCCCTTTATATGGTTGGGCAATATGCTACCAGACTTTATCACAAATAAATCCATTCTGACCCCTCTTTCACTAATCATCACCTCGCTTTCCAATTTTGCATTTATGCTGATTCTGGTATCCGGTGTCGTCTTCGCTTTTTATAAGACAAACTTACACGACGGATTAATGAAAATAACGCCATACGGAAAGATGAGCCTTACCAATTATATCACTCAAAGTATAGTAGGTTCCATGTTATACTACAACTGGGGATTTGCATTGCACAATCAGTTTGGTATCACAGCCAGCTGCCTGGCAGGAATAGTTTTCTTCATCTTGCAATTCTCTTTCTGCCGCTGGTGGATGAATCACCACTCTCACGGTCCGATGGAATATATATGGAAACGGGCAACCTGGCTGAAATAAGCAAGAACCGAAGTCTGCCCGCATTTGTTTATAAAAGACATACAAATAGAACTTTAAAATATGCGCGAAGAAATCATAAAACTATTAGACCAATATCGGTTAAAAGAAGCATTATCCCAAATGACAGGATATGCCACCCATACTTCCGACTGGCAATTAAAGAATGAGCTAGAAGCCCTGCAAACGTCATACGACCTGATGCTGCAATATACTTCAAAAGGGATGAAAGATCCCAATAAGGTAGAAATATACCATAAAATGTTGCGCACGGCATACGAACTGACCGACCGTATCCATATACCGTACAGGCAACACAAAATTATGGAGCCTATTATGACACAATGCGCACTTTTGTCCAAAGCCCTCCCCACAGCTATGCCGAATTACAAATGCAATTGGAGGCATATACAGAAGATATGGCTACAGCCCCATTGATATATACCACCGAGGCCAAAAGAAATGAAGAAATGGATGCCAATGAGAAAACGTCACGAAACAGCCGTAGACGAATTATTTGAAAAAATATGGGTATCCACCCGGTGGAGTGAATCGGAATATGCTGAAGCGCAAACTTTGTTCAACTCACTATTGATCCAAGTCAACGACCTTTCCATAATGGTCAGCGCCGTTACCATGAGCCTGCTACAAATATTCGACATCCGCAAGTTCATGTTTCTATTGAACGCCTATACCCATCAGGATACCATGCTGAATCAGCGGGCTATTGCAGGGATCGCACTAACATGCTACTATTATGAAAAGCGTATCCTTCAATACCCTGAAGCCGTGTCGCGCATAAATGAACTGAATGAAAATACCGAGTTCATCAAAAACCTGCATCATATCCAGATCAATTATTGCAATCTTCCCGTGAAACCCGAAAGATAGACAAGAAGATGCGTGAAGAAATCATTCCCGAAATGATGAAAAATCCCAAACTTAATTTGGAAGGACTGGATGAAGATGCCGAAGATCATAATCCGGAATGGGAAGAATGGATTGACCGTTCAGGCATTACCGATAAATTGCGCGAATTAGGTGAACTGCAAATGTCCGGGGCAGATGTGTATATGAGTACCTTTTCACAGCTGAAACAATTCCCGTTTTTCCGCAAAATTTCTCACTGGTTCTATCCTTTTGATCCCCAATATCAGGATATCGCCAAATTATCTCTCGGAAATGACGAACAAAAAATCTCTCTGCTCAACATTTTGATGAACTCGGATGTATTCTGCAATTCCGACAAATACTCTTTTTGTTTTACCATGTTACAAATGCCGGAAAGCCAAAGAAATCTCATGCAGCAACAATTGAACGGACAACATGAGGCTTCTGAAGAACTGAAAGAACGTTTAAAAGAAATGTCACAATCAAAAGCTCGCGCTGAATTCGTGAGCCGGCAATATATTCATGACCTCTACCGTTTCTTCAAATTATGGTCAAGAAGACATGAAATACATGACATTTTTGAGGACACTCTAGACTTATGGAATAAAGAAACATTGTCTCAAGCCTTGTTGCACAAAGATTATATCAACAAGCTGGCAGATTACCTATCACACACGACGACCTGACAGAAGCCGGGATTCTCTATGATAAATCAATTGAATTATACAATCGTAAAAATGCTGAATTATGGCAGAAAGCAGGTTTCATTTATCAGAAAATCGGTTCCTATAAAAAAGCGATAGATTATTACCTGCAATCAGATCTGCTGATCCCTGATAACGCATGGAATAACCGCCATTTGGCACAATGTTATAGAAAAGAGGGAAACTACCCAAAAGCTTTGGAATATTATAACAAGGTGGAACAGGCACAGCCCGACAGTCTGAATCTGGCACTACAAATAGGACAATGCCTGATGGCACTGGAACGATACGATGAAGCACTGGCTTATTTCTTCAAAGTGGAGTATCTGGATAAAAAGCCACAGAATGCCGACGCGCCATCGGATGGTGTTCCTTCATTACCGGCAACCATCAACAAGCCAAGAAATATTACGACTTGCTGATATCCGAGCCCAAGCCCATTATGGAAGACTGGATGAATGCAGGACATGTGTATTATATCCTGAATGAAACAGAAAAATCAATAGAATATTATCGCAAAGCCCAGGAACTATGCGACAGTCATGATGAGTTTGTCCGCCTTTACCAAATAGATAAGAAAGACTTGATAAAGCAAGGCGCCAATGAAGTAGACTTGTTTATACTTCCCGATGAATTAATTTAAAGGATTATAAGATAAATCTATTCGGGATAGAAGTTTGGTATAATTATATAAAACTTCTATCCTGACCGGATTCTCATCATCCAGACGATAATTGGCATGCACATTATAAGTGCTTAAACCATGATTCATACAATATCCGATATCATTAGGTAAGGCTGTTCTATTCCTCAACTGCCCAAGATTCAATAAAAATAGAAGAAACTATCCACCCATCATAATCAATCACATAAGCCTGTAAATTCAGATTCGCCTGATAGTTGATGTTATTATCATAATTATAATAAGTATGACAACTGGACACACTATCATTTGCCTCAGTAAAAACAGTCATCACCTCCTTCAACCGTCCCAACTGATCAAAAACATATTTTCCTTGCACTTTCTTCAAGAAACGATAATCGGAAGTAGCACGATAATCAGAATTGATAAAAATAGTATCTCCTTTATAATCATAGACAGTCTGTTTATCAGCTTCATAAACCTCTTCTCCTACCTTCAACATACAACGGGCCCTACTCTCCCTCGCCTTGCCTTTCCTATTTGAAACGTAACATTGCAAAGCTTATTGCCGGTATTCAAACAATCCATCTGTCCGATGGTTATCTGGTCGCCCTCATACCTTACCGGGGTATCCCCATACTTTATAATTTTACCATCACGATCATATTCCAATTTCAAAACTTGTTCTTCCTCTCCTGTCAAATCGGTGACCTTAGTCACATACATGTCAGCCATTTTCTTTACATCCTCCAACAACAAACAAGAGAATTAATAAAGAAATATATTTTACAAACAACTTCATTTTCATAAGTCAAGCATCATCTCTATGCAAATAAGATAAAAAATATTAGAAACTAAGCACAATTTGGAGCTTTTTAACTCAACTTCTTTACCCTCACGCTGTTTTAAACAGCAATTATAATAAGAAGTGAAATATGGAATGGATTATACATCTTTTGAGACAACATTCAGAACTGGCGATTTTTTCTGACAATCGCCGCAGGCTTCTGGATTGGAAAAATGAGAATAAAACAATTCAGTTTGGGAATCGTCACCAGTGTATTGCTAGTAGGGGTATTAGTGGGACAGCTTAACATTACAATAGAAGAACCGGTGAAATCCGTGTTTTTTCTTTTATTCCTTTTTGCCATCGGATACAAAGTGGGACCACAATTCTTTCGCGGACTGAAAAAAGATGGTTTACCTCAAGTAGGATTCGCCGTACTCATGTGCGTAGGTTGTTTGGTTATCACTTGGTTATTAGCTACCTTAATGGGATATAATGCCGGTGAAACAGCCGGGTTACTGGCCGGAGCACAAACTATCTCTGCCGTCATAGGAGTAGCAGAAGATACCATAAACGGACTCAACATATCCTCTTCCCAAAAAAGTGATATGATTAATATCATTCCCGTGGCATATGCTGTAACTTACATTTTCGGTACGGCAGGCTCTGCCTGGGTCCTCTCTTCTTTAGGTCCTAAAATGTTGGGAGGATTAGAAAAAGTGAAAGCCGCCTGCAAAGAGCTAGAAACCCGAATGGGTACCAGCGAAGCAGACGAGCCCGGATTTGAACAAGCACGCCGTCCGGTAGTTTTTCGCGCTTACCGCATAGAGAACGATTGGTTTGGCAACGGCAAGACCGTTGACCAGCTAGAATCCTATTTTATTTCACAAGGGAAAAGATTGTTTGTTGAAAGAATGCGACATGGATCTTCCATTGTCAATGATATTATTCCCGGACAATTATTACAAAAAGGAGACGAAGTGGTACTGAGCGGAAGAAGAGAATTCGCCATTGGTGAGGAAGACTGGATTGGAGAAGAAATCGTCGATCCCCAACTGCTTGATTTCCCTGTGGAAGTACTCCCTGTCATGATACACAAAAAGCCATATTTCAACCAAAAATTGGACTTCATACGCCGTCAAAGCTTTATGCATGGAGTCAGTATACGCCGTATCAAACGGGCAGGTATTGATATCCCTGTTTTCGCACAAACCACTATCGACTGTGGAGATACTCTGGAATTGGTCGGTCTGAAAAAAGAGGTGGAATCTGCTGCAAAAGAACTAGGATATATAGACCGCCCCACCAATGCCACCGATATGATATTTGTAGGACTCGGCATTTTACTGGGAGGTATCATCGGAGCACTTGCAATCCATATCGGCGGAGTACCTATTAGCCTGAGCACTAGTGAGGAGCTTGATAGCCGGATTAGTATTTGGCTGGTGGCGCAGCAAACGCCCTACCTTCGGACAAATACCGGAATCCTCTTTATGGGTGCTGAATAATGTAGGCTTGAATATGTTCATCGCCGTAGTCGGCATTTCTGCAGGACCCAGCTTTGTACAGGGACTAAAAGAAGTAGGTCCTATGTTATTTATCATAGGTGCGTTGGCTACTTCCTTGCCTTTATTATTAGGGCTGATTCTAGCCAGATATGTATTCAAGTTCCATCCCGCCCTCTCTTTGGGATGCACGGCAGGAGCCCGTACTACCACTGCTGCATTGGGTGCCATACAAGAAGCAGTAGGCAGCGAAACGCCTTCTTTAGGATACACCGTGACCTACGCCGTAGGAAATACACTACTCATCATCTGGGGAGTAATCATTGTATTATTAATCAACTAAAAAACTAAACTCATACATTATGGAATATTTAAGTAATAAAAGCAGCGTTGCCCGAATGGACAAGAATTTGGAAAAGATCAGTCCCTTCGAATTAAAAAACCGTTTGATTGAAATGGCAGATGAAAGTGTGAAGAAAATGGCGCACGTCATGCTGAATGCAGGCAGAGGTAATCCCAACTGGATTGCAACGGAGGCTCGTGAAGCATTCTTTGCCTTGGGCGGTTTTGGCATTGAAGAGTGTCGCCGGGTCATGGACATGCCCGAAGGCATTGCCGGTATTCCTCAAAAAACAGGCATAGCCCAACGTTTTGAGGAATACCTGAAAAAGCATGAAGGAAATGCGGGGACAGATCTATTGAAACGTACCTATAATTATATGCTGATGGAACATGCAGCCGATCCGGACGAGCTAGTACACGAATGGACCGAAAGTATTGTAGGCGACCAATACCCCATGCCTGACCGCATCTTGAAATATACAGAAATTTTAGTACAGGATTACCTGAATCAGGAAATGTGCAACGGGCAACCCCCGCAAGGCAAATTCGATTTATTCGCCACCGAAGGCGGAACAGCAGGGATGTGCTATGTATTGACTCGCTGGAAGAAAATTTCCTGCTACACAAAGGAGATAGTGTAGCATTGATGGTTCCTATCTTTACACCCTATATTGAGATACCCGAATTGACACGTTACGATTATGATGTGCTCAATATTCCTGCAAATACTCTAAATGAAGAAGGGCTTCATACCTGGCAATACAAAGTGGAAGATATCAATAAACTGCGAGACACGAAATACAAAGCCTTGTTTATTGTCAATCCAAGTAATCCACCCAGTTATCAGTTAAGCAAAGAATGTGTAGATGCCCTGAAAGACGTAGTAACACGCTGGAATCCCAATCTGATGATTATAACAGATGATGTATATGGTACTTTTGTCCCTGGATTCCGCAGCCTGATGGCTGATTTGCCACAGAACACAATTTGTGTCTACTCTTTCTCCAAATATTTTGGAGCGACCGGTTGGCGCCTTGCTGTAATTGCCTTACATGAGAAAAATGTATTCGACAGAATGATTGCTAATCTGCCCCGCAAACGAAAAAGCGAACTAGCCAAACGCTATGGCAGCTTGAGCATGCAAGTAGAAAACATTAAATTCATTGACCGTATGGTAGCAGATAGCCGTCAAGTAGCCTTGAACCATACAGCAGGACTGTCCTTGCCACAACAAATGCAGATGTCACTCTTTGCTTCTTTTTCATTGCTGGACAAAGAAAACACGTATCGTCATGCCATGCTTAATTTAATCCATACCCGTCTGAAAGCATTATGGGACAACACAGGGTTCATTCTCCCCGACGATCCACTAAGGCCGGTTATTATTCAGAAATAGACATGCTGGTATGGGCCAAGAAATTTTACGGAGATGAATTTGTACAACATCTGCAGACAACTTATAATCCATTGGACGTAGTATTCCGTCTTGCCAATGAAACAGGACTGGTCGTATTGAATGGTGGCGGATTCGACGGACCCGAATGGAGTGTACGTGTATCACTTGCCAACCTGAACGAGAAAGATTATATCAAAATCGGACTCAGTATCCGCAGAATTCTGAATGAATATGCTGACAAATGGAAATCTGAAAAGAAATAAAAAATTAAGAACGTCCGCCGTGAAGTCTGCTTGACCTAACCGGCGGATCTCTTTTTATATAAAGGTTTTTGGATTATTTATTCCAAACCTTATCCCTACTTTAAAATAAATCCCTAGCTTTGCAGATCGAAAAAGGAATTAGATTATGAAGCATATACGGAGCACTTTTTTTCTTCTAACCACTTTATTTATAATGGCTTCATGTGGCGAAGACCGCAGTGGGGAATACGTATGCATTAGTTGGAGAGAATGTATGGATAGAACAAATAATGAAAGAGCATTATTTGTGGTATGACAGTATTCCGGCAATAAAGGAAACGGACTATTTTGCCGAACCGGAAGACTTCCTGCAAAAATTGGTTTATACCAAGGCACAAAACGGAAAAGGAGACCCGTATTCGTATATAGAAATAAAGGACGCTTCCGATGCGACACGTTCCTACCTGCAACGTACTTCTACTTACGGATTTGATTTTGAATTAATGACCGATCCCACCGGAATCTCATCACACGTATTTGCCCGTATTTTATTCGTACTGCCCAATTCACCAGCCTCAGAAGCCGGATTGGAACGAGGGAACTGGATATCAGCCATTGGCAAAGAAGAGCTAACCAACAATAATTACGGATATCTGATGGAAGGTGGCAATACAACTTTCGCCAGAGAAAGCTTGGTTTTTGATGAGGAAGGTAATTCCAGCTGGATTGCAACAGATACAGTCAAAGTAGCAGCATCACGACCCGTAGAATTGAATCCGTTCTATATAGATACCATATATGAAGTATCCGGAAGAAAAATAGCCTATATGGTCTACAATGAATTCAGTACAGGCCCCAATAACCAGGCAACAGATACAGAATACAGGGAACAGATGAAACAGATATTCGCCCGGTTCAAGGGACAGTCACCCGATGCTTTTATTCTGGACTTACGCTACAATCCCGGTGGTTATTTGAGTTGTGCCACAGATTTAGGAAGTTATCTGGCACCTGCGGCAGATCTAGGGAAAGTATTTTGCACAACTTTGTATAATGACATCAGTGACCCGCAAAAAATAGATTTCCCTCTCAATACAGGACTTGCTTCCGAAACTTGAACTTAAGCAAGCTCTAACGTACTGACAAGCAAATTTACTGCATCGGCCTCAGAAGCAGTCATAAATTGTCTCCGTCCATATATAGGTACAGAAAATGTAGTGGTAATAGGTGAAACGACTGTTGCAAAATGTAGCCATGGACATACCAAGATGAGCGTTACAACTTTATTTTATGGCCGGTTGTGGCATACGTTCTCAACTCGGCAGGACAAGCCAACTATGTAAATGGAATCACTCCCGATTTCACATTGAGCGAACGTAATCTCATCTCCCCTCTCTACCCACTGGGAGACACCCAAGAGTATTTATTGAAGAACACCATAGCTTATATTACGACAGGAAGTATGCCCGACCTGCCACAAGCAGAAGAACAAGTATCAAAAGGAAAAATTATCTATAACTCACTGATTCGAAGAAGTATGAACGGCATACGGCTACGGTAGTCTGACTTATCCAGATACAACGCCCCATTTATTAAAGACCATGTTTAATGCATTTTAAACATGGTCTTGTTTTTTTCTGAAAAGAGAACTTATTAAAAACAAAACGGGCATAACAGATGTTATGTACCCAAATAACCATTAAAAACCTGACTTAACAATGAAAAAAGTATTTATTGCAGCAGCTTTGGCTGCCATGATTGTTTCCTGTGGCTCTAAAGGAAACAAAAGTGCTGAAATAATAGCCGAAAGTGAAAGTGACTCTATTTTCGCTGTGAACGACAGCACACTGGGTGAGTTACAAACATATAGCTATGAAGGTATTCTGCCAGCTGCCGATGCCGAAGGAATCAACTATCAACTGACACTTCAGGAGGCAGGCCAAGACTCACTGGGCACGTACAATCTGACGACCACTTATTTAGGAACAAAAGATGGTAACCAGGCATTTACCGACAGTGGTACAGTTGTAACTATTATTGGAACTCCTAATGACAGCACCGCTATCGTTTATCAATTAATTTCCGCTACTCCGGGACACGAAAAGACAAACTTTTTGGCAGAGGGTGACAGTGCACTGACAATGATTGGCAAGGACTTCAAGAAAGCTGTTTCTAAACTAAATTACACTTTAAAAAAGAAACTCTAATTAACCCGGCAGCAAAAAAATTCACTAAAGAACAGACTGTTAGTGAACAAAAACATAAGCTGGCCGTTGTATGAGAGAAACTAGACGAAAACAATTAGTATTAACTTAAACAAAAACTTGACATGAAAAAATTAATTCCTATCCTACTGGCGGTCTTTGCCTTGGTATCTTGCGAGAAAGACCCGGACATGGACAAATTGGACAATGAGTATCTGGTATTCACCAGTCATGACACTAGTACTAAATTCAATGATTTCAGTACTTATTATATCCCTGACAGCATCCTGATCATCGGTGACAAGAAAGACCCTGAATACTGGAAGGACGAGAATGCACAGACCATCATCAATGCATTCAAGACTAAGATGAACGCTGCCGGCTACACCGCAGCTAATAAAGACGAAGCCGACCTCGGCCTACAGGTAAGCTACGTAGCAAGTACTTATTATTTCCACGGTTACTATAATGACGGACCCTGGTGGGGCTATTATCCCGATTATTGGTATCCCGGCTACTGGGGCGGCAATTGGGAGGTGGATGGTACTATCCCTATCCTATCACTTACAGCTATAGCACCGGTTCATTGCTGGCCGACATGATTAATTTAAAAAATGCTCCGGAAGGACAAAAAGAAAAATTAACTGTTGTCTGGAATGCATACATCAGCGGGTTGCTGGGCGGAAGTGGCAGTTTGAATGTAAACCGTACAACTACTGCCATCAACCAAGCATTCACTCAGAGTCCTTATCTGAAAAAATAAACGTAAGTGAAACAAGTATTCATTTAAAATAAAAAGGAAATATGAAAACTATAAAATATTTTACTCTCAGACTGATGGCGGTAGCGCTATCGCCATAGCCTTTGCCCTGCCGGCAAAGCACAGGTAACTCCGTTTACCTATTTCAATGTAGACTGGCAGTTCAACGCTCCTATCAGCAATAACTTTGCAAACAAAGCAAGCGGTTGGGGTATGAACTTCGAAGGTGGATATTATGTACTACCGGATTTGTCAATCGGTGCCTTCATCAATTATCATACCAACAATGAGTATATTTCACGTCAGACATTACCAATCAGCAATTCGGCAGCCCTGACAACCGACCAGCAACATTCCGTATTTCAGTTGCCTTTCGGTTTCGCGACACACTATCGCTTCAGTGACGGTGCATGCCAACCTTATATCGGATTGAAGCTGGGTGCCAACTATACCAAAATGTCCAGTGACTTTTACATTTACGAAGTGAAAGACAACACTTGGGGTTCTATGTATCACCAGAAGTCGGTGTGAATATCTACCCTTGGACAAACAGTATCGGCTTCCATCTGGCAGCATTCTACAGCTACTCTACTAACAAGGGAACCGTATTTAACTATGATATGGATAAATTAAACAATTTCGGTTTCCGCCTTGGTGTGGCATTCTAAAGATTTCTAAACTATTCTGTTAAATAGGGGGATTATCCGTGCGCCAGGCAGGGGTAATCCTCTTTTTTTAATTAATAAAATTAAATTCTGACGGGAGTGTTAATATAATAGTTACTTTTGTATGATATTTATTCAGCTAATACAAAAATGTATGGAGAAATCCGATAGTATTATTATTATACCCACCTATAACGAAAAGGAAAATATAGAGAACATTATCCGGGCTGTATTCGGACTGGAAAAGTTCTTCCACATATTGATTATTGAAGATAACTCACCAGACGGCACGGCAACCATTGTCCGTAAACTGCAAACAGAATTCCCCGACCGTCTTTTCATGATTGAGCGTAAAGGTAAATTAGGACTGGGTACTGCTTACATTGCCGGATTCAAATGGGCGATAGAGCATCAATATGATTTTGTATTTGAAATGGATGCTGACTTCAGTCATAATCCGAATGACCTGCCAAGCTGTATAACAAATGTGCCGTTGAAGGCTATGATGTAGCTATCGGTTCACGCTATGTCAGTGGTGTGAATGTAGTGAACTGGCCGATGGGGCGTGTGCTGATGTCTTACTTCGCCTCCAAATATGTACGGATTATCACCGGATTACCCATACATGATACTACCGCCGGATTTAAATGCTATCGCCGTGAAGTCTTGGAAACAATCGGTCTGGACGGCATCCGTTTTAAGGGGTATGCATTCCAGATTGAGATGAAGTTCACTGCTTACAAGTGCGGATTCAAGATAGCCGAAGTTCCTGTGATTTTTGTCAATCGCGAATTAGGTACTTCAAAAATGAACGGAAGTATCTTCGGTGAAGCTGTATTAGGAGTCATTCAATTAAAACTGGGTAGCTGGTTCCGCAAATACCCACAAAAGAAAACAGTATGAAACGTACATGGATAAAGAATGCACGGATTGTGAATGAAGGCAAGATCTTTCACGGTTCGATAGTGATTGAGAATGAAGTCATAGCTGAAGTGCTGGCAGAAGAAACAGTTCCCTCCCAGCCTTGTGGAGAAATAATAGATGCGAAAGGCTATTATCTGATGCCGGGAGTAATAGACGATCATGTACACTTCCGTGACCCGGGACTGACTCATAAAGCCGACATACATACTGAAAGCACAGCGGCGGCAGCAGGTGGCGTCACCAGTTTTATGGACATGCCCAACACCACTCCGCAAACTACAACCTTGGAAGCCTTAAATGCCAAGTTTGCGGATGCGGCAACCAAAAGCATCGTAAACTATTCATTCTATTTCGGAGCAACCAATACGAATGCGGATGTACTCCCCACACTAGATAAAAACCGGGTATGCGGTGTTAAATTATTTATGGGAGCCAGCACGGGAAATATGTTGGTAGACCGCATGGAAGTACTTAGAAAAGTATTTGCCAATGCAGGTATGCTGATTGCAGCACATTGTGAAGAACAATCTATAATCAGTGCCAATACAACAGCCTTCAAAGAAAAATATGGAGAAGATCCTGATATAAAATACCACCCACAGATACGTAGTGCGGAAGCATGTGTATATTCTTCCTCATTAGCCATCCGGCTGGCAAAAGAAAACAATGCCCGCTCGCACATCCTGCACATCAGCACCGCACAAGAACTGGATTTGTTTGAAGACAAACCCCTGAGTGAAAAAAAGATTACTGCGGAAGCTTGCGTGTCACATCTATACTTCTATGACAAAGATTATGAGGCATTGAAAGGACATATCAAGTGCAATCCGTCCATCAAAACTTTAGAAGACCGGAATGCTTTGCGCAAAGCATTATCCACCAACCGCATAGATGTAATAGGTACAGACCATGCCCCTCATTTGCTGAAAGAAAAGGAAGGTGGGGCATTGAAAGCCGTATCGGGTATGCCGATGATACAGTTCTCATTGGTCGCCATCATGGAATTAGTACGCGGAGGCGTATTAAGCATGGAACAATTGGTTCAAAAAATGTGCCATGCACCGGCCGAATTATATAATATTGAAAGACGCGGTTACCTCCGCCCCGGTTATCAAGCTGACTTGGTACTAGTAAATCCGGATCATGAATGGACTGTAACAGCCGATTGCGTTTTAAGCAAATGCGGATGGAGTCCGATGGAAGGACAAAAATTTCATTCACGAGTAGAAAAAACATTCGTCAATGGTGACTTGGTTTACAGTGACAACAAAGTAGATGAAAGCCATCGCGGACAAGAATTAAGATTTAAAAGATGATTGTAGATTACAAGATTCACGAAGTCAGCGAATATATTAATTGGATTTATTTTTTCCACGCATGGGGGTTCCAGCCCAAATTTGCCGCCATCGCGGACATACATGGGTGTGATTCATGCCGTGCCATGTGGCTCACTAGTTTTACGGAAGAAGATCGTCTGAAAGCCAGTGAAGCCATGCAGCTTTTCAAAGAGGCAAACCGGATGTTGAACCAGCTGGACGCAGTGTATCAAACTCATGGAGTGGTCAACATCATGGATGCTAATGCGGATGGAGATGATTTACTGCTGAATGGCAAGCGTTTCCCGCTTTTGCGCCAACAAGCCGCAAATTGAAAAAAGATGACCCATTTCTATGTCTGAGTGATTTTGTACGTCCTCTGTCCTCGGGGATTACAGATAAAATCGGAGCATTTGCCACCACGGTAGATGCAGAGATGGAACAACTTTATGCAGAAGATGACTATAAACGTATGTTAGCACAAACGCTATCCGACAGGCTGGCGGAAGCTACTGCAGAAAAGCTACACGAAGATGTACGCAAAAAACTTTGGGGGTATGCACCTGATGAAAATCTAAGCGTAAAAGACCTGCATAATGAAAAATATCAAGGGATACGTCCTGCTGTGGGTT
>ENA-OQCS01000415-OQCS01000415.1-human-gut-metagenome-genome-assembly--contig:-NODE-415-length-23658-cov-6.699078_pt1 | contig 23658 bp, 26 predicted proteins | sample MGYA00242757_ERZ504575 | MGnify/ENA primary metagenome ERZ504575 (study PRJEB26092, sample SAMD00036297) | human gut metagenome | host: Homo sapiens | study: EMG produced TPA metagenomics assembly of... | reverse complement strand
CGGATATACAACAGAAGTTCACGGATGCCCTGTATCTTCTGCACATTATAAATCAATCATGGGAAAAACCATTGACAGCGTCACTTATTACACAGATAAAGGCATGATCACTTTTGATGTTCCGGATGTAAAGGTGCAGACAACTACAGGAATCAAGGCAACAGTGGCAGATATTATGAATACAGACTCATCTGCAGCAGTTACCTTTGACCAGGCTCTGCCGGCAGACTCAAGGCACAGTATACTGTAGACAAAACAGCGGTTTCCTGCACAGACGGAAACTTGCAGTTGGAGCTCTTGCATTGGGAACACATAAGGTTGAAATTGCAGATGCCAGCGGAAAATATGCAGCCATTGTAACTGAATTTACAGTAAATACAGACAAAATGCCGGCTTCTTATGACAGTAACGAGACAAAACTGGTTGCAGCAAAAGGCATTACAGCAGAAGAGTTCTCTGCATACATTAAGAGCATCAGCAAAGTAAAAGTTGATGATACAGAATATGCCGCAACCGGAAGAGGAAGCAAAGTCATTGTAAAAGAAGATGGAACTCTTGATCTCACAGATCTTCAGGTGACAGACACAACTGTTTTCGAAATAACTGCTGTGGGATATAAGAATAATCTTACTTTTACTTACAAAGAAGCAGAAAACACATTTGAATTAAATACTTCTTCCAAGACTCTTTATACAAAAGGCAGCACAAAAACTACTCTCAAAGTTACAACAAACCTTACAGATAAAATCACATGGAAGTCCAGCAACACAAAAGTGGCTGCTGTAAACAGCAAAGGTGTTGTAACTGCTAAGGCAAAAGGAACAGCAGTTATCACAGCATCCTGCGGAGAATACAAAGTAACCTGCAAGATAACAGTTAAAAATCCATCCCTGAAACTTACCAAATCTTCAGCAACTGTAAAAGTTGGAAAAACAACAAAGATTTCCGCAAAGGCAACTCCATCAGGAAAGGTTACTTACAAGTCAAGCAACACCAAGATTGCAACAGTAAGCTCCAAAGGCGTTGTAAAAGGAAAGAAAAAAGGTACTGCCAAAATCACAGTAACCTGCAATGGTGTTAAGAAGGTATTTACAGTAAAAGTAAAATAAACGATAACAGGTAAATAATTCACACAATAAATGACCTCGGATTTTGTTCCGGGGTCATCTTAATGAGAAAAAAACAACATTAGCAGAATCTGTTATATATAGATTTTTGTATACGAAAATGATACACTTTTAAAGTTAGTTATGATTAAGTTTTGCTTCATTTAAAAACAGATATCATATCCGGCAAAAATAAAATGAAGGAGAGGAAACAACGTGAATAATCAAAACTTTTATCTGCGTCTGATCGCACTTTTGCTGATCATCATGGCGGTATTTTTCTATAACGGAACAGTAAAAGATAAGGAACAGGCTCAGGATATTGCAGACCTGACTGCAAAAACAGAGAGCCTGGAGAAACAGCAGGACCAGATCCTTACAGCATTAAAGGAAACTTATGAGGAACAGAAAACAGCAGCAGAAAGTAATGCTTCTTCTGATGTATCTTCGGAAGCTGATAATAAATCTGAAAAGGATTCTGCAGAGGATAAAGAAAATGCAGATCAGGCAGATTCTGAAGAAACCGATGATTCTGACAATGTATATAAAAATGGCACCTTCGAAGGTTCAGGAACCGGATACGGTGGAACGATCACTGTTCAGGTGACTCTGGAAGATGATACCATTACAGCAGTCAGTGTAGTCAGTGCACCGGGTGAGGACAGTGCTTATCTGTCACAGGGCGAGAATGTCATAAACAGCATCATCAGCGAGCAGAGCACAGATGTTGACACCATTTCCGGAGCAACTTTCAGTTCTACCGGTATCTTAGAAGCAGTAAATGACGCATTATCAAAGGCGGAAAACGCATGAAAAAGAAACAACGAAAGGTACGGCTGATCCGTGCCGCCATACAGCTTATATTTTTTATAGCAGCGCCCTCCCTTTTTTCTACGGCATTTGCAGGAATCAAATCCATCTTTCTTGCAATCGGAGGACAGCAGAGCGTAACCTGGAACTCTTTTCTGGATATTACGGCATTACTGTTGATCATTACTATTTTGTTCGGACGTCATTTCTGCGGTTATGCCTGTGCGTTTGGCTCACTGGGAGATGCTCTGTATGAGCTTACCGCGTTTATCCGTGCGAAATGCTTTGGAAAAAAGAAAAAACATGGATATCCGGAGGATGGGTACACAGATTGCAGAAAGTAAAATATGTACTCCTTGCGTTCTTGCTTCTTTCCTGCATGACAGGATTCTATTCTAAATTACAGGGGATGAGTCCATGGGATGTATTCTCCATGCTTACAACAGGCAGACTGCCGAAATCTACCTACATTGTGGGAACAGTTCTGCTGATCCTGATCATGGCCGGAATGTGTACACAGGAGCGTTTCTTCTGCCAGTTTTTCTGTCCCATGGGAGCAGTATTTGCAATCATGCCGATTATTCCGGGAGCACTTTTCAAACGAAATCGTTCAAACTGTGCACCAAAGTGCACTCTCTGCAAGAAGAGATGCCCGGCACACCTGGATATTGACGGTGATACTGCACATTCAGGGGAATGCATCTGCTGTCACGCCTGCACTGCAGTCTGCCCAAGGAAAAATATTCATACAGGTACTGTTATTGATAAAAAATAGCAACTGCTAACTTATTGAGAAAATTTAATTAGTAAGAACTAACTATATTGGTAGACATACTATCCATACAGTGATATAGTCTATAGAGTTAGTTGGAAACAACAATAAGAGGATAAGGAATCAGAAAATATATGACAAACAGACACTCTTTTGTACTGGGACTTTTTATTACAGCCTCCCTTTTATGCGCATCCCGGACTGTATGGGGAAACTCTGAAATAAACACATACACCAAAACAGACTTTGCTATGGACACCGTAGTATCAGAGACTCTTTACACAACAGGTGAGGACATCACAGCAGACATAATCTCTGCATTAAAAGATGTGGAAGAAAACTGGATCTCCTGGACAAAAGAAAGTTCTCAGATATATCAGATCAATCAAAATGCCGGGAATACAACAACGGTATCTGATGAAACTGCCACCTGTTTAAAACAGGTACTGGATTTGTCGAAAGCTTCTGACGGAGCCATGGATCCTACTATGGGAAGAGTGATCCGCTTGTGGGACATTGACGGAGAGGACCCACACATTCCTTCAGATGATGAATTAAATTCCATGCTTGAAAATGTAGGATATGGCAAGGTGACTCTGGATGGAAATAAAGTTACCATGCCAAAGGGAGTAACTCTTGATCTGGGGGCTGCAGGTAAGGGAATTGGCTGTGATGCAGCAAAGAAAGTTCTTGATGCAGATAAGAATGTATCAGGCATGATCCTGAATCTGGGCGGCAGCAGTGTTATGAGCTATGGAAGCAAACCCGACGGCTCTGCCTGGCAGGTAGCTGTCACTGATCCGCGGGATACAGAAGGTGATTACCTGGGAGTAGTTACTCTGAATGGTACTGAATTTTTATCTACTTCCGGAGATTACGAAAAATACTTTATAGAAGATGGTGTTCGATATCATCATATACTGGATCCTGCTACAGGATATCCTGCAAGAAGCGGTCTCACATCTGTGACGGTTGTGTGTGATGACGGCCTGAACGCAGACGGACTTTCCACTGCATGCTTTGTACTGGGAAAAGAAAAGGCAGAAGAACTTTTGAAGAAATACAATGCAGACGGACTGTTCGTAGATGATTCTGATCATGTCTGGATGACGGAAGGCATGAAAGAAAGATTTCAATTACTGAAAGATACTTATTCCATCGGTGAATAGGTTTATCTTATATAAAGATCTCTGAACTGTCAAAAATTTCAGTTTTCCGGACAGTTTGGAAATATATTTATTAACTCATATTCAGGAGGATTTAAAGGTATGCGCAAGGGAAATTTAATCAAAATGGCAGCTCCTGCAATTTTAAGTGCAGCAATGATGGTTTCAGGATTACCGGTTATGGCTGCGGATTTTACATCTGATACTGCTGTGGAGACTGAGGCACAGACAGATGAGTTTGATGCAGCAGATGACACCGCTGATGCTTTTGCAGGCGATGAGGAAACACCTTTTGTTGACGATCAGGCAGCAGCAGAAGATGAATTCGCTGCAACAGCAGAAACAGGCTACAAATATGTCTATGCAGGTCTGACATGGGCACAGTACTGGGCATCTGAGGGAGTTTATAATGCTGCAAACACAGCTTCCAATGGAACAAAAGACAGCCATGATGAACTTGACAAAGGCGGTTTCGACACAGTAACCAGAGCTACTGTAAACCATGGCCTGCACAGAGGAAGCTACCAGTGTGAAGCAATCATGTATGACAAAAACGGCGGTTCTTATGAGATTTCCTACTGGACCTCAGCTAATGATGCAGTTCTTACAGACGGAACAACTGTAAAGCTGAATCAGCCTGAGAGAGGACAGATTACAAAAGCTGACGGAAGTGTTGTAGAATTCGACCATTATAACGTAGTAGGTCTGAAATATGTACCTGTCGCAGTAAAAGCAGAAGACTATGAAGCTTTCAAATCCCAGTTCAAGGTTGTGGAAGACGGAAGCACAGTTGCCGGAGGATTTGGAGAAAAAAATTTACAGTCCTATAGTGCAGTTGCTGATGTTACCGCTGAAACAAACGGCTTAAAAGAAGCTGTAAAAGGTTCTGATGGAACATTCACATTCAAGGCAAGAACAAACGGTACAGGTTCCGGACTTAAAGATCAGGCACTCCAGACAGCATCCAATGTTACCGCAACAGTAAAAGAAGCAAGCGGAAGCTACGGTGAATTCTTAAGAGTAGACATTACCGGTGACGGATATGGTGCTCTTGGCGCTAAAATGTATGCTGTAAAATGGGATTACTACGGAAATGGTGACAAAGTTCTTGCATCTTACGGAACAAAATTTGCAGCAGATAACTGGATGCACAAGGCAATGGAATTCAGCTTGGTCTGACAGATTCTTACCGCTGCCAGCTTCCAAAAGGAACAGACGGAACCGGAAAATGGAAAATCACCGTATATGCAATGGGATATGCAGATACTGTATTTGAAGTTAATGCAACAGATGCAAACATTGTAAAACCGGAAGCAGGAGAAGCGGATACAACAGCATTAAAAGCAGCAGTAGAAAAAGCAGAAGCATTAAAAGAAGCAGATTACACAGCAGATTCCTGGAAGGCAATGCAGTTAGAGCTTCAGGAAGCAAAGGATCTTCTTGCAAAAGAAAAACCAACTCAGGCAGAGGTTGATGAAGCTACCACTCATCTGAACGCAGCAGTAGAGGCTCTTGTTAAAGCAGATATGAAGGTAACAGTAACTCTCAACAAGAAAACAGCCACTGTTTACAAAGGAAAAACAACTACACTGAAGGCAACTGTAACAGGAGCAGATGCACCAAAAGTTACATTTACTTCCAGCAACCCAAAAGTTGCAGCTGTAAACAAAACAACTGGTAAAGTTACTGCAAAAGCAAAAGGTAGTGCAGTCATCACAGCTAAATGCGGAGATGTAAAGGTAACCTGCAAAGTAACAGTTAAAAATCCAACTCTTACACTGAACAAAACATCTGCATCTGTAAAAGTCGGCAAAACAACTAAGATCACAGCAAAAGCAGCTCCGTCAGGAAAAGTTACATACAAATCCGGCAACAAGAAAATTGCTACAGTATCATCCAAGGGTACAATTAAAGGTATTAAAAAAGGTACTGCCAAGATCACAGTAACATGCAATGGTGTAACCAAAACAGTTAAAGTAACTGTAAAATAATCTGACCTGACTGAAGTCAGGCGGATATTTGCAATCGGATTCGCAGACAAGAGAAAAGAAATCCTGTATCCCACAGAAAGGGCAGGATTTCTTTTCGGCTGTAAAACTTTATACTGTTATTACAGTAATCACTTGAATATGATTACCTGAAACAAACTATTGAAGAAGGAGGAATTTATGGACAAAAATAATGAGCAGAAAAATAATAAGACTCCGGAAACGAAACCAAAACAGGACAGTTTCCGTCCATGGTTAAAGCTTATTCCTGCGGCAGCAGTTTTTGCTGCAGTCTGTGTAACCTGTTATCAGGCAAATAAAAGTCCTGTGGAAACCGCATCAGTTTCCGATAATAATATTATGTCTACTGGCGAGATTAAAGAATTGATTTCGCACGGAACTGCAGGTAAGGATTTTGATTCAGAGACTCTTCTGAAACCAATGGAACCTCAATTTCAAAAACATCAAAAAGACAAAGAAAACAAGTAAGATTAAAACAGGAACAAAGAAAAATTCATCTACAGGTTCCTCTGCAAATGGAGGTACCGCAGGGGGGGTGCAGGAAGCACAGTCACACCGACTACAGAAGTCCCCGCCGGTGGATATGCAGACGGTACCTATACAGGCTCCGGGACCGGTTTCGGAGGAACGATCACTGTTCAGGTAACTGTCACTGACCATAAAATTGCAGCTATCAATATTGTTGATGCATCAAGTGAAACAGCCTCCTATTTTGCAAATGCACAGGGTGTGATCAGCAAAATTCTTGCAAGCCAGTCTCCGAACGTAGATGCAGTCAGTGGTGCCACTTATTCTTCAAACGGAATTATTACTGCGGTTCAGAATGCATTGTCACAGGCAATTCCATCAGGAAATCAGGCAGTTGTTACGCCAACTCCCACTCCATCACCGAAACCGACAAAGAAACCTTCTCCAATACCGAAGCCGGGAGACGAACAGATTTACAAAGACGGAACCTATACAGGAACCGGTAAAGGATACAGTGGGACAATTACGGTGACAGCTAAGATTAAAAAAGGTGTGATCAAGTCTCTGGAAGCAGAGCATACAGATACCCCTGTGTTCTTTAAGAAAGCATGGGACATCCTGGAAAATGAAATCATTCAGAATCAGTCTGTCGAGGGCATTGATACTGTCAGCGGTGCAACTTACTCTTCAAAGGGCATCATAAACGCAATGAAAGATATTCTGAAACAGGCAGAAAAAGACACCACAAAAGTGACACCAACTCCAACACCAGAAGTAACAGTTACGCCAACTCCTGAGGCAACCCCAACCCCGACACCGGAAGAAACTCCGACTCCAGAAGTTACTCCAACACCAGAGGAAACACCAGCTCCCACACCAACACCGGAAGAGACTCCGGAGCCTACGCCGGAACCTACAGGACCATATATTGACGGAACTTATACAGGCTCAAGCTACGGATACAGTGGAAGAGTAAATGTAACCGTAACGATTCAGGGCGGTCAGATTGCATCTATTGAACAGAGTAACAGTGATTCACCGGAGTACTTTGATTATGCATGGGAAACTATTTATCCTCAGATTATGGGAAATCAGTCAGCAGACGGAATTGATGCTGCAAGCGGTGCTACTTATTCCTCGGAGGGAATCCTTGGAGCAATTCAGAAAGCACTTGCTCAGGCACTGGCATAAAACTACTGAAATTAAAGCAAAAAAGTAGCATAAAATTTTAATTACAATTAAAATTTACACTTATTGTAAAAGAAAAAAACATATGCTATAATTTCTGTTAGTGAGTTCTAACTTATAATGACAGATTATGCTTTTAACAGCATTGTAATAACAGAAATGGAGGATAACAACATGATCAAAACAACTGTGAAAGTAGACGGTATGATGTGCGGTATGTGCGAATCTCACGTGAATGATGCAGTGAGAAGAGCTTTTCAGGTAGATAAAGTTACTTCTTCCCACAGTAAGGGCGAGACAGTGATCATTTCAGACGGACCTGTAGATGAAGCCAAATTAAAAACAGCCATCAGTGCGACAGGATATGAAGTAAAAGGCATTACATCAGAGCCATATGAAAAGAAAAAAGGACTGTTTTCTTTTCTTCATAAATAAAAATACGTTTTAATTTTCCATGAGAAACCAGGCAGGAATTGTTCAGTGATTGAACAGTTCTTTCCTGGCTTTTTACTTTATCAGACACCTTGTTGCATCCAGAGATGTGTCTCTGGTAGATGAAATCAATAGTCATGGATTTGAATGATTTATAGAAAAATGGAATCTTTTTTGCATATTGAGAGCATTTCAGAAATATATCTGATAAATGTATTTGTCAAGCGGATAAAATCTACCGCTTCGCTGCGTGGCTTTATACCAAATAACTACTCCGCAGTTTATCAGAAGGAGCTTGCAGTCCTCGGATGACGCGCTATGGAAGAAGTGTTCAAAAAATGTAACACAAGTCCATAATCTATTGTGCAATTTCTCGATAAATCTCGAATGATGGCGGTAAGAAGTCCGATAAATTCATAAAAATCAGTTGCGTAATTTGTGCAAAATATGGTAGACTAACTGTAGTTAAGAAATGACAGAAATTTACAATTATTAATGATCTGGAGACGAAAGAATGAAAAAGAAAATAGAACTTGTCTGTTGGATTTTATTTACCGTTTTTTCTGGTATTGGTTTCTTTATTAACTTTATGAGCAAACCTCCGGTAAACGATACACATACATTTACTTTATACATGATTGGTGCTGCTGTGGTATCCTTACTATACCCGGCATCTATGTTTGTTCTTGGATTGAGAAACCGCTACCTATATGATAAGTTAAATGAACTTGCTGAAGAAAAGGATGAAACTGAAGCTGCCAAATCTGCACACACTTTCAGGTCATCCGCATCAGGATATACAGTTCCTGATATGAACATCCTTGTCAGTGCTCTGACCTCTGATCAGAAACTTACAGAGGAAGAGAAAGAATATTTATTAGAATACATTAAGAAGAAATGATGTGATGTTTAAATGGAACTGTTAGTCTGTATGTCCATTGCAGGAAGCATTCCTGTAATGATCTGTTTATTTTTATATCTAATTCAACGTGGAAATTATAACTACATTCTCGGAAGAAGATTACTGCTGACAGGTGTTTTCTTTTATCTGGTGCCTGTGCAGTTGGTGAAGTATTTACTTCCAAAAGATGCACTTCCGGAAACAATGTTAATTGGCAGAAAAGCTGATTCTTATTTATCAGGCACCTTGTCTTTCTGGAGTGAAAAGCAGGGTGATTACATATGGATACCTCAATGGTTTAATATATTTGCCAGGATCTGGCTAGCAGGAATTATTATCTTCGCAATCTATGAGATTATTAAATACTGGAGAGGAGCACATTCTATCCGGAACTATATCTTTGAAAAGATTGAAGATCCTGAAGATAATCTTACTTATTACCTGATTCCGGATGAGATTTGTGGTCCATGTACCATCGGATTTTTCCGTCAGAAGATTGTGTTTCCAGAGAGTTTTCCTCTGCATCCTGATTTTATTATGGTATATAAGCATGAACATACACATTTGAAAAATCATGACAATTTAGTAAAACTTTTATGCCTTTTCGTTCTGTGCCTGCACTGGATGAATCCTGTGGCATATCTTTTACTTTTCCTTTACATAGATACAGCAGAAATAGTCAGTGACAGTGTAGCCGTCGATGGCTGTACAAAAGAAAAACGTCAAGACTATGCAAGTTTGCTGGTATTAGAAGCCGCAACTTCTGATATTCGCCCAGCCGTGTGGAAAAATAACCTTTCCGGACATAAAAACAATAAGGAAGGAAAGGATTTTAAAACATTAAAAAGGAGGATCAACTACATGATGAAGGAAAAGAGAAAAGGGATGTTACAAAGAGGAATTATGGTGGCAGTGTCGGCGTTGACAGTTGTGGCGAGTGCTGGGACGATAATGGCGTATGAACCAGTATCATCATCTGATGAAAGTTTTGAAGAAGTTGTTTTTGAAGATTTTGTAGAAGATTTTGGTTTCAATGATACAAATAATGATTTAATAAGTTCAATCGATTTTTCACAAAGTGACAGCGTATATATTGATTCAGATGGAAATCAAGTAGTATATAAAGAATCATCCGATACATATGCATTGTGTACACATAGTATGGTTCCATCATCTTTTTATACTCATGGGAGAAATTCCTCAGGAGGATGTACTGTTAAAATTTATTCATGCCAAAGATGTGAAAAATGTGGATATCGTGCAAATGCAGTATATCAAAATACTATTACATACGCAAAATGCCCTCATTAATTAAATAAGTATTTATGTAGATATGAAGATCTTCAGATGTTTTTGAATTATTTCAAATATCTGAGGATCTTTTTTATTGATTCGTTGTTGATGATATAATGTATTACAAAATATAAATACAAATATGTTTTCTGAAATAATTTCTCAATATCCCTCCAATTTCCCTCTTGCATTTTTGTAAAAGTTAGAATATACTAACCAATAGAGTTAGATATAGCAAACTCTCGCGTGAATTAAATCATTTGAACTCCATCCGAAGACCTGCTGAATTCTTCGGAACATTGGATTACATCTGTACTTGCTGAAATCGCGGCTATGCTGAAAGCCGTACCTCAGATATGATCCACCCGGTACATCCCAGCTACGGTGTACCAGGAGTCCAAATGCAAAACCAGAAAGGGGATTTATCATGTACTTAGAAATTGAGAAAGTAATTGGAAGAGAAATTCTGGATTCCAGAGGAAACCCGACAGTAGAAGCAGAAGTGTATCTGATGGATGGCACTGTTGCAAGAGGAACAGCTCCAAGCGGTGCTTCCACAGGAGAATTCGAAGCTCTGGAACTGAGAGATGGAGATAAAGCTCGTTACCTTGGAAAAGGTGTGCAGAAAGCAGTAGAGAACATCAACACAACAATCAATGAAGCAATTGAAGGTCTCGATGCAAGTGACATCTATGCAGTAGACGCAGCAATGATCGCAGCAGACGGAACAAAAGACAAATCCAAACTTGGAGCAAATGCAATCCTTGCAGTATCTATCGCATGCTGCAGAGCAGCGGCAGCTTCTCTTGAGATTCCGCTGTATCGTTTCCTTGGCGGAGTATCCGGAAACCGTCTTCCTGTACCAATGATGAACATCGTAAACGGTGGATGCCATGCATTATCTTCCGGTCTGGATGTACAGGAATTCATGATCATGCCAGTTGGGGCACCTTCTTTTAAAGAATGCTTAAGATGGTGTGCAGAAGTATTCCACGCACTTGCTTCTATCCTGAAAGAGCGCGGACTTGCTACATCAGTAGGTGATGAGGGTGGTTTCGCACCTGCACTGAAATCCGATGAAGAAGCGATCGAGACAATCCTTGAAGCAGTTAAGAAAGCCGGATATGAACCAGGCAAAGACTTCAGGATTGCCATGGATGCTGCTTCCTCTGAATGGAAGAGTGAAAAAGGCAAAGGATATTACAAACTTCCAAAAGCCGGCACAGAGTATACATCCGAAGAGCTCATTGAGCACTGGGCTAAATTATGCGAAAAATATCCGATCATCTCTATCGAAGACGGTCTGGATGAAGAAGACTGGGAAGGATGGCAGAAACTTACAGCCAGACTTGGCGACAAAGTACAGCTTGTCGGTGATGACCTGTTTGTTACAAATACAGAAAGACTTGCAAAAGGTATCAGCCTTGGCGCAGGTAATGCGATCCTGATCAAATTAAACCAGATCGGTTCCGTATCCGAAACACTGGAAGCAATCAAAATGGCCCACAAAGCAGGCTACACCGCAATTTCTTCTCATCGTTCCGGCGAGACAGCAGATACAACAATTGCAGATCTTGCAGTAGCACTGAATACCTGCCAGATTAAGACCGGCGCCCCAAGCAGATCTGAACGTGTTGCAAAATACAATCAGCTTCTCCGCATCGAAGAAGAACTCGGTGCAAGCGCAGTATATCCGGGAATGAAAGCCTTCAATGTAAAACAGGACTAAACAAAATTACAGCAATCTTCGTAAATAACACATACCATAAATAAAATAAACCTTTAAAATGCAAAATGCATTTCTCATCTTAATCGTTTAGTGAGAAATGCATTTTTGTATATGAGATTTTATTATATTCACTCATCTGGATCAATACTGTCTGTTTCTTCCGGTTTCTTCAGATATCCCCTTACAACAGGCTCAATCGTCTGTTCCATAAGTCGGTGAAGCAGTTCTGTCGTAATATTATGATCTCCCAGAAGCGAATTATACAAGAAGTTTCCTGACAGTTCTTCAGTAATAGAACTCAGTCCTGCCAGAATCATTTTTTTACCGGGTGTTTCGTTCCATCTGATTTTAATTCCATTATTTTCATGAAAGAAAATATGCGCCTTTCGTTTCACACATTCTTCGATAAAAGTAACCTCCAACTTTAATACAGGGATATCGTTTTCATCTCTTGCAAATTCTCCTAGTGTAGCTACAAGGTAATGTTCTCCATGAAGATCAACACATCCATCCGCAGCCTTTCCAAATCCAACAGGAAGCTTATGGATTACCTCACCTTCGGTAAAAGAAACGCAAAAGTTTCCCGCATCATAAGTAAAAGAAATTTCAGAAATACCATCTGTCATATTATTGTGGAATACCTGCACAAACAACGGCGCAATTCCAATATTCTGCTGTTCCATAACATAAGTTCTGCCGCTTACAGCCCGCATAAAACTGTGATGATCAGATGGGCGATCAACGGCTGCTGAAATACGGTAGCTGTATTTTTTATCTGAATGCTTCCTTCTGGAAACTACATTTCTTTTCCATCCCCCGCGCAGAGAAGTACTTCTGTTATTATTTTCTCCATTTTCCAGTTCTCCGCACAACCGTTTCAGAAGACTATAGGAGAGCGGATTCTCAGGTAGAACATCGGCGGGATGATAATTAACAGGGAAATATTTCCGAATGATATTCAGCATGATACAGTCCTGAAACATTTCTTTATTTCCGGCATTTGTGACAAGAACCATATCCATATCCGGATAAATAATAACATTCTGTCCCAACATTCCGTTATATTCAAAGCTTCCCGGGCGCTGTTCCATCCATAGCTGATATCCATATCCATAGGTGTCATTCTGAGTTTTCAGATGTCGTGCCGTAGATATTTCTATCCAATATTCAGACACCAGCTGCTGACCATTCCATTTTCCCCTCTGAAGATACAGCTGGCCAAGTTTTGCCATGTCTTCTGCACAGAGAAACAGTCCCCAGCCGCCTTTTGTAATTCCTTTCGGACAGGTTTCCCAGTAATATTTCGTGATACCAAGAGGACCAAACAGTCTCGGAGTCAGATATTCGGTCAGGGTTTCTCCTGTACGTTTCGTCACGATTGCAGAAAGAACATAAGTATTCAGACTGTTATATTGAAACTCTGTTCCGGGTTTTCCATTGACAGATGCATTCAGAAAACTTCCAAGCCAGTCATTTCCGGACACGATACCTGATTCATTAAAAGTTACGCCGCTTGTCATGGTCAGCAGATTTTCTACTGTGATCACAGGGCGGAAAATCTTTGAAAAGCATTTATATGATCCGGAAAAATGTCATAAATATTTTCATCGAGTTTTAATTTTTCCTCTTCGATCAACATGCCGATTGCCATACCTGTGATGCTCTTGCACATGGAATGTGTAATATGCCACATTCCTTTAGGGTATGGTGCAAAATTACATTCACAGATTACCTTGCCATGACGCAGTGCCATAAAATGATGCATTTCCGTATCTTTGGAAGCATCTAGTTCCCGAAGAAGGGCAGCAAACAGATCAGAGGAGATTCCCTGACTCTCCGGTGTGGCACGTACAAATGCCTGCTCATAAACTGCATCAAACGGAAAATCCGGTTTCTGTGGGAAATAATCTACCCGTGTACCGCCTGTCTTTCCAAGGATCATATTTAAAACCAGTTCTGCAACCGCAATCTGTTCTTTTGCCATAGAGAATACCTCCTTTTTCGGATTTATTTTGATTATACAGACCTCATACAACAAATGCAAATTATATTTTTACGAGAAAGGATATTACGTTACTGTTCACACACCACTATCCCGCGAGGTGTTTTGGCATGAATATGCCAAAATCCCGAGACATACAAGCCAAAATTCCATTGCCGCAGGCAATCTGGAATGAATTTTGGCTACGTTACTGTGAACGGAGTGAACAGTAACTAAATATTCTCCGGACAGGAAAAGGCAGTAAATAATAAGGCAATAAATAGCAAGGAGGACATCACAAATGGCAAAACGTGGAGGATTCCCGGGAATGGGTATGCCGGGAAATATGAATAACCTTATGAAACAGGCGCAGAAAATGCAGCGCCAGATGGAAGAGAACCAGAAAGCTCTGGAAGAGAAAGAATTTACGGCTACTGCAGGAGGCGGAGCTGTAGAGGTAACTATCTCCGGTAAGAGAGAGGTGACAAAAGTAAAGCTTCAGGAGGAAGTTGTAGATCCGGATGACATCGAAATGCTGGAAGATCTCATCGTTGCAGCTACAAACGAAGCACTTCGCAAAGTGGAAGAAGAATCTACAGCTGTTATGTCTAAACTGACAGGTGGTCTGGGCGGACTTGGCGGAGGTCTTCCATTCTGATGGAATACTACAGCAGTCATATCAATAAGCTGATCGAGCAGCTTTCCCATCTTCCGGGAATCGGTGCGAAATCAGCACAGAGACTGGCATTTCACATCATGAATATGCCAAAGGATCAGGTAGAGCAGCTTACCTCTTCCATTACCGGTGCCAGAGAGAATGTACAGTATTGCAAGTGCTGCTGTACTCTGACAGACAGAGAGATCTGTCCCATCTGCAGCAATGATAAGCGTGATCATTCAGTGATTATGGTGGTAGAGAATACAAGAGATCTTGCAGCTTATGAAAAAACAGGCAAGTTTGATGGCGTTTATCATGTTCTTCATGGTGCAATCTCTCCAATGCTTGGAATCGGGCCGGATGATATCAAACTGAAAGAACTCATGCAGCGTCTGGCAAAGGATGAGGTAAAGGAAGTGATTATTGCTACCAATCCAGTCTGGAGGGGGAAACAACGGCAATGTATATCAGTAAGCTGATCAAACCTACCGGGATCAAAGTCAGCAGGATCGCAAGCGGAGTTCCGGTAGGAGGAGATCTGGAATATATTGACGAAGTGACTCTTTTACGTGCTCTTGAGGGGCGTGTGGAGCTTTAAGGTTACTGTTCTGACAAAAGATCATCGGAAAAGGAGGCATCACTTTGTCTAAAAAGAAAGCAACTTCTTCTGACGTGGCAAAGAGGGCAGGAGTCTCCCAGGCAACTGTTTCCATGGTCCTGAATAAGAAATATAATGTTTCTTTTCCAGAGAAACAGTGGAGAAGGTAGAGCAGGCAGCCAGAGAATTAGGCTATCATCTTCCCGGACGAAAGAACAGAAAAGAAAGCCGGAAAGAGAAGCTGATCGTTGTTTTTTGCCCTACGCTTACAAGCCCGTATTATGTATTGCTTCTGCAGGGAATTGAGGCAGTGGCGAACAAACAGGGATATGGTGTCTTTATCTGTAATACACAGAGAGATCCCCGTCTGGAGGAGAAGTATCTGCGTATGATGGGTACAATAGAGCCGCTTGGCATTATCTACTGCTGTAATCCAAATCCGGATTTTCAGCAGCAGGTAGAGGAACTGGCGCAGACAATCCCACTGGTTATCATCAGTAATAAAGAGAAAACTACAACTATAGATGCCATTAATCAGGATAATACAGTTGTGGGAAGGATGATGGCAAGACATCTGCTTGATCTGGGGCACAGAGATGTAGCGTTTATCACTCCGCCCCTGACAAGGAGACAATGGCAGAGAACAAAACGTGTAAATGGTTTTGTGAAAGAGTTTGAGAAAGAAGGCCTGAAGGATCATGTGATCATTAAGGCTGCGGATGAAGCTATCGATATGCAGATCCCACGGATGGATTCGGAATATTCGATGGGTTATGAGCTTACTATGGAGCTTCTGGATGAAGGCAGGGAATTTACAGCTATTGCAGGCCAGAATGATATGATGGCTATTGGTGCGCTGGATGCTCTCCATGAAGCAAGGATTCATGTACCCAAGGATGTATCGGTGATTGGGTGCGATAATATATTTTATTCGGGAATACGGAAGATCTCTCTTACTACGATCGATCATTTCGTAGCCCTTAAAGGCAGAGATGCCTGTGATATTATACTGCGCAAAATCGATGAGCAGGACCGTTTTCTCACAGATTCTGCTCCTGTCAGTCTCTATAATATTGAATATACCCCCAAGCTGATAGCGAGACGCACTACGGGGTATGTCAGAACCAAAAAAAATAATTAAATACGTCGAATGAAAATTATTAATAATAATTTATCGAAACTGCAGAACGGTTATTTGGTATAGAGCTGTGTGGCGAGGTAGATTGCGAATATCTACCCGGCAGGCATTTTCTGGAAACGTACCAAAATTTCAGGATGTGCGGCTGAAATCCGATATCAGAAATGATTTGTGGCGGAGGTTTCCTGCAACAGCAAAGACAACGAACAGTTACGAAAAGAAATGGTTATAAAACATATTGTATATTGCATGTTGATAACAACGAATATATGCTTTGACTGAAAAATAAAGAATTAATAAGACATGCGATTATTAATAAAGAAATTATTAATAATCTTTTGCCACGCTTGACCTGAATGTAAAGTCTGTTATAATGAAACTATCAGATCAATGAACGATTATGACAAGCAAAAATCAGGAGGGTTAAGAACATGAAATTTTTTATTGACACAGCAAAAGTAGAAGATATTAAGGCAGCTAATGATATGGGTGTAATCTGTGGTGTTACCACAAATCCGTCTCTTATCGCAAAAGAAGGAAGAGATTTCAAGGAAGTAATCAAAGAGATCACATCTATCGTAGACGGACCGATCAGCGGTGAAGTAAAAGCTACTACAACAGATGCAGAAGGAATGATCAAAGAGGGACGTGAGATTGCAGCCATTCATCCGAATATGATTGTTAAAATTCCTATGACAGTAGAAGGTCTGAAAGCAGTTAAGGTTCTTCATGCAGAAGGAATCAAGACAAACGTTACTCTGATCTTCACTGCTAACCAGGCACTTCTGGCTGCAAGAGCAGGTGCTACTTATGTATCTCCGTTTCTTGGAAGACTGGATGACATTTCTACAAGAGGTGTTGATCTGATCCGCGAGATCGCTGAGATTTTTGAAGTGGCAGGAATCGAGACAGAAATCATCGCAGCAAGCGTAAGAAATCCGATCCATGTAACAGACTGTGCACTTGCAGGTGCTGACATTGCAACTGTTCCGTACAATGTAATCGTACAGATGACAAAACATCCTCTGACAGATGCAGGTATTGAGAAATTCCAGAAAGATTATAAAGCAGTATTCGGCGAATAAGGAGAATTTACCACAATGGAAAAATTAGAACTTCAGAAAATTGCAAACGAAGTCCGTAAAGACATCGTTACTGCATTACATTCTGCAAAAGCAGGACATCCGGGCGGATCTCTGTCTGCAGCAGATGTATTCACTTATTTATATTTTGAAGAAATGAATATTGATCCAAAGGATCCTAAGAAGGCTGATCGTGACCGTTTCGTACTTTCCAAAGGCCACACAGCACCGGGATACTACTCTGCACTTGCAGAAAGAGGCTTTTTCCCAAAAGAAGATCTGAAGACTCTTCGTCATCTGGGTTCCTATTTACAGGGACATCCGGATATGAAACATATCCCGGGTGTTGATATGTCCAGCGGTTCTCTGGGACAGGGTATCTCTGCAGCAGTTGGTATGGCGCTTTCTGCCAAATTAAGCAATGAAAGCTATCGTGTATACACCTTATTAGGTGACGGCGAAATTCAGGAAGGCCAGGTTTGGGAAGCTGCTATGTTTGCAGGCTTCAGAAAACTGGACAATCTTGTAGTGATCGTGGATAATAATGGACTTCAGATCGACGGTAAGGTTGATGAAGTATGTTCTCCATACCCGATTGATAAGAAATTTGAGGCATTTAACTTCCATGTGATTAACGTTGCAGACGGAAATGATATGGATCAGTTAAGAGCTGCTTTTGATGAAGCAAAAGCTACTAAGGGAATGCCTACAGCTATCATTATGAAAACTGTAAAAGGAAAAGGTGTTTCCTTTATGGAAAATCAGGTTGGATGGCATGGAAAAGCTCCGAATGACGAGCAGTATGCACAGGCAATGGAAGAGTTAGAAAAGGCAGGTGAAGCATTATGTCAGAAGTAAAGAAGATCGCAACAAGAGCAAGCTACGGTGCTGCGCTGGTTGAATTAGGTAAGAAACATGAGAACCTGGTCGTTCTGGACGCTGACCTTGCTGCAGCTACTCAGACTGGCGTATTCAAAAAAGAATTTCCGGAGCGTCATATTGACTGCGGTATTGCCGAGTGTAATATGATGGGCATTGCCGCAGGTCTGGCTACTACAGGAAAAGTTCCATTTGCCAGCACATTTGCAATGTTTGCAGCAGGACGTGCTTTTGAGCAGGTTCGTAACTCTATTGCATATCCGAAGATCAATGTAAAAATTGGCGCTACTCATGGCGGAATTTCTGTAGGTGAAGATGGTGCTACCCATCAGTGTTGTGAGGATTTTGCTCTTATGAGAGTAATTCCGGGAATGGTTGTTGCCTGCCCTTCTGATGATATTGAAGCAAAAGCTATGGTAGAAGCAGCTTATGAGCATGTTGGTCCTGTATATATGAGATTTGGACGTCTGGCAGTTCCGGTTATCAATGACAGACCGGACTATAAATTGAATTAGGCAAAGGTATTGTCCTTCGTGAAGGAAAAGACCTTACGATCATTGCAAACGGTCTCTGCGTAGCTCCTGCTCTTGAAGCTGCAGAGAAGCTTGCGGCAGACGGCGTAGATGCAAAAGTAATCAATATCCATACGATTAAGCCTCTGGATGAAGAACTTGTAGTTGCAGCAGCCAAAGAAACAGGCAAGGTTGTAACTGTAGAAGAGCATTCAGTAATCGGCGGACTTGGCGGAGCAGTATGCGAATGCCTGTCTGAGAAAGCACCTGTACCTGTAAAACGTATCGGTGTAAATGATGTATTCGGAGAATCCGGTCCTGCCACAGCTCTGCTTGAGAAATATGGTCTTGATGCAGAAGGCATCTACAAACAGATCAAAGAATTTGTATAATTTACGATTCCCTGTGTGATGGTATCTGCCAGAGAGATTACCGTAGACAGGCGGGTAGTCTGAAGGGTTAGCTGTTCCAGTACACCTGCAATGTTTACAATCCCTGTGATATGGATATCACCAACAGGAGGAAGTTCTTTCTGAACTGCAGCACCTGGGTAAAGTGCACCATCTGCGATGGTCACATACCCCAGGTGCTTTTTTTGTCCAAGAGAGGCATCCACTGCAATAACCAGACCTCGGGATGCAGAATTTTGATCTGGCGGGAAATTCTGGAAAGATTTAAAGCATGTACGGGGCTTTTCAGGGTACCGTAAACATAAACGCCATGAGTGTCCGTATTCAGATGTTCAAGTAACTGGTGTCCGATATAGGGACCGAGACAGTCTCCTGTCACGCGGTCACTTCCGATACACAGAAAAACCAGTTCCGACCATCTGCCGGGATATTGAAGAATACATTTATTTAAAAGAAAAGCGATTTCCTCAGCAGAACTGCTTTTCTGTGAGTCCACATAAAATACCATAAAACCTCCCTGATCGTATTATGTACTCGCAGAGTCTCTATTGTACCTGCACAAAAAGATTTCGAGAGCACATTATTGATTATATCTTTTAATTGCTATAGTCCCTTTGCTTCATAACAACAAGCTGCGAAGAGGCTTCTGATAACATCATATCCTTACCGGGATAAAAATATGCACTGTGCAAAATCTGTCGCCAAATTCTGGTAAATTCCTCTTATAATGTGATAAAATCTGCAATTTATCTGTGTTATCCTGATACCGAAGGGGTGATGAGAGATGATAGAAGTAATCTATAAGGACGAATCTCAGGAAGGACAAAATGGTGAGGAACCGTTTGGATTACCCAGAAATATACGCCAGATCGGCCTGGCAGCCGAAGATTACAGGATTTATATGGAGGACTATGTGTACACATTTCTGGTAAGACTTGCCAGAACGGAAGACTCTCTGGGAGAAGCAAAAACCAGAGTGGCAGTTCTTACAGGAAATCTTAAATGGCGTTCTCAGACAGCTTATCTGTTTATCAAAGGTGCTATTATAGCGGAGGAGATGGAGGCAGCACCTGATCATATCGATTTTTCGGAAAATCAATGGAAGCAGATACAGGAAGCCCAGAAGGAGTACTTCGAAGATCAGGAGATTGTGGGATGGTTCTTTTCACAGCCTCAGCTTCTCCTGAAAGTATCGGAAGTGATGTCAAAAGTACACATGAAACATTTTGGAGGAGAAAAAGTCCTGATGCTTATGGAACCTCAGGAAAGGGAAGATGCTTTTTTCCGTTATGAAAACAATGAAATGGTGCGTCTGGGAGGGTATTATCTTTATTATGAAAAAAATCCCGGTATGCAGACGTATATGATCGACAAAAATGAAGAACTTCAGCCGGAACCTCAGGAAAAATATGAAGATCAGGCTGTGAAAGATTTTCGCAAAATAATTGCAGATAAAAAGGAAACCAGGAAGGAGCCGGCAGCTCCTTCTGTTTTTCATATGGATTAACTGCATGTCTGGCAATTGCAGTACTGACAGTGGGTGTTAATTTTTACAGAAGTTACCAGAATGTAAAACAGAACGAAAAGGAGAGCGCGACGGTTTCTTCGGTGATCGTTGAGGAGATAACGCCGTCTCCTGTTGTCGGGACTTCGAACAATGAAGCTGTCAGGCAGCATAAACAATACCGGACAGATACTATACAAAATGATGCAGGGAAGAATAAAAAGAATGATGAAGAGAATAATCAAAGCACCAGTGAAAAAGAAAATTCTGAAAAGAAAAACAATACTTCAGAGAAAAAAATATCAGCAGAGCAGACAGATACAGAACAAAAATCGGACAAAACAGAACAGCTTCCGGATGTAAAGACAGAAAAAGCAGATAAAACCGAACGAATCTACCAGCAGGAAGCAGATGAACGTAAAGCACAGAAACGTGTCAGGGAAGCTGTGCAGAAGGAAAACAGCGAAGCAGCGGGAAAAGCCCATGAGTCATATGTGATTCAGCCCGGCGATACTCTTTTTCAGATAAGTATGGACAGATACGGAAGTATCGAAGCCATAAGTCAGATCTGCAAATTGAATGGGATGTCAGCGGACGAAATCATTTATCCGGGACAAGTAATTGTATTACCTTAGAAAACTGTGCTATAATAAATGGCAAAAACTGAAACCTGATAATCAACAAAATGAAAGTGAGAAATAAGGTAAAGGCTAAAATGGCAAATACATTTAAGAAAATAATAAAAAAACATAAAAAGAAAAAGCTTCAGGCAGAGAGAAACAGAAAAGCGAAAGCCCGGGAGAGAGCTGAAGAGGAATATGCAGATGATTATGAGCGCAGATTGTCCCGCCACAAAAGAAGTGTAGTGAAAAAGACAGTTATTACAGTGGTGGCGATAGCTGCTGCTGTAACGGCTGTGGGATTTTACATAGAGAAGAGAAGCTATCATACTTATAAAGTAGTCCAGACAAGTGAGCAGGAGGATATTGTTTCTACAAATTATGTTGAAATGGACGGAAATATCCTTCGATACAGTCCGGACGGAGTTTCGCTTGTTTCTGATAAGATGAGTACATTATGGAGTGAAACCTATCAGATGCAGAATCCTGTGGCAGATGTCAATGGAACTCGTGCGGTGATTGCGGATAAAGATGGAACAACTTTGGAGATTTATGATAAATCCGGAAAAACAGGCAGTGTAACTACTTCTTACAGTATTGTCAAAGCAAAAGTATCCAAAAGCGGTCTTGTTGCGGCAATCCTGGATGGCGGAGATGATACATGGATTGATTTTTATGGTACAGATGGAAGTCTGATTGCTGAAAATCAGACGAAGATAGATGATCCGGGATATCCCCTTGATATTGCTGTATCTGAAGACGGAGTGATCATGATGGTAACCTATCAGTCGTAGATGGAAGTGATACGACCAGTTATGTGGCATTTTACAATTTTGGAGATGTAGGACAGAACGAGGATGACAGAATTGTCAGTGGATATAAGTATGAAGGCGTGGTAGTTCCGCAGATCCAGTATCTTGATAATAACCGGTCTGTAGCACTTAAAGATAATGGATTTACAATTTATCATGGAAGCCAGATTCCGAAGGAAGTAAAAACAGTAAAAGTAGATAAAGAAATTGTCAGTACTTTTTATGATAATGATATGATTGGTCTTGTGTTTAAGAATGACAGTAAAGACAAACAGTATACAATGGAAGTTTATACTACAGATGGCAAATTGAAATTCAAAGAAAACTTCAATATTCCATATACGACGATTAAATTAAGCGGTGGAAATATTCTGATGTACAACAGTTCCCAGATGTGTGTAATGAACAGCAGGGAGTACAGAAATATCTTGGCAGTGTGGATGGAACGATCAAAGATTTCTTCAAAATCGGAATGAACAGATATCTTCTGGTATTGGACAGCGGTGTAGAGATAATAAAACTTAGTTAGGAGGATGAAAATGGCTTTAACGTGGGCCGGAGTCATTGCGATACTTTTTCTGGCGGCTGCATGTGTCAGAGGTTATAGGCGGGGACTGATAAAAGAACTGGTTTCGCTTGTATGTGTTTTTCTGTCGATGGCGATCGTGTGGTTTATAAATCCTTATGTAAATGAGTTTATTCGGGAAAATACATCAATTTATGAAAAAGTACAGGAAAGCTGCCGGGAGTTTGTAGGAGAGGAATACAGCACATGGACAGGCAGTGGAGAAAGCCAGACTGAATTTATAAATGAAATGAATCTCCCGGAACTGCTGAGGAATGGACTGGTTCAGAATAATAATTCTGACAGTTACCAGTATTTGGCTGTAACTACATTTTCGGATTATATTGCTCAATATCTGGCGAGAATGGCAGTGAATGGAATTTCTTTCCTGATTTCTCTGCTGATGTCGACGATTATGGTAAGGAGTATCACATGGATGCTGAATCTTGTGACGAGATTACCTGTGCTGCATGGCATGAACAAGGTAGCAGGAGCGTTGCTGGGGGCAGTTAAATTCCTTATAGTAATATGGATTATCTTTCTGGCTCTCACCATTGTGTGCAATACAAAGGCTGGTGAGGCGGCCTTCAGATCATTAAGAAAGATTGCATCCTGAGTTTCATATATGACAGAGATATCCTGATCAGGATATTTATGAGTATCTTCTATTAAAAAGGTTTGGTATCTGTGGACCGTAGGTATCGGATCCAAATGTCTTCCTGCGCAAATGCGAACGATTTTTAAATCTTTACTCTGATATTGGGTCGTTAAAAATGAGGATATTATAGCGATATCGGAGATGGCGTAAAAAATATGTAAAAAAATGTAAAATAATACTTGACGCAAAAAGAAAATAATGATATGATAAATCCGCTTCTGAGTGAGGCGGATTTTTTTGACAGACAACAGAGATTTGGTTGAATAAAGTTGAAAAAAATATAAAAAAAAGTGTTGACAGGAAACTGAAGACATGATATTATATCAGAGTTGCTGATGCAGATGAAAAAGAACTTAAAAAATAAAAT
>ENA-OQCS01000414-OQCS01000414.1-human-gut-metagenome-genome-assembly--contig:-NODE-414-length-23673-cov-10.413786_pt1 | contig 23673 bp, 34 predicted proteins | sample MGYA00242757_ERZ504575 | MGnify/ENA primary metagenome ERZ504575 (study PRJEB26092, sample SAMD00036297) | human gut metagenome | host: Homo sapiens | study: EMG produced TPA metagenomics assembly of... | reverse complement strand
GTCTGAGCCGCAGGCGAGTTCTGGCCCTGCCGCAATGCTTTTAGCCGTCTCCCGCAGCCCTAGTAGTATCCCCCCGACGGAGTCCCTGCCCGGAGCGATGCCACCTTCCTCTGGCGTCCCTCTCCATCCCAACAAAAAAAACGGCACCCGGCAGTTCCAACACTGCCAGACACCGGAACCAAAACACCCGTCAAACAGACATATACAATATATAATCAACATTCGCTATCTGCTCAACTCAATTACCACCAGAAAGTTCTCTCAGCAACTCAAGATCGCTGGCCTGCACTTTAATATTCGTAGTCAGCTTCTCACCCTCAGGCTAATATACGTCACCTCAAGAATGCTCCCCTCACGAATCCCACGCCGGGAAACCGCACTACAAAATGCCGGAAACTTCGGATGATTCTGTTTAAATGTATTCCATGCATTCATAACCTTCATCATATTTCCAATATTACCAATACCCATAACCAACACCAGCCTTTCCCTTACTATCATCTATGTTTTTTATCTATTAACCCAAACACAGCCGCCGTACAAACCATACAGCGGCTGACCACATGATCCTATTCAAAATAACCTGCCGGAAACTCACAACCCTCTGATAAAAGAAATCGCATCCCGGATCCCAGCCACATAAACCAATTTAATTCCTTTAATACTCTCTGTAGCCGTCCGGTTCACCTCAGGAAGTATCACCGTCTCAAATCCAAGCTTTTTCGCTTCCTGCACACGCTGTCCGGCCATACTCACTGCACGAACCTCGCCACTCAGACCAATTTCACCAAACGCCATCACAGAATCCGGGATCACGATCTCCTTCGCACTGGAAATAATAGCAAGACAAATACCCAGATCGATCGCCGCTCTGTCATCTTCATGCCACCCGCAATATTCACATAAGCATCCGAAGCAGCAAGATGAACTCCCGCCTTCTTCTCCAGAACCGCCATCAAAAGATTCACACGATTAAAATCCGTACCAACTGCTGTTCTTCTCGGAATTCCAAAATTACTCTGACACACCAGAGCCTGTATCTCCACCAAAATGGGTCTTGTTCCCTCCATGGAACAGGCAACTACTGAACCGGATGCATTTTCCGGCCTTCCATTCAGCAGAAATTCTGAAGGATTTTTTACTTCCTCCAGACCTGTATTCTGCATTTCAAAAACACCAATTTCATTGTAGAACCAAAACGATTCTTCACTGCACGCAGGATCCGGTAAGAAGCATGCCTGTCCCCTTCAAAATAAAGCACAGTATCTACCATATGCTCCAGTACACGAGGACCTGCCACGTTTCCCTCTTTAGTCACATGACCCACGATAAAAATGGACACACCCATCCCCTTAGCGATCTGCATCAATACATTGGTAGATTCCCGCACCTGTGAAACGCTTCCCGGCGCAGAAGTGATATCTTCATGAAACATTGTCTGGATAGAATCCACAACCACTACATCTGGTTTCATCTGTTCTATAATCTCTCGGATATTCTCCAGATTAGTTTCACACAAAAGTTTCATTTTATCATTAAAGCTCCCAAGTCTGTCTGCCCTCAGCTTGATCTGACGCAACGATTCTTCACCGGAAATATATAATACAGATACTTCATGTGAAGATAAATTTTTGCAAACCTGAAGGAGCAATGTGGATTTTCCGATTCCAGGATCTCCGCCCACCAAAACGAGGGAGCCGGGGACGATTCCGCCTCCCAGCACCCTGTCAAGTTCACCGATTCCGCAGCTCTGACGTTCATCTGAAGAAAGACTGATATCTTTCAGAACTACAGGCTCCGTTTTCTTTTGTGTAGTTTTAATACTCCCTGAGGAAGATTTTTTGGAAGAAACCGTTTCCTCCACAAAAGTATTCCATGCCTTGCATGCCGGGCACTGCCCCATCCACTTGGCTGATTCATACCCGCATTCCTGACAGAAATAAACCGTTTTTTTATTTTTTAGCATTTTACAATTTTAACTTCTGCTTTGGTGTTCGCATCCAGTTCAACACTGAAAGAAAGCTTGCCGCCCAGGTTTGTGGTCATTGTACCTGTACTTACATCATCAATAAATACCTGATACTCTGTCTCAGCTTCAAGTTCAACAGTAATCTGAGAATCCTCAAAGCCCTGAACCTCAAAACTCATTGCTGTTCCATCCTGCTGAAGATGGAACACACTGGTTCCCGGAACAGACTCATATACGAACATTCCATTACGCTCAAGTTTGGTGATCTCCTTATATGTTTTTACTTTATACATATCTCCCTGATACTGATAATCCGACAATTTGGATTTCTGATTTAATTCATAATCTCCAAAACTGATAGTCCCATTATCTTCTGTGCGGATCAATTCCTGTACCACTGCCATGATCTTATGTCCTCCTGAAATCTTTCGTTGTATAGTTTTAATTTTGTTAATTATAACTTATTTCTGTTTTTTTGGCTATAGAAAGTAATAAAATTCTTACGCTTTCTCCGCATCTTTTACTTCAAAGCAGATTTTCTTGTCTTTGACCTTCACCTGTACGGCATCACCGGCTTTGATCCGACCTTCAAGGATTTCTGTTGCCATCTCATCCTCAATCTTTGTCTGGATCGCACGACGCAACGGTCTTGCACCGTATTTACTGTCAAAGCCTGCATCTGCGATAAGATCTTTAGCTGCTCCGGTAACTTTCAGTATGATATCCAGCTGTTCCTGACAGCGTTTTTCCAGGTTTTTCAAAAGAATAGTAACGATCTTCCTGATATTTTCTTTATTCAGAGAATGGAATACCATGATCTCATCGATCCGGTTCAGAAATTCCGGTTTAAACATCCGCCGCACTTCTTCCATCACTCCGGACTTCATCCGTTCATAATCACGCTTTTCCGTATCTCCGGACATAAATCCAAGATGTTTCGGTTCCATGATCATCTGCGCACCTGCGTTGGAAGTCATGATAATGATCGTCTGCTTAAAATCCACTTTTCTGCCTTGAGCATCTGTAATATGACCATCATCAAGTACCTGCAGAAGAATATTAAACACATCCGGATGAGCCTTTTCAATCTCGTCAAAAAGAATGACACTGTATGGATTTCTGCGCACTTTTTCGCTGAGCTGTCCACCTTCTTCATAGCCTACATATCCGGCGGCGATCCGATCATTTTAGAAACACTATGTTTTTCCATATATTCGGACATATCTACACGGATCATTGCCTGCTCACTTCCAAATACAGCTTCCGCCAGCGCTTTGGAAAGCTCCGTTTTTCCCACTCCGGTAGGTCCCAGGAATAAGAAAGAACCTATAGGCCTTGCGGGATCCTTTAATCCTACTCTTCCCCTTTTTACCGCACGGGCAACTGCAGAAACTGCCTCATCCTGTCCGATCACACGTTTTTTCAGAACCTTTTCCAAATTTGCAAGCCTACGGGATTCCCCCTCTGTCAGACGCTGTACAGGTATTTTTGTCCAGTCAGACACAATACCGGCAACTGCCTCTTCATCAACTGTAAGTGGATTTTTCCGATTTTTCCGCTCCGCCTTTCTTCGGATCTTTTCCAATTCTGCTTCCGCCTCATTCTGCTTTGCCTGTGCTGCTTTTGCACCTTCAAGATCTGCATTTATGACTGCCTGTTCTTTTTGTTTCAGAATATCGTGGATCTCTCTTTCCAGTGCTTCTGCTTTCGGAGACGGACGATATCCCGCCAGTTGTACTTTCGACGCTGCCTCATCAATAATGTCAATGGCTTTATCCGGAAGAAACCGGTCATTGATATAACGAACGGACATTTTTACAGCCGCCTCAAGGGCTCATCCAGAATCTCTACACCATGATGTTTTTCATAATATGGGCGCAGCCCTTCAGGATTTCAACAGCCTCCTCTTCTGTAGGTTCTTCCACGATGATAGGCTGAAAACGCCGTTCAAGCGCTGCATCCTTTTCAATGTATTTCCGATATTCTTCCAGTGTCGTTGCTCCGATCAGCTGGATCTCTCCACGGGAAAGAGACGGTTTCAGGATATTGGAAGCATCCAGTGCACCTTCCGCTCCACCTGCTCCGATGATCGTATGGATCTCATCAATAAAGAGCAATATTCCCTGCTGTTCGCTTACCTCATCGATCACATTTCGGATACGTTCTTCAAACTCACCGCGATATTTACTTCCTGCGACCATTCCGGAAAGATCCAGAACTACAACCCGCTTATCCTTCACAGTATCCGGTACCATTCCTGTGACGATCCGCTGTGCAAGTCCCTCTACAATAGCCGTTTTTCCTACTCCCGGCTCTCCAGTCAGGCAGGGATTGTTCTTTGTTCTTCTGCTCAGGATCTGGATCAGTCTGGCAATCTCTTTATCCCTTCCCACTACAGGATCCAGCTTACCTTCTTCTGCCATGGCCGTCAGATCTCGGCTATACTGATCCAGAGTTGGTGTTACACTGCTGTTTCTTCCCTTTGAAGCTTTTACAGCCTGGAATTCTTCCGCAATGGCATCGCTGTCCATTCCCATAGCTGTCAGCACTGCCGCATAAAGCTTCTGGATATTGGCACCCATTGTGTACAGCAGTCTGGTACCCACACAGTCTGTTTCTTTCAACATTGCCAGCAGAATATGTTCTGTCCCGACTTCCTCAAAACGCATGGATTCTGCTTCTGCATATGCGCCCTCAAGAACTCTTCTGGTTCTCGGACTGAATCCCGGTTTCTGTGAAACAGCCGTATTTCCCGGCGGTGCGATCAGTTTATCGATCAGAGCCATCGCTTTATCAGCCTGGATCCCAAACTCCTCCAGAACTCTTCCTGCTGTGCCCTCCTTTTCTTCTACAAGCCCGACCAGCAGATGCTCCGTGCCGATATAACTATGTCCGCAGGAGCTGGCTGCCTCTTTTGCCAGAGCAAGAACATTCTCTGCCTGTTTTGTATATCGTTCCTGCATGATGTCTCCTCCTATCTGTCTGTGTCATACTCGTCAAAAATCTCGTCCACCAGCTGATGGACTTCTTCTCTTGTTACATTTTTACAGCATCCCCATGCCATTGCTACTGTCAGATTCTGTTTCATTTCTTCCAGTGCTCTGACCTTATCTGCATCTATGGAGATCACCGCTCCCTTTCGCCTGTCAATAGTCACAAAGCCTTCCTGACGAAGCAGCGCATATGCCTTATTCACAGTATGCATATTGATTCCTGCAATGCTTGCAAGCTGCCGTACAGAAGGCAGAGTATCCCCTTCATGAAGCCTTGATGTAGCGATCCCCATTATGATCTGATTGGTGATCTGCATATAGATTGCCTCATCACTGTTAAAATCGATTTCTATCACCATAGGGTAATCTCTCCTCTACAACAGCAAAAGGCTGCACAGTTTCATCCTGGCAGCCTGCTGTGATTTTTGTTTTTATTTACTGATCCCTGCAATCTTCTCTATCTGTTCTTTGTTAAGAACCAGATTAAATCCCATTGGATTTACCACATAAGCGTTTGCCTGCGGAATCATCAGGCTCGGAAGTTTGTCTATAGTCACTTTCGCAACACGGAGATTCTTACCTCTTCCAAATTTCTCAAATTCCATAACATCTGTAAACACAGGCTGCATGATCTTATCCTCTTTATTTTTCAGATACGGAATATGGAGCTTTCCATCTTCTTCCTGCTCTGCATTGATCGCGATCAGGAATTCTGCCTTACGCAGGTTTGCTATCAGCTCTTCTTCCAACTCACGGATATTCTTATGCTCTTCCTGTTTTACCGGGCGACGCAATTCCTGCATAAAATAGATTCCGGAAAGTTCAAGAGACGGGTTCAGAAGCGGTCTCTTTGACGGCTCGATCTTACTCATATCTCTCTGGTTTGCGATCTTTCCGATCTCAATCTCGATCTTCTCTTCTCCGTCGATCCAGATCACACTGTTCACTCCGATCGCGTACAGCTACCATACAGTCTTGGATAGTCTTTTTTCTCATATTTCATGCCCATAAGAAGGATCTTATCCTCAAGGAGCTGTTTACCATATTCTTTGATCTCTTCTTCTGTGGCAAAAATCCTTGCCTGGTCATTAAATGTTTCTTCATCACAGGTCACATATGGAAGTCTGGTTGCCTGTGAATATGCAACAAATACTTCCTCCCTGTTTCTGAGCTCATGGATTGCTTCTTCTACACTGATTCCCATTTTTCTGTCCTCTCTGCCTCATCACTTGGATGCGACACCTCATCAAGGAAAATGTTGGTTCCTGTTGTGCCCTGTCAGCATCCAGCTTTTCATGTTCGTAACTACTCACTGTGTTTCATAGTTGTTACTATTGTACAATGAAATCCCTGTTTTCGTCAAGCTGTGCCTGTGAAAAATGACCAACTTAAGCCTCGTCGATAGCTTTTCCGATATCGTGACGCATATACTTGTTTGCAAAGCTGATCCACTCTGTAGCAGCATATGCATTCTTTCTGGCTTCTTTTAATGTCTCTCCTTTGGCAGTGATGCCAAGAACACGCCCACCGTTTGTAACGATCTCTCCATCTTTAAATTTGGTTCCCGCATGGAAACAGTAGTATCCGTCTTTGTCCTTAAAATTCTCAAATCCATGGATCGGGATACCTTTTTCGTATTTTACCGGATATCCATCACTTGCAAGAACAACACAAACTGCTGCATTGTCCTCAAATTTCAGATCGATCTGATCAAGTTTGCCGTCTACACAGGCTTCCATTACTTCAATGATATCATTCTCCATACGCGGAAGAACAACCTGTGCTTCCGGATCCCCAAATCTTGCATTATATTCCAGAACCTTCGGGCCATCTGCAGTAAGCATCAGTCCGAAGAAAATGATTCCCTTAAACGGACGCCCCTCTGCTGCCATGCATCTACTGTTTTCTGATAAACATATTTCTTACAGAATTCATCTACTTCCGGAGTATAGAACGGACTTGGAGAAAATGTTCCCATTCCGCCTGTATTCAGTCCCTGATCCCCATCCTTCGCACGCTTGTGATCCTGCGCGGATGTCATGGTACGGATCGTCTTTCCATCTACAAAAGAAAGTACGGAAACCTCACGGCCAGTCATAAATTCTTCAATTACCATGGTATTTCCGGCATTTCCGAATTTTTTGTCTTCCATGATCTCTTTTACGCCAGCTTCTGCCTCTGCAAGATCCTGGCAGATCAGAACACCTTTTCCAAGAGCAAGACCATCTGCCTTCAAAACGATCGGGAATTTTGCCTCGGTTCTTAAATATTCCAGAGCTTTTTCCGGATCATCAAAATTCTCATAAGCAGCTGTAGGAATGTCGTATTTTTTCATAAGATCCTTGGAAAAAGCCTTGGAGCCTTCCAGAATAGCAGCATTTTTGCGCGGTCCGAACACACGCAGTCCCTCTGCCTCAAATACATCTACGATTCCGCCCACAAGAGGATCATCCATTCCCACGATAGTAAGATCGATCTCTTTTTCTTTGGCAAAGGCTGCCAGTTTTTCAAATTCCATTGCTCCGATATCTGCACATTCCGCATACTCTGCGATTCCTGCATTTCCAGGTGCACAGTAGATCTTGTCAACTTTCGGGCTTTTTGCAACACTCCATGCAATTGCATGTTCTCTTCCGCCGCTTCCTACGATTAATACTTTCATCTGTTTACTCCTTTGTTTCATCTGTCTGCTGATTACTTTAAAGAAACAATTCCATCTGTCACTGTGATCTTGTCATTGGCGATAAGATTGATTGCTTCCGGAAGGATCTTCCACTCTGCTTTTTCCATTACACGTCTCTGAAGCTCCTTGGATGTATCTCCGTCTTTTACCTTTACTGCTTTCTGAAGAATGATCGGACCTGTATCCGTTCCGGCATCTACGAAATGAACCGTAGCGCCTGTTACTTTCACGCCTCTTGCAAGAACTGCATCATGGACCTTAAGTCCATAAAAACCTTTTCCGCAGAAAGACGGGATCAGAGATGGATGGATATTGATGATCTTGTTGGGATACGCTTCCACCATCATCGGAGGGATCGCAACCAGATATCCTGCAAGAACAATCAGGTCTACCTCTTTTTCCTGAAGCTTCGCCAGTAATGCTTTATGGAAAGCTTCTCGGTCCGGATAGTCTTTCGGTGCGATGCATACCGCCTCTATATCATGCTTTCTGGCTCTTTCCAGAGCATAAGCGGAGGCATTATTACTGATCACAATATCCACTTTTGCATTTGTGATCTCTCCTGCATCAATGGCATCCAGGATCGCCTGAAGATTTGTTCCTCCACCGGAAACAAGAACACCAATCTTTAACATAAGGTCACTCCCTTTTCTCCCTCTTCAATGGTTCCTACCACATATGGCTTATCACCGGTTTTGCGGATAGCTTCCATTGTTTTGTCAACATCTGCAGGATCTACTGCCAGGATCATTCCAAGACCCATATTATATGTATTATACATCATATGCTCATCAATATTTCCTTTTTCAGCAAGGAGCTTGAAGATCGGAAGTACCGGATAGCTGTCTTTTTTGACAACAGCTCTGGTTCCCTCTTTCAGCATACGCGGGATATTCTCATAGAATCCACCACCTGTGATATGGCTGCATGCATGGATCTTCACGCCAGACTCTCGGATGCTCTTCAGCGCTTTTACATAGATTCTGGTCGGTGCGATCAGTGCCTCTCCCAGAGTTGTTCCAAGCTCTTCATAATAAGTATCCAGAGACTCTTTTGTCATGTCAAATACTTTACGTACAAGAGAAAATCCATTGCTGTGAACTCCTGTGGAAGCCATACCGATCAGGACATCTCCTGGTTTCAGGGCCTCTCCTGTAAGAAGATCTTTTTTGTCAACGACTCCTACTGCAAATCCGGCAAGGTCGTACTCATCTTCCGGCATAAGTCCAGGATGCTCTGCTGTCTCACCACCGATCAGAGCTGCCTCAGACTGTACACAGCCCTCTGCAACACCTTTTACGATCTCTGCGATCTTTCCGGATAATTTTTGCCGCAGGCAATGTAGTCCAGGAAAAACAATGCTCGCCGCCTGCACATGCAATATCATTTACACACATGGCTACAGCATCGATTCCGATGGTATCATGCTTGTCCATAACCATGGCTACCTTAACCTTGGTTCCACATCCGTCTGTTCCGGAAACCAGAGTAGGCTCTTCCATATCTTTGAATTTCTCCATGGAAAATGCACCTGAGAATCCACCGATTCCTCCAAGTACCTCCGGTCTCATTGTCTTGGCAATGTGCTTTTCATCAGCTCTACTGATTTGTATCCTGCCTCAATATCTACGCCTGAAGTCTTGTAATCCATAATGTCCTCCTTATGACAACACCTTTTTATTTTTATGGTAAAAAATTTATTTAGTAATTTTTGTATCCAACTTCCTGAAGCCTTGCGTCTTTCTTCTCAACCTGCTCCTTCAGATCCTGACTGTAGGCTTTCAGTCTGGAAAGAAGCTCTGCGTCGGAAGTTGCAAGTATCTTGGCAGCAAGAAGTCCCGCATTGGCGCCACCATTGATCGCTACTGTAGCAACCGGGATACCGCTTGGCATCTGTACGATTGAGTAAAGGGAATCTCTTCCTCCCAGAGATGTTGTATGCATCGGAATACCGATCACCGGCATCGGAAAGATCGCTGCGCACATTCCCGGAAGATGAGCTGCCATTCCTGCGCCTGCGATGATAACTTTGAAGCCTTTTTCTTCTGCTGTCTTTGCATACTCGAAAAATACATCCGGTTCTCTGTGTGCGGAAATGATCTTCATTTCATAATCAATCCCCAGTTTCTCCAGGATATCTGCTGCTTTGCTCATAACCGGCATATCTGAATCACTACCCATTACAATTCCTACTTTTGCCATTGTGTTCTCCTTTCATGGTACACTAACTGAATATTAGCCTGTGTCCTTTGACTATTGTTATGGTTATTCTACGTATATTCTCACTTTCTGTCAATACGATCGGAAAAACTGTAAATTTACTAATTAACTTATATTATTATTTAATGGAAGATTCTCAAAAGGACGGTTTAATTCCTCTGTTCCCGGAAGAACAAACCTTCCGTTTTCGATAATGGAAAGCATTTCTCCCTCATCATCGATCACACGGATACTTCCAAGCTCATCATAGGGAATGGTAATATCTGTATGACAGCCATAATAAGCAAGGCTTACGTCATCCTTTCGCATCTCGGAAATCTCATTATCCCTGGCGATGATTTCTTTTCCATCCGGATTATATACCGGTGTATCCTCTGCCCAGCTGTAACAGGTATCGCCCACAGCAAAATGCGGTCCCATTTTTTCTGCGATCAGGATCGGAAGCTTATCCGCAATTCCGCATTTCAGCGCCGCCACATAAGCTGTGGTATTTGTACCGATGGCAAACTCTCCCATGGGGATCTTCGGATGGTGGTGGAGGATATTATCTTCAATATATTTCCGGTTCTCTTCTTCGGTTTTAAAATTCGAGCAGGTGTAATCAATAACCTGGCCGCAGTCAAATACCAGCTTCAGATCCCGGAACTGAAGACCGTTCAGATATACTTTTTTCACATGAAGGATTCCGCCTGTGCCTGCCAGCTGCGGAGATGTAAAGACTTCGCCCACCGGAATGTTCACATCTGCCACACAGTTCTCAAAATTCGTCTGTTTCTCCGGATCTGTCAGTTCATGAAGATGAATCAGAAGATCCGTCTCATTGTCTCCACGTCCTTTGACTTCCACCCACTCACAGGTATCCAGGGTATTGATGATCGTCTGCTGGATTTCCTGATAGAGATGGTAATCCAATGTATTGATCTTTACGATCTCACGGAAAATTTCCTCATAATTTCCACCAATCTCAGGAACCGGATATGCAATGATCGTAAAACTTCTCTCATCACCTTTGATGTATCGGTTTACGATCTGTCCGGATTCATTGTCAAGTTCTGTCTGAAGCTTCTGCTGTGTCTCGCTTAATGCATAAGCTTCCGGTTTACTTATCGGAGAGAAAGGATTTTCTCCAAATGTATCAATGCAGGCCGGACCGCCATGTACTTCTGCCAGTTCTCTGTACTTCTCATAGGAGGTCTGCATAGCACGAAGTTTTCGCTGAACAAAATCCCCATCCAGGAACAATGCACTGTCCTGACGATGATCGTAATCGTACTGCGGATTGGCAACGCCGCCTGTATAGCCTACTCTCACGGCGCCTCTCTTATTTACCACATGCGTTGCATGGCGATAGATCACCGGCTTCAGACCCATTTTTTCAAACTGGAGGATCGCTGCTTTTACCATCCGTTCAAAACCAAGACTATATCGGATATTTACTGTTTTCTTTTTTGTGATATCCTTCCGTCCGGTGATAAATCCGATCCGATAGCCTTCTGTATAGGTAGAAGCCATCTTATCGATCTCTTCCTGAGAAAGGGAATTCAAAAACTCTGCAACTCCTGTTTCATTCTCTGAAACAAACTCGCCATAGCGATACAGATATCTCAGATCCGAAAGATCCGAATTCATGATGATATCTGCTGCAAAGTCAAGCTCCGGATCTACACCTTCCCGTATCCTCTGCTCCATCATATCCTGGCAGTAATCATTTACATAGGAACGGAGAATTCCCTCCACTGTTGCCGCCTCCGGAAGTTCTTCCTCACAAAATGCAGAATATACTTCTAGAAACAGTTCCATGGATACAGTCATATCCCACAGCCTTTTCTCATGAGCATAAGCTACAGTTCCTGCGATCTCTGCATACAGAAAACTGAAGGCTTTTCCATATTCTCCCATCTGCTGTACTGCATACGCCGGATTTCCATAGCTGCTTTCATAATTTTCCGGGAGGATATCCTGATAAAAGCAATGATTTCTCTCTTTCAACACCTCCATCGTAAGCTCTGCTGCGCTCTCATCCATCACATCTGCTGCCATGGAAAGAAACTTTGCCCTGTTTCTGAAAAAATCTCCAAACGGTTTTTTTACGGTTTCTTCTGTTATGATCTCACGGATCCGTTCCTTCGCAAGTCCATAACGTTCTTTCATGCATTCTTCCAAGACTTCATCTCCCATCTTTTTCATCATCGATCACATGCCCCAGGGCAATGTGTTTGTCAACGAGTTCTTTCATATATTCCCAGATCACTTCAGAACCCTCTCCTGTTTTCCGGTTTCTCTTATAAATCTGACTTTTCTTCACCTGATGCTCTTCCCAGCTTTTTCCGTTGGAAGCATCATTTAGAAACAATGGCTGACAATTATCTAGCACATGGGCAAATTTCGCCTCCGGGGTTTCGTAAGCCTCAAACTCCTCCCATAATGCTTTTAACCACTGTCCCTGATCTTCCGGCAATAGTCCATAGATCCGTTCTGCTGCCTGCTTCTCCCTGTATTCCTTGGTTGTCGCTCCTTTTTCATCATATGCATAGGTATCACCTGCATCGATTTCTACCAGATCATGCGCCAGTACCATAGGAATCACCTTCGAAAGATCCACTTCCTCATTGGAATATTCCTTTAAAAGCACCGCCATCAACGCCAGATGCCAGGAATGCTCCGCATCATTCTCTTTCCGCTTTCCGTCTGCAAGATATGTCTGTCGGAAATATTCTTGACTTTATCTATCTCCATAATAAAGTCCAGCTGTTTTTTTAAGCGTTCTTTTTTATCCATCTGTTATACCCCCGATAAAAAGTCCCAGCCAGATAACCAGGATCACTCCGTTCAAAATAGACCCGACCATGCTCGTCCTGTGTTTCCGGTTTTCTTCCGAAAAGCTGGAAAGCCCCAGTGTAAAGCCATATGCAGAAAGCAGCATGGCAAAAAGCCCGGTTCCGCCGATCAGGCCCCCGAGCTTTCCATCAAAAAAGAGTGCAAGCACAACTGCCGCGATAAACAGCACGAGGGAAGCCGCCGCAAGTCCTACAGACCATTTTCCCTTGGAAGCTTCTCTTTTTTTTGCAAATGCATATCTATATCTTCTTGCCATTAATTTTTCTCCTAATCCTGTCGCAGACTGCATAAATCCCATATCCAAGCGCTGCGCCCAGAGTATTCAATATCATATCATCCACATCAAAGCAGCCAACTTTTGTAAGCAGCTGGATCACTTCTATCGTCAGACTGATAAAAAAACCGGATAATATGATAAAAAAGCCATTTCGCATTTTTCCGGTTATTACCGGAAGAATAAATCCGTATGGCACAAATCCCAGCACATTTCCAAAAACATTTGTGAAAAGCGCAAATGTACCCACTATTTTTCGATAAGTCCAGAAACGCCTGATCTCCACAAACGGAACAAGATTGTAACGGTATTCTCTTTCTGCATCCGCCACTCTTCCGTATCCTTCGGAAAAGAACAGAAGATACACAAGAACAAGAACATACAATACAAAAAAAGCTGTCCCGAGTTTTTTTACTCTGCGTTTTGTCCCTTTTTCCAATATTCTCCCCTGCTTAAATAGTCCGAAAAGCCACACGGAACAACGTGCGGCTTTTCAGATCATATTAGATTAATATCTCTGATTTTCTTCTGAGCAGTCTCGCACCGTTCACGATCATCAGAATTCCTGTGACAAGTCCCGTCACCAGAACGACAATACCGAGTGCAAGGCTTCCCGCCCCGCTGCTCGCCATAGTTTTATAAATTTTTTCATTCATAAGGCTGCGTCCTCCCAGTAAAAGCGGACCTTCGGAATCCGCCGCTCTTTTATGACCTTTTATAACAATATTATTCTGCGCCGTACTGGTCATAATATGCATCAATGGCAGCTTTCAGCTTATCATCGATCACAACACGGCCTTTGTATTCTTTGTTGTAGAGATGCTCAACAACCTCCGCCATAGTTACAATAGCTGTAGTCTGAAGGCCGTAGGTTTCCTCGATCTCTTTGAGCGCACTCTTTGTTCCCTGGCCGCGTTCCATACGGTCAACAGAAACCACAAGACCTATCGGATTTACATCTCCCTGCGCTTTGATGATCGGAAGTGTTTCTTTAATGGATGTTCCTGCAGTCGTAACATCCTCAATGATCACTACCTTATCCCCATCCTGGATCGGCTGCCAAGAAGAATTCCTTTATCTCCGTGGTCTTTCACTTCCTTACGGTTGGAACAGTAACGGATATCCTTTCCGTACATTTCACTGATCTCCATAGTTGCTGCTACAGAAAGCGGAATTCCTTTGTATGCCGGTCCAAACAGCACATCAAAATCCAGTCCGAATTTGCTTTCTATCGCTTTTGCATAATACTGTCCCAGCTTGCGAAGCTGCGCACCGGTACGGTAAAATCCTGTATTTACAAAAAATGGTGTCTTTCTTCCTGATTTCGTAGTAAAATCTCCAAATTTCAGGACATTACAGTCAATCATAAATTCAATAAATTCCTGCTTATACTGTTCCATTTATCTAATCCTCCATGTTTTTCATATATACGACAAACCCAGGATCCACACTCTGCTGCAATCCCAGTGTAAAATCCCTTTATTTATCCTGTTAATTCTAACATATGAACAACAGAATTGCAAATACGGCAATCCTCCGTTATTTCACTACTCCGATCAGCTCATTGATGTCTTCCACTTTCTGTTTTTCAAGAAATGCCTGAATACCATCTGCGATCTCCACAGTAGCATAAGGGTTAAAAAAGTTTGCAGTTCCCACAGACACTGCAGTAGCACCTGCCATAATAAATTCCAGGGCATCCTCAGCAGTTGCGATTCCTCCCATACCGATGATAGGAAGGGATACTGCATTTGCCACCTGATATACCATACGGACAGCTACCGGTTTTACTGCAGGACCGGACATTCCACCAGTTTTATTTGCCAGTGCAAATGTACGTCTGTTGATATCGATCTTCATTCCTGTCAGGGTATTGATAAGAGAAAGAACATCTGCGCCGCCAGCTTCTGCTGCTTTCGCCATCTCGGTAATATCGGTTACATTTGGGCTCAGCTTCATGATCACCGGCTGTTTTGCATATTTCTTTACTTCTTTTGTGATCTCTTCAAGAGCTTTCGGATTCTGACCGAAGGCAATTCCGCCTTCCTTGACATTCGGGCAGGAAACATTAATCTCCAGCATATCCACAGGCTCATTTCCAAGGCGTTCTACAACCTCACAGTAATCCTTTGCAGATTTTCCACAGACATTGACGATGATCTTTGTATCATATTTTTTAAGGAACGGAATATCTCTTTCACAGAAAACATCAATCCCCGGATTCTGAAGACCAATGGCATTGAGCATTCCGGATGCTGTCTCTGTCACTCTCGGTGTAGGATTTCCCGGCCACGGTACATTTGCCACACCTTTTGTCACAACTGCGCCAAGTCTGTTCAGATCCACAAATTCACTGTATTCCGCTCCGGAACCAAATGTTCCGGACGCTGTCATCACCGGATTCTTAAGTTCTACGCCGGCAAGATTTACATTCATTCTGCTCATAGCTCTACCTCCGTGCTCAGGAATACAGGTCCGTCTTTACATACTCTCTTGTTATGGACATGAGAATGAGAATCCACATCTTTGGATTTGCACACACAGGCAAGACACGCGCCTACGCCACAGGCCATACGCTCTTCCATGGAGATCCAGCACGGAATTCCTTTTTCAAGGGCATATGCCTTGATGGCACGGAGCATCGGGGCAGGTCCGCAGGCAAAGATCGCATCTGCCTCAAGATCGTTCTCACGGATGGCATCCATAACATTTCCCTTTGTTCCTGCAGAGCCGTCTTCTGTTGCCACATAGACATCTCCATAAGCTTCAAATTCCTTATTTAAAAACAGCTCATCTCTGTATCCGAGAACCATGATCTTTTCTGCGTCCAGCTGTTTAGCAGTTTCCAGCATTGGCGGGATTCCGATTCCTCCACCCATGAGAAACACTTTTTTGCCTTTTACTGCATCCAGCGGAAAACCATTTCCCAGAGGTCCCATAGTCTCAATGGGGACCCCTGCATGAAGTCTGGAAAATTCCTCCGTACCGGTTCCTTTTCCTGTAACGCGATATACCAGTCTCAGTTTTCCTTCTGCTTTATCGATCTCACAGAGACTGATGGGTCTTGGCAGAAGCTTACCGCCATTGCGGCTGTAAAGTGATACAAACTGTCCCGGCACTGCATTTTTTCCAATCTCACCTGCATCCAGCCACATACTGTAAATATCTGTACCAATACATTCCTGGCTGAGTATCTTACAGGGCTTTTTTGTTTTTTTACTTTCTGATGTACTCATAAAATGCCTCCTGTATTATCTGTTCTCCAGCGCACCGCTGATATCCGCGATCATATCTTTTACTGCCGCTCTGGAAGCATCTGCGTAATTTTCAGCGCCAAACTCTTTATATTTCTCCTGCTTATATGCAGCGATGATTCCTCTGGAAGAGTTTACGATAGCACCAAGTCCGTCCTCATTAAAGAAATGGACAAGATCTGCGCCCTTTCCACCCTGAGCACCATATCCGGGAACAAGGATAAATGTCTTCGGCATGATCTTTCTTAATACCTTTCCCATTTCCGGATAGGTCGCACCTACAACAGCACCAACATAACTATATCCATCACCCATAAGCTCATCGCCCCATTGTGCAACCTTCTCACCTACCAGCTCATAGAGCGGGCGACCGTCGATGACACGATCCTGGAACTCACCACTTGATGGATTGGAAGTTTTGACCAGAACAAAGATACCCTTTTTCTCTTCCTTACATACATCCATAAAGGGTTTCACACCATCAGAACCAAGGTATGGATTGACCGTTGCAAAATCCTCATCAAAACCTGCATATTTTTTTGAGCTTACCTGAACCTGTCCCAGGTGACCAACTGCATATGCTGCAGATGTGGAACCGATATCACCTCTTTTGATATCACCGATCACAACCAGATCTTTGGCTTTACAATACTCAACCGTTTTCTTGTATGCGATCAGTCCCGGGATACCAAACTGCTCATACATGGCGATCTGTGGTTTCACTGCCGGGATCAGATCACAGGTCGCATCCACGATCCCTTTGTTATACTGCCAGATTGCTTCTGCAGCGCCCTCCAGAGTCTCTCCAAACTCTGCAAAAGCCTTCTTCTGGATATGCTCCGGAATATAATTCAGCATAGGATCCAGTCCTACAACGATTGGTGCATTTGTTTTGCGGATATTGCTGATCAGTTTGTTAATCATGATTCTTTCTCCTCCTGGTTTTTAAATACAATTTTTCCGTCACAGATGGTATAAAGCACTTTTCCCTTTACTTTCCAGCCATCAAACGGTGTGTTATGTCCTTTGGAAACAAATTTATTTTTATCGATAGCATACTCCTGCTCCGTATCCACGATGATCACATCTGCCGGATGGCCTTTCTGGAGAGTTCCTCTGTCAAGCCCGAGGATTTTCGCCGGGTTCAGGCACATCTTCTCAACCATCTGTTTCAGTGTGATCACATCTTTTCCACCAGCTCTGTATAGGTGAGCGGAAGGCTTGTTTCCAGACCTACGATCCCAAATGGTGCATTCTTCATAGAACCTGTTTTTTCCTGTGCACTGTGCGGTGCATGGTCCGTGCTGATCACCTCGATGGTACCGTCCTTCAGGCCCTGTTTCAGCGCTTCCACATCCTTCGGTGTACGGAGCGGCGGATTCATCTTGTAATTCGGGTCATCTGTTTTAATATCATCGGATGAAAGGATAAAATGGTGCGGGCATACTTCAGCTGTGATATTGTCGTATCCTTTCTCTTTTACGATCTTCATCATCTGAGCATCCCCATAAGTGGAACAGTGGCAGAGATGAAGATGGACTCCTGTCTCCAGCGCCAGAATGATATCTCTGGCTGTAATGGTATCTTCCACTGCATTGCAGATTCCGGGAAGCCCCAGTCTTTTGGCGTTCTCATCCTCATTCATGCATCCATCTCCACGCAGATCGATATCTTCACAATGGTCAAAAAACGGCACGCCACATTCTGCCGCGATCCTCATTGCTTCTTTACAAAGCGCTGTATTCATCACAGATTTACCATCCTCGGACACTGCCGGGATCCCTGCTTTCACCATTCCGGCAATATCTGCAAGTTCAGTACCCTTTTCTCCCATGGTGGCTGCACCTGCCTGAAGTACATGAATACCGGAAACCTGCGCCGCCTTGTTATGTACATAGTTTACCCGGTCCGGATTATCAATAGTGGGAGTTGTATTTGGCATAGCAACTACAGTTGTCACACCACCACGTGCTGCCGCAGCAGCACCACTCTTGATATCTTCCTTATGTGTCTGGCCCGGATCACGAAAATGGACATGAAGATCGATAATTCCCGGCATGACCAGCTTTCCTTTCGCATCGATCACACGGTCGCCGTCTTTCTTTTTCAGCTTCTGGCCTATTTCCGCAATGATTCCGTCTTCCAGATAAATATCGCCTGTTTTATCCGTATCTGTAGCCGCATCCACGATCCGGCCTCCTCGAATCAGAATCCCCATTTCTGTTCTCCTCTCATCCTGTATTTTCAAAGCAGATCCTTCAATCCGCTTGTATTCTCCTATATCATACACGAAATCTCTCTATTTATAAAGATTTTTTTTACAAAGCAATTTCGCCTCTTTTTACACCCCGGAATTGTTGGAATTTTCTCCTTGACATTTCAAAACACGGGTTATATAATCAGAGCATGGCAAAATATTTAATGTAAAATCACTAGTTTTAGAGATTATATTTACATGAATATAGTCTGTAAATCTGGTGATTTTATTATCATCAGAAGGCTATTTAATTTTTTTATTTTATGGAGGTAACACAAAATGAACAAGGGAACTGTAAAATGGTTCAACGCAGAAAAAGGTTATGGTTTTATCACAGGTGAGGACGGACAGGATGTATTCGTACACTTCTCTGCTATCAACGGTGAAGGCTTCAAATCTCTTGAAGAAGGACAGGCTGTATCCTACGACTTAACAGAGGGCGCTCGCGGAATGCAGGCTGCTAACGTTACAAAGTTATAATTCTATAACCATAAAAAACGTATAAGTCAAAACGGGGCTGCTTTATGGCAGACCCGTTTTTTATTGCATTGTATTTATCCTGTATATAAAAATCCCCGGGATGCTTCAACACATCCCGGGAACCCATCATTCATATGTGTTTTCTATTCCGCACTGTCTGAAGATAATCCGGAAATATAATCTGTCAATGCAGAAGTATCCATCACAGTATCCACCTTCACACTGGCTTCCTTCGCCTGGATCTTGGCATATGCGGAATATCCGATCCAGCCTACAAGCAGAACCGCGATGAGGATCCATGCCGCCATCTCAAGTACAAATTCTGCGCGTTCCTTCTTCAGGGCACTGTTTCGCGAGTATTTGTTGTTTTTATATTTGTCAACTTTCTTCTGGCTCATTGTCTTTCTCCTTTGCCGCTTCAGTACTTCGTTCATTATAGCACACTTGTTTTCAAAAGAAAAGCGGCAACTCCCTGAAGAAATGTGATAATTTTCTGAACTGGAGATTTTCTCTGATCAGACTGCTACGATAACGCCACCATCGTTGGCATACATACTGCTGACACCGGCAGTATCCATAACTACGATCTTTGCTGGGTGCAGTTTCTCACGGATAGCCTCCTCCAGCATCTTCGCTCTTTCCGGACAGTTGCAATGAGTGATGGCAACTGTCTTTTCCGGGATGTTGATCCCCTTCTCTCCAATGTGATCCACCATTTTTACGATTGCTTTATTCATGCCTCTGGCCTGATCCAGCTGACAGATCGTTCCTTCCGGAGTAGCTCCCATAACCGGCTTGATCTTCAGTGCACTGGCCACCAGAGCTTTCACTCTGCCCAAACGTCCGTTCTTGCGCAGAGTTTCCAGATTCTCCAACACAAAAAATGTGTTCATCTCTTCAATATATTTCTCTACTTCACTTACTACTTCTTCAAAAGAAAGTCCCTTTTCTTCACACTCCACGATCTTCATGGCAATCAGACTCTGACCACCGGATGCAGATTTGGAATTAAATACATGAACCTTTTTCTCCGGCTGCTCTTCCAGGAACAGGTTTTTTCCAAGAATCGCACTGTTATAGGAACCACTCAATTCTGCCGATAGCGTCACCGCATAAATGTGTTCCGCATCACACTCATATGCCTTCATATAGCGTTCCGGAGAAGGGCATGCAGACTTGGGGCATTCCGGGCAGGCCGCAACCTTCTTTAAAAAATCTTTCTGATCGAAATTCTCATCATCTATAATATTCTCACCGCCCACCGTCAGCGTCAGTGGTATGGATTCAATCCTGCCGTCATTTTTCCATTCATCTAAAAGCTCCCCACAGCTATCTATCGCAATCTTATAGCTCAATTATATCGTCCTCTTTTCCATTATATGTAGTATTCAATACCACATCTATCGTATCACATAAACAGATATTTGAAAAGAGTTTTTTAAAAAGTCTGTCCTTTTTTCTTTATCTGAGATATAATGTCTACACGCGATCACATAAAAGAAAGGAAGTGCGGCATGCTTGCATTAAAGATCACAGATATCCGGGATTTCACAAACAAACTTTTTATAGGAGAAGTATTTGACAAATTCTGTCTGTCCGAAGCGACTGTGACTACTTTTAATACTTTTACCATTGATGGCAGGCTTCAGAAAGATTTTTTTGATACAGACAGCATGAACAGACTCACAGAGCACGGCCGGACACATTCTCTCTGGAAGGACATCAGACCTTTCTGCTGGTCTGTGATCCGCGGTAAGCGTACGCCCTTAAGCTTCAGGATCGTGCTGCATTTAAGTCGGAGTGGAGTTAAAGCTGCAATGAGAAATACAGATTTCGGAATTTCCTCCGAACAGATAGACGGACTATTCTTAAATCTTCAATTTAAAAATAACAGCCTTCTTTGTACTACCGGAACCTCTCTTAAAACATTCTCTATGGATAAACGCCCAGAGCAGCTCTGATGATATGATCCTGAGCTTTCTGTCCAGGAATCAGATTCTTTTTGAAAGGCTATAGTCAATTCTCTTCTTCTATTTCCCTCAGATAATACGCAAGCATATCAATAAATTCACTGTTGGTAGGCTTGTATTCTAGAGGATATCCTGCAATCTCATCCAGCAGTTTTTTATTTCCTTCCCAACACACATTTACCATTGTTCTGATATCATGCTCAATATTGGTAGGTGTTGATCTGTACTTCCGCGCCAGGTATGGATAAATATCCTTTGTGATCCGCAATGGTTTATACTGATCCCCCATGGAAATCTTTACCGCTTCCGCAACGAAAAAATATCCTTTGTATTTCGAATTTGCACCAAGTCTTCTGATCAATCCATACACCTTTTTCATACATTTGTTCCTCCATTTCATTTTTTTCTCTTTTTAAAAGCACTTCCTTATGTATAATACGACAGTTATCTATATTTTTCGCTTTCTTCTGAAAATTTATTTTATACATATTAGATACTAATTTAAATTTTTAGTCATATTTTACAGGTTATTTTTATTTAATATCTATTATTTTATTTAAAATTCCTATAATTGTGTTAAAGATACATATATTGTTATAAAAAAGCAAAGGCTTCGCCCCATTACGGGCAAAGCCTTTCGATCATTTTATATGTCGTTTTATTTTGTAAGGACCATAAGGATATCGTTGCTTCTCTTTACAATTTTGTCATTTCTTCAGGAGAAAGCTGTTTATGGCTCATCATTGCAAGATCATAAAGCTGTTCACAGATCACCGGAACATACTCTGATCCCTGATTTTCTGCTATAAATCTTACAAGAGGATGATTTGCGTTCAGTACAAGTACTTCCTGACCACCGAACATATTCGGATCCATTCCGTACATATTGTACATTTTCATCATATCCTGCATACGGCGACTCTCCTCAGGAAGAGTGATCATCGCTGCAGTTCCCTCATTTTTCAGCTTCTCTACTTTTACTTCAAGTTTATCCTTGCCAAGATTCTTACGGAACACCTCAGTAAGTGTCTTGACTGTTGCTTCATCCGCTTTTCCGTCTTCACGAAGCTCTTCTGTCAGATCTGCATCAATTCTCTTGAACTGGATCGTCTGATCCTGCTGTTCAAGATGGGAAATAAACTGTGAATCGATCACATGCTTCAGCAGTACAGCATCTTTACCCGCTTCACGGAACATATTAATGTACTGGCTCTGCTGTACCTCATCGGTCACATAATAGATCACCGTTTTTTCCGGTTCCTCATTCTGGGATCCTTCAGAAGCTTTCTCCTCTGTCTTCTCCTCTTCAGCTGCTTTTGTTTCTTCTTTTTTATTTTCCTCAATGCAGTCTTTCAGGGTAAGATATTTGCCATCCAGATTCTTAAAGAGGATATAATCGTTCATCTTCTCACCAAATTTCGCATCTTGATGCATCCAAATTTGATAAACGGGCTGATATCATCCCAGTACTTCTCATAAGACTCTCTGTCTGTCTTGCACATTCCGGTGAGCTTATCTGCTACTTTCTTGGTGATGTATTCAGAAATCTTTTTCACAAAACCATCATTCTGCAGTGCAGAACGGGAAACATTCAGTGGAAGATCCGGACAGTCGATCACGCCTTTCAGAAGAAGAAGGAATTCCGGGATCACCTCTTTGATGTTATCTGCAATAAATACCTGATTATTATAAAGCTTGATGGTTCCCTCAATGGAATCATACTCTGTCCTGATCTTCGGGAAATACAGGATACCCTTCAGGTTGAACGGATAGTCCATGTTCAGATGGATCCAGAACAGCGGTTCCTTGTAATCCATAAATACCTTACGGTAAAATTCTTTATACTCTTCATCCGTGCACTCATTTGGGTGTTTCATCCAGAGCGGCTGTGTATCGCTTAAGGATACCGGCCGTTTATTGATCTTTACTTTATCTTTGGCAGGAGAAACTTCCACAACTTCTTTCTCGCCTTTATCATTCTCCTTTTCCTCTGTCTTGGCATCCTCATGGATATGCTCAACTACCACATCATCTTCACGGAGATCTGCCTCATCGATCGTTTCATACTCCTGTTCAGCATTTGCTTTGGAAAGATAGATATTTACCGGCATGAAAGAACAGTATTTCTCGATAACCTCTCTCATACGATATTCATTGGCAAACTCCAGGCTTTCCTCATTGAGGAAAAGAGTGATCTCTGTTCCCGGTTCTGTTTTGTTTCCGTCTGCCATCTCATACTCCGTACCACCGTCACAGGTCCAATGTACCGGTGTGGAACCCTCCTTGTAAGAGAGAGTATCAATATGAACTTCATCTGCAACCATAAATGCAGAATAAAATCCAAGTCCGAAATGACCGATCATCTGATCATCCGTTGTTTTATCCTTATATTTCTCAAGAAACTCTGTGGCACCGGAAAAAGCGATCTGTGTGATATATTCCTCTACTTCATCTGCTGTCATACCAATACCGTTATCGATAAACTTCAAAGTTTTCTGATCCGGATCAACGATAACATTTACAGCCGGTTTGTAACCTTCCGGGAATGTATAATCTCCCATAACTTCCAGCTTTCTCAGTTTGGTGATCGCATCGCATCCGTTGGAGATCATCTCTCTTACAAAAATATCATGGTCGGAATATAACCATTTCTTGATAATCGGAAAATATTTTCACTGTTGATTGATTAAACTGCCATGTTTGCTGACATATTATGTCACTCTCCTTTTGTTTTT
>ENA-OQCS01000413-OQCS01000413.1-human-gut-metagenome-genome-assembly--contig:-NODE-413-length-23705-cov-2.641530_pt1 | contig 23705 bp, 28 predicted proteins | sample MGYA00242757_ERZ504575 | MGnify/ENA primary metagenome ERZ504575 (study PRJEB26092, sample SAMD00036297) | human gut metagenome | host: Homo sapiens | study: EMG produced TPA metagenomics assembly of... | reverse complement strand
AATTGTTAGATCAATATTACTTTTAGATGAAGATTATATCATTACCAAACAAAAACAAAAGAAAAGAAACAGGATTATATTGATAAACTTTCATCTTGGCTAGACCAAATATACCAAGATTAAAAGAAGGATTGATAAAATATGAAAAAATGTCCAAAATGCCATAAAAATATACCAAGTAATGCAAAGTATGTCCTTATTGTGGAACACCTCAATCTGGCTATCAACCAATGAAACGTACCCCTAAAAGAAAATACGCATTCATTTATCCAATTTTGATTATTGCACTTGTTTTCTTACCTATGGGAATTTCTTATTTCTTTGTATTTAATGCATTATCTGATAGTGGAATCAATCAAACAGCAACATTAAAAACATATACAAAATCAAATCAAGAAACAGTTGTATATCAATATGATTCCTTAAAAGAATTTTCAAAAAATGTTAAAAATAGTAAAAAATATGTCAATAAGATTAATAACATGGAATCGTCTTTAGAAAAAATAGTTGGAACAAAAAATATGGATTCAGAATATTTGTTTCAAATAACAGATAATAATAATCTTTATGTATTTGTTCAATATGATATTTCTTTAGATAAACAAAATACAATGAGTATTTCTTATGATTATGATTTATCAAAAGAAAGCCAATTACAGTTTGAATATCATTTAAATGATATTCAACAATTAGATGATGGCTATCAACAATTAAATCAACAAGTTACAAAAATAAATCAAATCATTACACTATTTAATGAAAAAGATAATCAAGAATTAATTCAAAAAACATTAAATGATTTAAAAAATAATGAAGCTGAAATTTCAAAAGAAACACTTTCTCATTATGGAAAAGGAATGACACAATCAAAAGGAAACGATCAATCTTCAATAAGAATATTTAATTATAAAGATACATATCGTTTTAAAATTTTCTTATGATTCAAATTTAAATTTAGAAAAATTTATATAAAGCCAAGAAATTGGCTTTTTCTTTTTATGTAAAACAAGTATAATAGGGATAATTATAGGGAAAAAGTAGGTGAATCGATGAGAAAAATTGCAGTTTTAACCTCAGGAGGAGATGCACCAGGAATGAATGGGGCTATTCGTGCTATTGTTCGTGTAGGAATAAAAAGAGGTTTTGAGGTTTATGGTGTTTATGAAGGATATAAAGGATTAGTAGCAGGGAATATCAAAAAATTAGGGTATAGTGATGTTTCTGAAATATTATCTAAAGGGGGAACTATTTTAGAATCTTCAAGATTACCTTCATTTAAGGAAGATAAAGTTCAAGAACAAGCAATTCATCAGCTTAAACAAAGAGGGATAGATGGACTTGTTGTTATTGGGGGAGATGGAAGTTATAAAGGAGCTTTAGCACTTAGTCAAAAAGGAATTGATTGTATTGCTATTCCTGGAACAATTGATAATGATATTAATGGAACAGATGAAACAATAGGTTTTCATACAGCACTTTATAACATTATCGATGCTGTTAATAAATTAAGAGATACGTCTAGTTCACATCATCGTTGTTTTGTTGTTGAAGTTATGGGAAATCATGCAGATAATCTTGCTATTTATTCTGCAATTGCATGTGGTAGTGAAATTGTTATTACAGATAAAACAGAGTATGATGAAAATAAAATTATTGAAGAACTTAAAATCTGTGAAGAAGAGTATCATAAAAAACATGCGATACTTATTGTAAGTGAAAAAATATTAGATGTTGAAAAACTAGCTAATCGTATTAGCGAAGAAACTGGATATTCAGGAAGATCAATTATTTTGGGACATATTCAAAGAGGTGGATCACCTGTTCCTGAAGATCGTATTTTAGCATCTAAATGCAGAAGAAGCCATTTGTTTATTAGAAAAAAGAAAAAGTGGTTTATGTATCTGTATGAAAGATAATCAAATTATATCTAAAAATATTGAAGAAGCTTTAATTGAAAAAAATGAAAATCATGATCGTTTATATCAATTATTTTTAGACTTAGCTTAAGGAGAAGATATGAAAAAAATATTATTTAGTGATATTGATGGAACAATTGCTAATGACAATTTACCCATTACTTATAAAGATCAAGAAGCTGTAAAAAAATTAAGAACACAAGGTCATTATTTTTCATTTTGTACAGGAAGAAATATTCAAGAAACAAAACTTGTCACACCACATTTTGAATATGATTATCTTGTTTTAAATAATGGAGCAATGATTGTTGATCAAAATGATCAAGTTCTTTATCGAAAACAAATAAAAAATGAAATTGCTAAAGAAATACTTAAAGAAAGCTATCAAAAATATCCTTATCTAAATTATACATTTTTTGATGGTCAACAAACATATGGATATATAAATCAAAAAACATGTATTTTAACAGAAAATGGTTATCAAGAAATAGCAGGTGATTTTTTAGAAATATTAGATCATACTCAAGATGATATTGATATTGTATGTGCTTTCATCCACAAGAAAAATTAGATGAAATACTTGAAATTCAAAAACAAATCCATCAAAAATATGTAGGTATTCATGCAACACTCAATGTTGTTTATTTAGATATTACAGTAGATTGTACTAAAGGAAGTGGACTTAAAAAGCTTTGTTCATTATTGGATCAAGAAGTGATTTCTTATTGTATAGGAGATTCTTATAATGATTTAGATATGTTTGAAAAAGCTGATCATGCTTATACTTTTAATCGTGTAGAAAAACAAATAAAAGAAAAGACAGAAAAACAAGTTGATTATGTTTATGAAGTCATCAACGATATGTTAGAGGGGGAATAACAATGAGTTGGCAAGATAAATTAAGACAAGTAGAACCATATGTAGCAGGTGAACAACCAAAAATCAACAATATGATTAAATTAAATACGAATGAAAATCCATATGGTCCATGTAAACAAATAAAAGATATTTTAAAAGAAATCGATATTGAAAAATTAAAACTTTATCCAAATAGTGATGGAGAAGAATTAAGACATGCTTTAGCTAAGTATCATGGTTTAAAAGATGAACAAGTTTTTTTAGGAAATGGTTCAGATGAAGTTTTAGCACTTACATTTTTAACATTTTTTAATGGAAGCGATCCAGTATTATTTCCAAATATTTCTTATTCATTTTATCCAGTTTATTGTGATCTTTACCAAATGAATTATAAAGAAATTATTTTGATCAAGATTTTAAAATGCATGTTGAAGATTTTAAACAACCAAATTCAGGAATTATTTTTCCTAATCCAAATGCACCAACAGGATTACTCGTTTCATTAGATTTTATAGAAGAAGTTTTAAAAAGTAATCCAGATAGTATTGTTGTTGTTGATGAAGCTTATATTGATTTTGGAGGACAATCATGTGTCCCGCTTATTCATCAATATGAAAATTTAGTGGTTATTCAAACGTTTTCTAAATCAAGATCTTTTGCTGGAGCTAGATTAGGAGTAGCTTTAGGAAATAAAGAAGCTATTTCTCATTTATATGATGTAAAGAATTCTTTTAACTCGTATCCTATTGATTATATAACTCAACAAATTGGACTTGTTTCTGTTTTAAATAGTCAAGATATGAAAGAAAAATGTCAAAAAGTAATTCAAACAAGAGAATATACAAAAACGAAACTAAAAGAATTAGGATTTGTGGTTCCAGATAGTTATGCTAACTTTGTATTTGTAAAACATCCGAAGATTGATGGGGAAGAATTATTTTTAGCACTTAGAAAAGAAGGCATTATTGTGCGTCATTGGAATAAACCATTGATTGATCAATATTTAAGAGTTACGATTGGAACTGACCAACAAATGGAAAGATTCTTTGAATTTTTAGAAAACTATTTAAATCAAAAAGGATTGTTATGATTTTTTCATAACAATCCTTTATAAAAAAGAAGCTATAGCGATTGCTATAGCCTTTATTTTTCTTCTGTATGATGTAAATCTTCTTTAATTTGAGTTGTAGAAATTTCAGGAGTTCTTGGTAAATAAATAACTTCTACACCCTCATCTTTTAGATAATCAAATTTACCTTTCCAATCATCTCCAATAACAAAAGTATCAATATGATATTCTTTAATATCTTTGATTTTTTGATCCCAATTTTCTTCAGGAATAACTAAATCTACAAAACGTACAGATTCTAGTAGACCTTTTCTTTGTTCATAAGAGAAATAACATTTTTTATCTTTTTTCAAACGTGTAAATTCATCAGTTGAAACAGCAACAATTAAATAATCACCTAAAGCTTTCGCACGTTTTAATAAATTAATATGTCCGTAATGTAATAAATCAAATGTACCATAAGTAATAACTCTTTTCATACCTAACCCTCTTTTACTTTTAATAATACTATTTTCAAAATTAATATCTGCAACAGACTTTGTTAGCTCTGTTTTTCGATCACGATTCATTAATGCCTTGACTGCTTCATTTGGACTAACTTTACCTTTAACAATAGCATCGACCATGGCAGTAATTGGCATTTCTACATCATATCTTTTAGCAAGTTGCATTGCAGCAGGTAAAGCGTTTAAACCTTCAACGACCATACCAACTTCTTTTGTAGCGTCATCAACATTGTAACCTTGTCCAATTAATGTTCCACATTTAAAGTTACGACTATGCACGCTTGTTGCTGTGACAATCAAATCACCAATTCCGGCAAGACCATGGAATGTTTGTTCAAGGCATCCCATTGTTGTTCCTAAACGTGTCATTTCAGAAAGACCACGCGTAATAAGGGCAGCACGAGTGTTATCACCATAATTTAACCCATGGGAAATACCAGCTGCTAAAGCAATGATATTTTTTAAAGCACCACATAATTCAACCCCGCGGACATCAATGTTTGTATAAACACGCATGCATGTATCTTGGAAAAGATTTTGTACTTTTTCAGCAACTTCTAAATCATCACAAGCTGAAACAATGGTTGAAGGCATATCTCTTACAACTTCTTCAGCATGGGTTGGACCTGATAGAGCTACGATTTTTGCTTGATTTCCTAAAACATCTCGAATAATTTCAGACATTGTATAAAGACTATCTTTTTCAACCCCTTTAGCAAGATCGATTAAGATTTGCTCTTTAATATAATCTTTAGCTGTTTCCATTGTACTTCTCATAAAAATGGAAGGAACAGCAACCACTAAATACTCGCTATTGCATACTTCTTTAATATCTGTTGTAAATTCCATATCATCAGGAATTTCTAATTCAGGTAATTTTGGATGTGTTCTGTTTTTTGAATATATTCAATTTCTTGAGGTAAAGCCGACCAAACCATCACTGAATGATGACGATTGCATAACACTCTTGCGACAGCCATCCCCCATGTACCTGCGCCTAAAACACCAACTTATACATGATAAATAACCTCCTATTTTTTGATGTATTTCATTTTTTCATTTTTTATAAAACCCAATGATCATCATTTGAATCATCTTCACTAAAATGATAATCATCGATCACAATTTCTTTTATTTGTTCAATATCTTCAATATGATGTTCAATCAAATAATTGAGTATCATTCCTCTTGCTTTTTTTAAATACACGGCATTTCGTTTAAAAGTATGCCCATTTCTTATCACAAAATCAAGTTGAATGATTGGAAGATCAAACATTTTTTCATATTCTTTCGTACTTAAAGAAAGAATAACATCTTCATTTTTTAAATAATCATTTAGTTCTTTATACCAATATTGATATAAATTTATTTCATTTAATTTATGTTTCATTTCTAAACGATGATAATTTACAGCATCATTATAACGTAAAATTCCATAAAGTGGAGAATTAATTAGTAAATGCTTATCTAAATAATCCCATTCTTCTTTTTGATAATTCTTTAAATCAAGCTGTTTAAAAACAACGCCATTAAATAAATTTATGGCTGCAAAAGTTTCCTCATTATGAAAATAATCATAAATTAATGAAGATTGTTTAAAAGAAATTTTCATCAAATCATGAATTTGATCAATATCTAATTCTTTTAATTGTTTTCTTAAAGATTCTGCTTTATTAAAAAACAATGGTGTTTGTTTTTCAATAGGAAAATGCTTTTCTTTTAAACTTTTTGCATCAGCAATTATAATTTTCATAGACTTCACCACATCCATTATATATTAAAATAAAAAATTATGATATACTACATTCGGTGATAAAGATGAATACAACAATTATAGATAAGATATTAATTCATATGCTCGATATGGAACATAGTCAAATTATTTACTCTGATCAATTTATTGATTTAATAGAGGGAACAACTGAATATTATGATAAAAAAATAGAAAAATGTTTAACGAATACAACCATTAAAGAACTCGTTGTAGGAAGTGAACATCATTTATTACAAGCAGCTAGAAATATGATCATTGATGATGAACAATTTATTGCTGAATCTAAAAAGATTGCTCAAGATCTATTTGCTGTCAGCAAATATGTAGAAGAAATGCCTAATAGTAATTTAATGTTTGTTGAATGTAAAGTAGATGGAGAAAAGATGATTCTCATCATGAAGTTAAATTATAAAGTGACACCTATTTCTATTGTGGAAGAAGTAGATGGTAAAAGATTTATTAAATTTGTTAATAGACAAAGTCTTCCACCTAAAACTTCAGCTGTTGAAGAAGCAATTATTATCAATGTTGATAAAAACACAGTTTCTTTAATTGAAAAAAGATTTCAAATAGATGGAAAACCAGGCTATTATCTTAATGAACAATATATTAAAGGTGAACCTAAATTAACAGATAAACAAAAAATGAGTATTGTCAATAAGTCGTTAAAAAGTCGATAGTGAATATAATGTTTTTGAAGGTGATCCTACAGCTATGGTCAAAAAAGAAATGATTGATTTAGTAATGGAACATTTACCATTAAAACCAATGGAAATTGCGAAGAAGGTCATGGGTGATGATTATAACGCACAAGAAGAAGTTGAAACGATTATGAGAGATCTAGGAATTGAAGAAGATGATGAAATTGTTAATGTCCCACTTTCATTAGATCGTATGTCAAGATGTAAATTGGTTTTAGATGATGATCGTATTATTGAATTAAATGTTGAAGATTATTTAAATCATGAAAATATTACAACCGAAACAGATATGTCAGGATATTCAACAATTACTTTAAATAATATTAAGGATATTAAGATTAAATAAAGACAATAAGTTTTCTTTATGATAGAATAAACAGGCATATAATGAAAGGAAATAGATAAATGAGTAAAGTAATTAAATTAGGTAACTATAAAGGAATTGAATTTAAAGTAGAAAAAGTACCTGTATCTAATGAAGAAGTTGAACAACAAATTCAAATGATTTTAGCTCAATCAAGTCAAACAGAAGAAAAAGATGGAGATACTGTTGAAAACGGTGATATCGCTACAATCGATTTTGTTGGTTTAAAAGATGATGTTGCTTTTGAAGGTGGAACAGGAAATGATTATGATTTAGAAATTGGTTCAGGATCATTTATTCCAGGGTTTGAAGAACAAATGATTGGTATGAAAGTTAATGAAACAAGAGATTTAAACTTAACTTTCCCAGAAAATTATCAAGCAGAAGATTTAGCTGGACAAGATGTTGTTTTCAAAGTAACAGTAAAAAAATTATCTGTAAAAAAAGAAGCTGAATTAAATGATGATTTTGTTGAAGGTTTAGGTGTACCTGAAATTAAAACAGTTGAAGATTTAAAAGCTTATATTAATGAAGGTTTACAACAACAACATGATCAACAATATGAAGCACAAAAAGAAAATACAATTTTTGATGCTTTCATGGCAGATAGTGAAGTTGAATTAGATGATGATGCAATTGATGAGGCATTAGATAGACAAATGTCTTATATGGCGAATCAAATGATGGCTCAAGGAATTCAATTAGATCAATACTTACAAATGACAGGTATGGATGAAGAAAAATTAAGAGAACAAATGAAACCATCTGCTACTCAACAAGCTAAATTAGAAGCTTTAATTGATGAAATTATTGCTGTTGAAAATATTGTTGTTACAGAAGAAGTTTTAGATGAACAATTAAATATGGTTGGACAAGCTAATCAAATGACTAAAGAACAAGTATTAGAAAAAATTGATTTAGAAGGATTTAAAAGAGATTTATCTCGTATGCAAGCAAGCCGTATTATTGTAAATAATGCAGTTGAAAAATAATGAAAATTCCACGATATAGTGGAGTTTTTTTATTATACTGTATAAAAATAATTTTTTCATTGATATTTAGTTTGGTTAATGCAAAATAGGTTGAGTGATTAAAGAAAAAGGGTAAAAATATCTACCTGTATTAAGGGGATTTCATTTTTTATGAAAATCATTGTTTTGGGAGCCGGTAAGTCGGAAAAACACTTATTAAACATATGTCAAATGAAGATCATGATATTATTGTTGTTGATCAAAATGCAACTAAAGTAGAAGAAGTTGTAAACCAATATGATGTTATAGGTGTTGTAGGTAATGGCGGTTCATAGGATATATTAATGGAAGCAGGAGCAGAAGATGCTAACCTTATTATTTGTGTAACTACTTCAGATGAATTAAATATTTTAGCAGGATTAATGGCTAAAAAAATAGGAACAAGACACACTATTGCACGTGTTAGAAATCCTGATGATTCATCACAACGTGATTTTATGAGAAATCAATTAGGCTTTTCAATGATCGTTAATCCTGAACTTGAAGCAGCAAGTGAAATTTGTCGTGTTTTATCTTTTCCTTCAGCTGTTAAAGTGGATACTTTTTCAAGAGGAAAAGTTGAGCTTGCTGAATTCTTTGTGGAAGATCATAGTCGTTTAAATGGAGTTGAATTAAATCAATTACATAAAATTACAAAAACAAATATTTTAATATGTGCTGTAAGTCATAATGAAGATGTAATTATTCCAGATGGAAATTATGCCATTAAACCAGGCAATCATTTATATATTACAGGGACACATCGAGATTTATCAAGATTTTGTTTAGATATCGGTGTTATCACAAATCGTATTAAAAATGTTATCATTGTTGTTGGTATCAAAACTTGTTTTATCTTTTGATATGTTGGCAGGACGACTTGAAATATTCCCAATGTTATTATTATTTTCTCCATCTCAATGGAGAAAATAGACTACTTAGAAGTCCCTAGTGGACTTCTTTTAAAATATTGAAAATTATTTATTAGGAGATCTCGAAAGAGGTCTTTTTGCATTTCACACCCTAAAAACGACATTTCGCGACAAATGAAAAAATAAAGTATCATAAATAGTAAAATATGAATAGACAAGGGAGGTTTTTTATTAACAAATAAATAATAAGTTTTAAACATAATAATTTTTAATAAGGGGAGGAAAAGAAGGTTATGAAGATAAAAATTAAGAAAATAATAGCAAGCGTACTTACATTTATGATGGTCTTTACACAAGTGCCTGTAAATGTATTTGCGGCAGATACTAATATTTCAAGTGATGGAAGTACGTATTATACAAGTACACCAGGAACATATAATTTACCTGGAGGTACGTATTATACTAAGAAATATTCTACATGGACTGATGCAGGTACAAAAGTTTGTGTACAATATAATAGCTCTAAAAAAGGAACGATAGCTTTAAATATATTAGGCGATGTTGTTAATAATCCTGAAAAAAGTGGAAGGTTTGATTTTATTAGGGCTGACAGGAATACTGATGTAACTATTAATATGGATGGTCATACATTTACTTATAGTGGAAATGATGTTTACAGTCTATGCGGATTTGTTGAAAATTCAGGAACAATGACAATCAATGGTAGTGGTGGAACGATTGTATCTGATAAAGTTGGACTTAACTCTAAAGAGGGAGTTTTGAATGTTAATGATGTCACAATTAAAGCAAATCGTATTGGTATTTACAATAAAGCGACATTACTTAAACTTAAAAATGTAAAGTTTGATGAAAGTTGTGGAACAGATGTTCAACTTGGTAGTAATGGTACCATTGATCTTTCAGAATATAATGGAGATGCTATTACAATTGATATTGATTATGAAATAAACGATGGAAAGAAACATAGAATTTCTCCTAGAGGAGTAAGTAAAGCTGATTTGAATAAAATCAAGTTTGTAAGAAATAGTGATAAATTATACAAGTTGATCTTAAATATGACGAAGAAGGTCAATATATTTATTTAGCAAAACATGTTCACAAATGGAACTATGTACTTGATAACAGCGATGAAAGTGGAAAAACAATAAAAGGTTACTGTAGTGAAGAAGATAGAAAGAGTGAATGTGATTATCAGGATCCAGATACTACAACAGCGAAAATAGTATTAAAAACAAAAGATGGAGGGTATAAGAAAGGAGACAATGCTTGGGTTGAAAATGCCAATGGCAAGAATACCTCTAGTTTTCCAATATCAGGAGATTCATACAAATTAACATATTATCAAAATGGACAACAATTATCACAAAGACCAACAGAACCAGGAGATTATTCAGTAACTCTAACAATGAATCAAGTTTCAGTTTCTGGAGAATTCACAATTACGAAAGCAGAATATTATACAAATAAAATATATTTCAAAGATAAGAACTGGAAAGAACAAGATAATTGTGAATATACTTATCAAGGATATCAATCAAAATTTGGTCCATATGTAAAAGTCAATGATGGGTATGGTCATCTTATGGATCCAAATTATGTAGATTCAAATGCAGTTGTTTCTTATGAATACAAGAAATGTGATGATGACGACAGTACATATAAACCAATAAGTTCAGATAAGCTATTAGCTGAGTTAAATAGTCTAAAACCTGGTACTTATTATATTAGAGGAGTAGTTTCTGAAACAAATCATTATTTGCGTTTAACAACAGAATCACTTAAATTTACTGTATTAAAAGCAAAACCAACTAAAACTAGCCTTGTTAAATATACATGGGAATATGGAGAACAACCAGAACTTGCCCCTGAAAGTATGTTAGATAATTGTCAATATTCATATAAATATTCTTATAGGGATGATGAAACTGGCGAATATATTGAGGTAAATAAAGAATATCCAGATGTAGGAAAATATTATTTAGATATATATAATTTGGGATCGGATATTTATGAGTCTGGTTTTAGTTCTTCAATTATTATTAATATTACCCAAAGAACAACATCTTTATCGTGGAAACTAGATGGAACAAATACATTTAAAATTCCATATGATGGTAAACCACATGTTCCAACAGCAACTGTCACTAATACAGTTGGAGATGACAAATGTAAAGTGACTGTTTCTGGTGAACAAACTGAAGTAGGTACATATACTGCAACTGCAACTGGATTGAGTGATTCAAATTATAAATTACCTGCACAAAAAACAGTTACATTCGAAATTGTCAAAGCCCAAAGAGAAGCACCAACATCTGTAACAGCCACAGGAACAACATATAAAGGTGGAACAGATGGAAGATTAAATGATGTTGATTCATCAATGGAATATAAAAAGATGGTGAAAATGAATGGCATAGTATTACTGGAAATACTGTAGAAGGATTATCTACTGGTAAGTATTATGTAAGATATAAAGATAGTAAAAACTATTATGCATCATCTGAAAAAGAAGTATATATTGCCAATGGACAAGAAATCAAAGTAAATGTTCCAGCTAGTCAAGTTGGATATACTTTAAGTGTTAGTAATACAGTTGTTGATTATAATGAATCAAGCACATTAACATTTAAATTAAATAAAGGCTATTCAAAAACAACAGATTTCGCTATTAAGGTCAATGGTGAAACTGTTCAATTAAATAACAATAATCAATACACAATTAAAAATATTCAAAAAGATACAGATATTACAGTTGAAGGAGTAGCTGATATAACAGCACCTGATACAGAAATAAAGGTATCCAATAAAACATGGAAAAGTATTTTAAATAAAATCACATTCGGTTTATTCTTTAAAGAAACACAAAAAGCAGAAATTACAGCTACAGATGAAGGTAGTGGAGTTAATAAATACTATTATTATGTTGATAAATCAGGTAGTGAAAAATCACTAACAGAGAAACAATTACAAGCAGTAGATTGGAAAGAAGGAGAATCTGTTACATTTAGTGAAGATAGTAATTATGTTATTTATGCCAAGGTAACAGACAAAGCAGGAAATATTAAATATGTTTCAACAGATGGTATCGTAATTGATACGATTGCACCCCAAGTATCAGGTGTAGAAAGCAATCAAACATATACGAAAACACAAACATTTACAGTAACTGATAATAATTTAGATACAGTAAAAGTAGATGGACAAACAGTTGAATCTACTAACGGTAGTTATACATTGGTTCCAAAAAAAGGAACATATACAATCGAAGTAACAGATAAAACAGGAAATAAAACAACATTAAATAATATTACAGTTAACTGGGAAAAAGTAAAAAAACCAACAGTAGAAAGCAAAGTATATATAGGACAAACATTAACTGCAAATATTTCAGAAAATGGTTTATACACAGTTAAAGAAAATAATGGTGGTATTGATGTAAATGAATATGATGTTCAATTGACTTTAAAAGATCCTATAAATTATAGATGGGAAGACGGTACTATTGATACAACAGTAAAATTCAATATTACCCAAGCAACACCAGTTGTTACGAAACCAACAACAAAAACACTAACATATAATGGAAGTGAACAAGAATTAGTAAATGCAGCATCTACTAATGGAGGAACAGTAAAATATTCTATAGACAATAAAAACTGGTCAACATCAATTCCAACAGGGAAAGCTGCCAAAGAATATACAGTTTACTACAAAGTAGAAGGAAATAAAAACTTTAAAGATGCAGATGTAAAGGAAATTACAAATAAAATCAATCCTAGAACAATTGATTTAAACTGGAATAAAGAATTAACTTACAACGGTAAAGAACAATTACCAACAGCTACAGTTAATAACTTAGCAGATGGTGATAAATGTGAAATTACTGTTGATGGAAATCAACACAAAAATGCAGGTACTTATGAAGCTACAGCTACAAAAGTAAGTAATCAAAATTATAAGTTACCTGAAGATGTCACAACAAGTTATACAATTAAACCAAAAGATATAACTGTTACAATAACACCTAATGGTGGTACTTATGGTGAAAAAATTACAGGTGCTACAGCTAAGTTAAATGATGTAGAAAATGGCAATCATCCAGAAGTAACATTAACTTACACAGGAACAGGGTATGATGGAACAGAAGTTAATGGAACAGAAGTTCCTAGTCATGCAGGTAAATATACTGTTACAGCAAGTATCAATGACAAAAACTATAATTTAACTGGTACAAATATAGCTGAATTTGTAGTAAAAGGTGCAGATGCTGGATTAAAAGTAAAAGAAGTGAATGATAAAAAATATGGTGATCAAGGATTTAAATTAGAAGTATCTCATAAAGGAAATGGAAAATTATCTTATTCAAGTAGTAATGAGGATGTAGCTACAGTAGATGATCAAGGTAATGTAACAATTCATAATGCTGGTACAACAAAATTAAAAGTTACATTAGGAGTTGATCATAACTATGATAGTGATAATAAAGAAGTAACATTAACTGTTAATAAAATCAATCATGAATTAACAGTTGATCAAAAAGATGTTGAAAAGACTTATGGTGATGAAGCATTTACAATTCATGCTCAAAGTAAAGATCATGAATCAGCTATTGAATATGCAAGTAGCGATGAAAAGTAGCTACAGTAGATAGTGAAGGTAATGTAGTTATCAAAGGCGCAGGTAAAGTCATCATTACAGTAAGTCAAAAAGAAAGTAAGAATTATAAAAAAGTATCTAAAGAAATAAATCTTACTGTTAAAGCTAAAAAGATTACAGTTACTGTAAATGATGCATCAAAGACATATGGAGATGAAGACTCTGAATTTACATATGTAAATGATAAACTTATTGGTAATGATAAATTAACAAGTATCATTCTTACAAGAGAAGAAGGAGAAGATGTAGGAACATATAAGATAAAAGTAAGTCAAAAAGAAGGATCAAATCCAAATTATGATATTACTTTTAAAGATGGAACATATACAATTAATCCATTATCGATTGATAAAGGAAGAGTTGTATTAGGAAATGTCTTAAAATATACAGGAGAAAAACAAACACAAGAAGTAGAACAAGTTTTAGTCAATGGAAAAGCATTAAATAAAGAAGATTATGAAGTATTAGATAATCAAGCAACGAAAGAAGGAAAACATGTTCTAACAATCAAAGCTAAAGGAAATAACCATACAGGATCCTTTAAATATAGCTATGCAATCTTGCCAAAAGAAAATGACAAGATAGGAACAGGATCATTTACTGTTAAAACAACAGGGGATGTAGAAATAAGTAGAGATGAAGTTATAGATCTCCTTATTGAAAACAAAGAAATAACAGCAAATGAATTAAGTGAAGTAGCAGAAGGTAAGAAAGTAGAAATTGTATTAGAAGTAAAAGAAGCACAAACAAATGAATTTATTGAATCTAGTACAAAGGGATATATCGTAGGAAAATACTTAGATATTACATTATATAAGAATATAGATGGAACAAAAAAAAGTATACATGAACTTACAAAAGTCATGAAAGTAACAATCAAAGTTCCAGAAGAACTAATCAATAAAGATAGTAAAACTAAAAGAGAATACTATATCGCAAGAAGTCATAATGGAAAAGTAGATATACTAGAAACAAAATATAATGAAAAGACAAACAGCTTAACATTTGAAACAGATAAGTTCAGTGACTATGCAATTATCTATAAAGATAAAAAAGAATTAAAAACAACGGTAACTACTTCAATAAATAAATCAAATACAAAACAAACAACGAAAGCTAAAACGGGAGATAATGCAAATATTATAGGATTAATGATGCTATTAGTAAGCAGTATGTTTGTGATGGTATTTGTAAGAAAAAAAGAAAATTAATAGAGAAATAGAAAAAGTCTTTAAGTTGATGCTTAAAGGCTTTTTCGTTGTTTCAATTTTAAATACCTAACGACACTATTCAAAACTGAACGACCGTTCTTAACAAATACCAAGTATGCTAAAATATTTATATGCTACTAATTTAAATTTTAAATCTAATGATAAATTTAATAGTCAAATATTAGTAAAATATAGAAAGGAAATAATCTACTGTTTTTGTTACTTTTTTTTGTAACAAGATGTTTTATTAAATGGATTGTTTTTTTATTAAAGAGTCTATAATTGTATACAACACGAATGGAGGATTGCCTATGCTAGTAGATGGACATATGCATTTAGAAAACGGACCACTTACTAAAGAATATGTAATGGAATTTATTAATGAAGCTTATAAACAAGGATTTGATCGTATTCAAATTTTAGATCATACACATCGTTTTAAAGAATTTGAAGTTATTTATCAAGGTGTTAAAGAAGCAAGTGATCAACAAAGAGAATGGCTTGCTAATAAGAAAATGAAATTTAAAGATACACTTTCTAGTTATGTGCGTTTAATTAATGAGGTAAAAAAGGAAGAACTTCCAATAGAAGTTTTATTTGGATTAGAAGTATGTTATGTTCCTGAATATAAAGAAGAAATAAGACATATTTTAGAACCCTATCAATTTGATTTTTTAGTAGGAGCTATTCATTCTATTGATGGACTTTTATATGATATGCCTTGGTCTAAAGAACTACTTTGGGAAAAATATAATGTAGATGATATTTATCATCGTTATTATGAATTGATTTTTGATTTAGTTAAAAGTGATTTATTTACGCAATTAGCTCATCCTGATACAATTAAAATGTTTGGTTATTATCCAACTTATGATTTAAAACCAACTTATCATGAACTTCTGAATTATTAGTAGAACATCATGTTAAAGGGGAATGTAATACAGGGTGTTATTATCGTTATCATCATCCTGATAAAGGTTTGTCTAAAGAATTGTTGGATATTTTTAAAGAACATCATGTGGATATTATTACAGCGAGTGATGCACATAAACCAGCAGATGTAGGAACTTGCATCAAAGATATTTATAAGTTATGTCAGTATGATTAAGTTGTTCTTGATTGAACACTTTTTTGCTTTATGATAGACAAAAAAAGAAAGGTTGTTAGAAATGAGAATTACAGAACTATTAGATATAAATTCGATAGATTTAAATCCACAAGTTTCTAATAAAGAAGAAGCAATCAATCATCTGGTTGATTTATTAGATCAAAGTGGAAAATTAAATGATAAAGAAATTTATAAAGAAAGTGTTTCAAATAGAGAAGCGCAAAGTACAACAGGAATTGGTGATGGTGTTGCTATTCCTCATGGACAAAGTGAAGGTGTGAAAACAGCAGGATTATCTGCCATGGTTGTTAAAGAAGGATTAGATTTTAAATCTCTTGATGGACAACCTACTTATTTATTTTTTATGATTGGTGCTCCTAAAGATTCGGGAGGTGCTCATTTACAAGCTCTTGCACAGTTATCTACTTTATTAATGGAAGAAGATTTTAGAAATGCTTTAATTAATGCATCTTCTAAAGAAGAATTTTTACAATTAATAGATGCTAAGGAAAATAAAAAAGAAGAAGTGAAAGAAATTGTTCATCCTGCTGTTTTAGCAGTAACTGCGTGTCCTACAGGAATTGCTCATACTTTTATGGCGGCTAAAGCTTTAGAACAAGCGGGAGAAAAATTAAATATTTCTATTAAAGTAGAAACGAATGGGCAAGAAGGGGTTAAAAATCAATTAACACAAGATGATATTGATCATTGTACTTGTATTATAGTAGCTGCTGATAAAAAAGTAGAAATGCAAAGATTTGAAGCGAAAAAAGTAATTCAAGTTCCTGTAAGAGATGGAATTTCAAAAGCTGAAGAGCTTGTTCAAAAAGCAAATAATGGCGATGGTGAAATATATCATCATGATACTAAAAAAGAAAAAAACAAAAATAATTCATACGTTTTATTTTTACAAAACATTTAATGAATGGTATTTCACATGCTTTACCATTCCTTGTTGCAAGTGGAGTTCTATATGGTATTTTATATCTTGTTAAAGATCAGGTATTATCAAATCAATTATTGACACTTATAAATTATGTTCAACAATTAATAACAATCATGATTATTCCAATTGTATCAGCCTATATTGCTGATAGTATTGCAGATCGACCTGCAATGGTTTCAGGTTTTGCTGGTGGATTAATTGTTTGTCAAGGAATTTCAATGTCATCAATTTCTGCTAATTCAACTTCTTTGCTTGCGGGAATTGTTGCTGGTTTTTTAGCAGGATTTGTTTCATTGATTTTAAAGAAATTATTTTCTTATTTACCACAATGTTTAAAAGGAATAGAAGCATCATTATTCCATCCTGTTTTATCAACTGTTATTGTTTTACTTGTGATGATTTATTTAAATGGTTATTTGTATATAGCACATAGCTATATTTTACAATATGTTTCACTTGTTGAATCTCAAATGTCAACAAAAATCTTATTTGGATTTGTTTTAGGAATGATGATGGCTATTGATAATGGTGGTCCTATTAATAAAACAGCCTATGTTTTTGGAATAGGAATGCTTATAAGTTATGATTATTATCCAATGGCTGCAGTCATGGCTGGAGGAATGATTCCACCATTTGTAATTGCTTTAACAGCAACCTTATTTAAAGATAGATTTGAAGCTAGAAAAGATGCTTTAATGAATTATATCAATGGTATTTCATTTATTTCAGAAGGAGCTATTCCTTTTATTCAAAAAGAATCTCAAGTAATTTTACCAGCTTGTTGCCTTTCAGCAGGTCTTGCAGGAGCATTATCAATGTATTTTGATTGTTCTGTTGCTTCACCTCATGGTGGATTGTTCTTAATATGGATGGTCAATAATCCATTATATTATTTAGCGTTAATTGTTTTATCAACAGTTGTAGGAACATTGTTATTATTTATTTTTACAAAATTAAAAATAACGTAAAATAGTATGCAAGTTAATATGAAATTTTTAAGAAGTCATTGTGACTTCTTTTTGGACAATCCGTCCATTGAAAGAAGAAAAAAAAGAAAGATAAAATAATAAAAAAAGGTAAATGTCAAATAAATAAGCGATTATAAATAAATTAAAGAATTCAATACAATAAGGATGTACATCTTTTATGATAATTAGAGGAAAAGAAAAATGTCTAAATTATTGTATTGATTGCGGAGCTATCCTTTCGAGTAAGAAAGCTATTCGATGCAATAAATGCAATAGCCTTTTAAGAGCAAAAACTAGTCATCCGTCAAAAGAATTAAGAATAAAGAACAACGTATTATGAAAGACATAGATCATAAGATAAATCGTGAAATCGTCAATACAGCAAAGAAACATAAAGCAAAAGTAATAAAATTAGATCGATTAGAAAACATTCGCTCAACGACAAGAACAAGTCGTAAAAACAATCCTAGTCTGCATACATGGTCTTTCTATAGATTAGCACAATATATAGAATATAAAGCCAAACTTGCAGGAATAGAAGTTGAATATGTAGATCCAGCTTATACAAGTCAAAAATGTCCTCAATGTGGAAATATCCACCATGCAAAAGATAGAAAGTATATTTGTAAATGTGGATATCATACACATAGAGATTTGTTAGGTGCGATAAACATTTGTAATTCAACTGAATACATTGGTAACGGATGTATTGCCTAGGGAGCTATATGCTCTGCCCTAGGAGTGGTAATGGCATACCATATCTTGTACTACGACCTACTAGAAATAGACTGGACATTCAATATATTTTTATTAAAAGTGTAAAAAGAATGTATATTGAAAGGCAGCAAGAATCCCCTGCCTTTAGGCATAGGGAGTGTCAACTATAAACAAGCAGGAAGAATTTTATTATTTTCATTGGACGATTATTCTTTAGAAGAATGGACAGAAGCTGTAAATTATATCAGTCAAACAAGATAAAAATTTGAAACCAAGGAAGCAGCTAGAGATTTTTATATGTATTAATACTTACAAAAGCAAGTTATATGACTTATAGAAGAGACTTTATGTTTCTTCTTTTTTAATAGCGAATAAGCTATAAATTTGTTATAGTATTAAGGGAAAGAGAAGAAGTAAATGAAAAAAGAACAAAGAAGAAATTTAGGAGAAAAAATTGCCCAGGGAATATTACTCATTGTTTTAATTACTTTAACGATTTTTATGATGAGTGATGTTAAAAAGATTCAAGGAAATGCACGTGTTATTAATTATGCAGGAATTATTAGAGGAGCCACACAAAGAGAAATTAAATTAGAAATATCAGGAAATAAAAATGATATTTTAATTAAATATTTAGATGATATTTTTTATGGATTGACAAATGGTGGTGGAAAGTATCAACTGACAACATTAAATGATCAACATTATCAAAAGAAATTAACAGAATTACATACTTCTTGGTTATCTTTAAAAGATGAAATTAATTTGGTAAGAGAAAAAGGTTACCAACAAACAAATATTATTAAAATGAGTGAAGAATATTTTTATTTAGCAGATGAAACAGTTACAGCTGCTGAAGATTATTCTCAAAAATGTGCGACAAGATTAGATCAAATAGAGAAAGCATTGATTGTTGTAATTGCTTTAGTTATTCTAATGATGATCAAGGAATCTGTATCTGCAGTTGTTTTAATGAAGAAAAATAGAGAACTTAATAAAAAAGCATATATTGATTTGCATACAGGTTTGCCTAATAGAAGTCGTGTAGAAGAATTGATTGCTCACTATGATCACTTTGATGAACCAACTGCAATTATTGTTTTTGATTTGAATGATTTAAAAGTAGTTAATGATTCTTTAGGACATCTTGCTGGTGATACATTGATTATGAATTTTGCACATATTATCCGTACATCTATTCCTGAAAAATATTTTGTTGGAAGATATGGTGGAGATGAATTTATTGCTTTATTAAATGATGTTACTCAACAAGAGGTAGAAGATATTATTTTACAAGTACAAAACGAAGCAAGATGTTATAATGAATTTAGTAAACAAATATTCATTGATTTTGCCTTTGGTTATGCACTTTCTACGCATGGTCGAGAAACAAATTTAAAGTTATTATTGAATCAAGCAGATAAAAATATGTATGAATGTAAGGCACGAATGAAAGCAAAGAAAAAAATTTAAGAAAGGATTGTTCATATAAACAATCCTTTTCTTTTATTGTGGAATGAATTAAAAAAATGAAAATATTTATTAAAAATCAATAATTATGGGAAAACGGTACGCTTAACAAAAGAAGAAGTTGTTTATCTTTTCAAGAGTTGAATATTAAAGATTATGATGAAAAAAGGATTGAATAACAATCCTTTTTCATTTATCCCATTTTTTTATGAATATTATTTGTATTTTTTAACAATGTAAATAGGTCTTTGTTTAGCTTCAAAGTAACATGATGAACAATATTGACCTAAGATAGAAACAAAGATAAGTTGCAAACCACTTAAAAATAAAACTAAACTTGTAAGATAGGAAACAGGATGAACAAAAACAGAGTATAAAGAAACAATACAAGAAATACCTATTAAAATACCACCAATGACTCCTGCAATCGTAATAGGTGTTGATGAAAATGAGAAAATGCCTTTAAATGCATAGGAAAATAAACTAGCAAAATTCCATTTACTTTTACCAACAGGACGTTCAACATTATGAAATTCAAGCCATTTTGTATTAAATCCTACAAAAGAAAATAATCCTTTCATGTAACGATTATATTCTTTAAGTTCTAAAATAGCATTGACCATTTGTCGAGACATCATTCTAAAATCACCAGCACCATCATCCATATCCATTTTTGTAAGTTTTTGAATCACTTTATAAAAACTATGAGATAAAAAGTTTCTTAATTTTCCTTCACCAGTACGATCAATACGTTTACCGGCACAACAATCATATTCTTCATATTTTAATGAGTTATACATTTCTTTTAATAAATAAGGAGGATGTTGCAAATCTGCATCCATAATAACAACATAATCTCCACTAGCATTTTCAAGTCCTGCATACATAGCGGCTTCTTTTCCAAAATTACGAGAAAAAGAATAATAGAAACAATGAGGATTTTTATGAGCTAGTAATTTTAAAATATCTTCACTATGATCATGACTACCATCATTGATAAAAAGTATTTCATAATCAATATTTTCAATACTTTCTAAAACATGAGTCACTTCTTTATAAAAGAGTGGTAAAACATCTTCTTCATTAAAACAAGGAACAATAACACTTATTTTATCCATGACAAACACCTTCTTCTTTAAAAATTTTAAATTTACATAAAATATAATTTGATAGAATCGTAATAAAACTGACGCATACTTTAGAAATCATTGGTTGAAGATTTAATAAATCAATTAAAAGATAAAGACATATATTTTCAATCAATAACGTCATAAATCTTAATAAGATAAAAGATATAAATTCTTTTTTACATCATTTGTACTTTTTAAACACATATCTTTTATTTGTATAATAAGCAAACAAAACTGCAAAAATCCAAGAAATACTATTAGCGATTAACCAATGACTATGTATTTTTAACAAAATGAAATAAACAACATAATTTACGAGAGTTGTCATCCCACCTACAAAAACATAACTCACTATTTCTTTTGTATCATCCTTCATTTTTTCGTCTCCCTTCAATAATATAATTTATAAAAATCACCATAAATCCAAAGTAGGATAGAATAAAACCTAAACGATATCCAGTAGGGGTAAATTTTATTTGAATTTTATGTTTTCCTTGATTAATAGGACATCCTAAAAACGCTTCATTTACAATTTCACTCTTTACAACTTTACCATCGATATAAATTGTATAACCACGATCATAAGGAATACGAGTTATAAAATAACCATCATTTTAACATTAATTGATCCTTTAAAATATCTTTCCTTTTTGAATATTTAAAGAATCTACTTCTTTGTTTCTATTTTCAATAACTTTCTTTATTTAAAGAATAAGTTTTAATATTTTTAAGATCATAATGTCCTTTAGATAAAGAAATAGATAAAGTTTTAATATTTTCACCAGATAATAAATAAGTAAAATGTGTATGTTGATTATAATAAGGTGAATTACTTCTAGATAATTTATTTTTAATCCCATTGATTGTAATAGAGACACTTTGATGTGGTTTATAATTTTTAATATCGCCTTCAATAACAATGATTTGATTTTTAGTCTTTCTTTGAAGAGAAAGAGTGATTTTTTATTTTTCTTTTGTTGAATTTGATATGAACTCTTTAAACCCATGTCTTCTTTGATAAATTGACTTTGATCTGTACTATTTCCATTTTTTACAATGGCATGATTATAAAGAATATCCAAAGGTATAAGGATATTGCAGTTGATGAAACTGATTTTTGCTATAGAGTTTATTTGTTGCATAAGCAATAGGCATAATATCTTGACTTTGATAAGTTTTAAATCTTTAATAGCATCAATTTCTTGATAACCATCGATTTTCTTTTTGAGATAATTGAATCAACGGATAACATCTTTAAATAGAAAAGATTATTTTGATCTATTTGTCCAACACGATTATTTAAAGAAATAGGAATCTTTAAAGTATTAAATAAAAATGAATTATAAAGATGATGATTTGTTGATGTATAACCTGAAAGACGGGTTACTTGATTTTGATAAGTTTGATTCATATTTTGATGAATTTCATTCATATTAACTAAAGTATTTATAGAATTTCTTTGAATCAATGTTTCTGCTTCTTGATTTGCGTATTTTTTATATTGTTTATTTGGTAGAAAACTGGTTGTAGGATTATTGTAATAAACAACGAATAGTGGGACTAAAAGATAAATAAAACATCTTTTTTATTTGTTTTTGAAAAATAAAGAATGATCAAACTAATAATTAAATCAAGAAAAACAAGTTCAGATCTTTGTATAAAAAATAATGGAAAAACAAAGAGAAATAGCATATACTTATTGATCTCAAAATGATTATTTTCTAATACAAGACCTGCTTGTAAAATAACCAAAGGTAAAAAAACAATCAGTATTTTACTTCTAGCATATAAAAACCCATTCATAATCAAACTGACGATAGGGCATAACATAGAAATCATTAAAATAATTGATAGAGTACGTGTCTTTTCTTTAAATAATCCAAAGACAATTAAAACCCAGAACATATAAGTGAGACCACAGCCATAGTTATTATAAAGAAGTCCCTTTAGTGAAAAAGTCGGAATCAATAACTAAGATAGTTGGTTGCATTCACACTTTATTTCCACCAGCAATTACAAATAATGTTGGAATTGTATAAATAGCTGTCAATAAAACAATAAGAAGATAAGCAGCAATTAAATGTAAAAAATGTTTTTTATAGTTTTATAACGATAACAATGAAGCATAAAATAAATAAAACAAACAATAAAACACCCAACACAATAAAAATAACTATGTAATACAATACAACTTCCCCAGATAACAATACTTGTTATCTTTTGACTTATAAAATAACGATCAATACTACGTAACATTAAAATAAAAAAGGCATATAATTTACAAACATGATTTGTTTATGAAATTGAAAAAATAAAGCTGAAAGTAAAGTGAATAAACTCATCAAAAAACATAGATAACGATTTTAAGATGATTCTTAAAAATAAATAACAAGCAATCAGTGTTAAAA
>ENA-OQCS01000412-OQCS01000412.1-human-gut-metagenome-genome-assembly--contig:-NODE-412-length-23759-cov-3.246149_pt1 | contig 23759 bp, 33 predicted proteins | sample MGYA00242757_ERZ504575 | MGnify/ENA primary metagenome ERZ504575 (study PRJEB26092, sample SAMD00036297) | human gut metagenome | host: Homo sapiens | study: EMG produced TPA metagenomics assembly of... | reverse complement strand
TTTGATTCAGGGTGTGTTGCAGTTATTGATGCTGTTAGGCTGTAGGTTATGGAAGAACGACGACTTCTGCAACAAGTTTTATCTTGGACTTGTTTTGATCGGCGGCTACGCAGTAGCAGCAATGGTCGGTGGATATACGGGTCTTAAAGATGGAAATACACAGGAAGGATGTAAAAGATGTTTTTATGTCAGTCTTGTACTGATCGCAATTACGATTGCCACGATTATTTTAAATGTTGTATTTAAAGCATATTCAGTAACTCAGTTTGAGGCACTGATCATACCAGTGTTGTTTATGCTTTTTACAATATTAAATGGACGAAAGAATTTGTAAACACAAAAAGGGCCTTTTTCGATTTCGAAAGAGGTCCTTTTTATAGTTGTTCTTTTCTTGATGATATGATATAATTTCACATAGTGATTTGGCAAAGAAAGAACAAATGAGGTAGACCAATGAAAGATTTAAAAGATATGAAACGTGTGCTTTTAAAGTTAAGTGGAGAAGCACTTGCCGGAGATAAGAAGACAGGATTTGATGAAGCAACATGTGCAGATGCAGCACGTCAGGTAAAGACATTAGTAGATGAGGGACTTCAGGTAGCGATCGTCATCGGAGGAGGAAACTTCTGGAGAGGACGTACAAGCGAGAGTATGGAACGTACAAAAGCTGATCAGATCGGAATGCTTGCGACAGTTATGAACTGTATCTATGTATCCGATGCATTCAGAACAGCAGGAATGGAAACAGAAGTATATACTCCATTTGTATGCGGAGCATTTACAGAATTATTTTCCAAAGATAAAGCAGTCAAAGCTTTAGATGAAGGAAGGTTGTATTTTTTGCAGGTGGAACAGGACATCCTTATTTCTCAACAGATACAGCAACAGCACTTCGTGCGATCGAGATTGAAGCAGATGCGATCTTATTAGCAAAATCAATTGACGGCGTATATGACAGTGATCCTGCTGTGAATGAAAATGCGGTGAAATATGACAGTATCACAATGGAAGAAGTGTTGGATCAGAAATTAGGAGTGATCGACCTGACAGCGACGATCATGTGCCTTGAGAATAAGATGCCATTAGCAGTTTTTGGATTAAATGAAGAAAACAGCATTGAGAATTTAATGAAAGGTGAATTTAACGGAACATATGTAACCGTTTGATAAATTAGGAGGACGAAAGAAACATGTTAAAACAATTTGAAGACAAGATGCAGAAATCTTTAGACAGTATGGCGAATGATTTTATGACAATTCGTGCAGGACGTGCCAATCCTCATGTATTAGATAAAGTCAAAGTTGATTATTATGGAGTTGCAACTCCTGTAGCACAGGTTGGTAATGTTTCTGTACCTGAAGCAAGAACGATCATGATTCAGCCATGGGAGCCAAACTTATTAAAAGAGATCGAGAAAGCGATTTTAGTATCTGATATCGGGATCACACCAACAAATGATGGTAAAGCAATCCGATTAAACTTCCCAGATCTTACAGAAGAACGAAGAAAAGAGCTTGCAAAAGATGTCAAGAAACGTGGAGAAGAAGCAAAGGTAGCAGTTAGAAATATCCGTCGTGATGCAAATGATTTTGTCAAGAAACAGAATAAAGCCGGAGATTTAAATGATGATCAGGCAAAAGATGAAGAAGACAAAGTACAGAAGATGACAGATAAATACATCAAACAGATTGATGAAGCAGTTGATGCAAAATCAAAAGAAATCATGACAGTTTAATCTTAATCATCAACAGGGTTGAAATCTCAGCCCTGTTTTGTTTCATGTGGAAAGAAACGAAAGTTATATATGATACACAGGAGGTCCAAATGGAGAATTTAAATATTCCACAACATGTGGCCATTATCTTAGATGGGAATGGAAGATGGGCAAAAAAAACGCCATTTACCTAGGAATATGGGACATAGACAGGGAAGTAAAGTGGTGGAACAGATCATAGAAGATGCACATGATCTTGGAATTAAATATTTAACAGTTTATGCTTTTTCAACAGAGAACTGGAAACGCCCACAGGACGAAGTAAATGCATTGATGAAACTGCTTCGTGATTATTTAAAGACATGTATCAAGCGTGCAAATAAAAATAATATGAAGTCAGAGTGATCGGAGATATCACAGGACTTTCCGAAGATTTACAGGAGAAGATCGTTGAGCTTGAGAAGGCATCCAAAGATAATACAGGGATCAATTTTACGATCGCACTGAATTATGGAAGTCGTGATGAGATGGTGCGAGCTATGAGACATATGGCAGATGATCTTTCTAGTGGAAATCTTTCCAAAGATGAGATCACAGAAGAAGTGTTTAATGGATATCTGGATACAAAAGAACTTCCAGATCCAGATCTGATGATCCGCACAAGCGGGGAAGAAAGATTGTCAAACTTTATGTTATGGCAGTTAGCATATACAGAATTTTATTTTACAGATGTGCTCTGGCCTGATTTTAATAAAAAGGAATTAATAAAGGCGATCGAATACTATAATGGACGCGACCGCAGATTTGGAGGAATATAAGTTTATGTTTAAGCAAAGACTGATCAGTGGGATCATTTTAGTATTGATCGCAGCTTTTGGGTTATATATGGGTGGAATTGTGACGTTTGCAATGACATTGATCGTTGCATTGATCGGATACAGCGAGATTTTAAGGATTTATCATATTGAGAAATCATCTTTGGCAGTGATCGGATATACAGGCACGATTCTTTATTATGTGGCATTGTTATTTGATCTTGATCAATGGACCACAGCGATCATTATTTTATTTTTAATCTTTTTACTCGGATGCTATGTGGTACGTTTTCCAAAGTATAAAGTGGATCAGATGATGGCAGGATTCTTTGGATTGTATATGTAGCGGTTATGATGTCCTTTATCTATCAGATCCGTGAATTACAAAATGGAGGAGAATTTGTTGTATTATTATTCCTTGCAGCATGGGGAAATGACACTTTAGCATATTGTACAGGAATGTTGATCGGAAAACATAAGATGTCACCAATTTTAAGTCCTAAGAAAAGTATAGAAGGTTTGGTTGGCGGAATTGTCGGTGCGGCAATTCTTGGTGCATTATATGGATTATATCTAAACACATATATCAGATTTAGTTTTAATCCAGTTACAATGTTCCCAATTGTTTGTGGACTAAGTGGAGCAGTTTCAGTCATTGGAGATTTGGCAGCATCTGCGATCAAGAGAGATTCAGGAATTAAGGATTATGGTACATTGATCCCTGGTCATGGAGGAATTCTTGACCGATTTGATAGTATTATTTTTATTGCACCTGTCATTTATTATCTGACAGTTATGATCTCAGGAGGAGCGATCTAGAATGAAATATATTTCAATTATTGGATCTACAGGTTCCATTGGAACCCAGACACTAGATATCGTACGAAGTAATAAAGACTGAAAGTTACAGCCTTAGCAGCAGGAACAAGTATTGATCTGTTAGAGAAACAAGCAAGAGAATTTCAGCCAGTGATCGTTGCTGTATACAATGAACAGAAGGCAGAAGAGTTGAAACTTCGTCTGGCAGATACGAATATAAAAGTATGTGCAGGAATGGATGGATTATTAGAAGCAGCAACACAGGAGCAGTGTTCTGTTGTTGTCACAGCAATTGTCGGAATGATCGGAATTCGTCCAACGATCGCTGCGATGAAGGCTGGGAAAGACATCGCACTTGCTAATAAAGAAACATTAGTAACTGCAGGGCATATCATTATGCCAATGGCGGAAGAATTGGGTGTTTCTATTTATCCAGTAGATAGTGAGCATTCTGCAATCTTTCAGTGTTTACAGAGCGGGAAAAGAGATGATCTTGATTCTCTGATCATTACAGCATCAGGGGGACCGTTCCGCAAGAAAACGACAGAAGAATTAAAACATGTGACAGTAGAAGATGCGCTGAATCATCCAAATTGGTCAATGGGACGAAAGATTACGATTGATTCCGCAACGTTAGTGAATAAAGGACTCGAAGTGATCGAAGCCAAATGGTTGTTTGGAGTGGATTTTGATGATATTCATGTTGTAGTACAACCAAAGAGTGTGATCCATTCTATGATTCAGTTTAAGGATGGAAGTGTGATCGCACAGCTTGGAACACCGGATATGAAATTACCGATTCAATATGCATTATTTTATCCACAACATAGAAATCTTGCGGGAGAACGTCTGGATTTTGCAAAATTAAAAGAAATTACATTTGAAGAACCACCAGTGGATGTTCTAAAAGGACTTCCTTATGCATATAAAGCAGGTAGGATCGGTGGAAGCATGCCAACAGTCTTAAATGCTGCAAATGAAAAAGCAGTTGCATTATTTTTAGACCGTAAGATTCAGTTTTTAGATATTTACGACATCATTGAAGACACAATGAATGCCCATAAAGTTATTGAGAATCCGACACTGGAAGAAGTGTTGGAGACAGAACAATGGGTGTATGAACACATAGAAAGCAGGTAGATCATTGAATATTATCATTGCAATTTTAATTTTTGGAATTATTATTATTGTGCATGAATTAGGGCATTTTCTGATCGCTAAGAAAAATGGGATTCAGGTAGATGAATTTTGCATTGGACTTGGACCAACGATTATAGGAAAGCAGGTTGGAGAGACTTTTTATTCTGTCAAACTGCTGCCATTTGGTGGTGCATGTATGATGGGAGAAGATGAAGACCGCCCTGAAGAAAATGCGTTTAATAATAAGTCCGTCTGGGCAAGGATGGCAGTTATTTTTGGAGGACCATTTTTTAACTTTATCTTAGCGTTTATATTTTCAATTATAGTGATCGGAATGTCTGGTGCTGACATTCCGAAGATTTCCAAAGTAGAAAAAGATTCACCAGCATATGAAGCAGGAATCCGTAAAGGAGATATTATGATCAAAGTTGCTGGAAAGAAAATGCACAATTACAGAGAGTTTTCCTATTATATGTATTTAGATTATGATGGAGGGAAAATTCCGATCACGATATTACAAAACGGAAAAGAAAAAAATATAAACGTCACACCAGAGTATGATAAAGAACGAGGGCAATATCTGATCGGGATCACCTGGAATGGATATCAGAAGTAGGTCCGTTAAAAACGATCGAATACAGTTTCCGAGAAGTAGGATTGCAGGTAAAGATTACTTTAAAGAGTGTAAAGATGTTAGTTTCACAAAAACTTGGTGTGAAAGATCTTTCAGGACCAGTAGGAATTGTCAAAACGGTCGGAGACCAATATACACAGGCTGCTGCCTATGGATTTAAAACAGTATTTTTGACAATGGTAAACTGGATCATTTTGATCAGCGCAAACCTTGGTGTGATGAATTTATTGCCATTACCAGCACTTGATGGAGGTCGTTTGTTGTTTTTGATCATAGAAGCAATTACTGGAAAGGCTGTGTCACAGAATATGGAAGCGCTGGTACACACTGCAGGTTTGATCTTATTAATGCTTTTGATGGTATTTGTAATGTATCAAGATATTGTAAAGATTTTCATGTAAAGGGGGATTTGCATGTATACAAGAAATCAGACAAGAGTAATTTCGATTGGAGATGTTAAGATTGGAGGAGGCAATCCAGTTGCCATCCAGTCTATGACAAATACAAAGACAGAAAATGTGGAAGAGACGGTCAAACAGATTCTTGCTCTTGAGAAGGCTGGATGCCAGATCATTCGCTGTACTGTTCCAACAATGAAAGCTGCCGAAGCTTTTACAGAGATTAAGAAGCAGATTCATATTCCGTTGGTCGCGGATATTCATTTTGACTATAACTTGCAATTGCAGCGATGGAACATGGGGCAGATAAGATCCGTATCAATCCGGGGAATATCGGTGGAGAAGAGAATATTTGTAAAGTGGTAGAAACAGCAAAGAAATATCATGTACCGATCCGCGTTGGTGTAAACAGCGGATCATTGGAGAAACCACTTGTTAAAAAATATAACGGAGTAACTGCACAAGGACTGGTAGAAAGTGCCTTAGATAAAGTTGCTATGCTTGAAAAATATGATTTTCATGATATGGTAGTCAGTATTAAGTCTTCTGATGTTTTGATGTGTGCAGAAGCATACCGCCTAGTCGCAGACAAAATCAATTACCCTCTGCATGTAGGAATCACAGAAGCTGGAACAGTTTTTAGTGGTAATATCAAATCAGCTGTAGGACTTGGAATTATCTTAAATCAGGGAATTGGTGATACGATCCGTGTATCATTGACAGGAGATCCAGTCAACGAGATTGCCAGTGCGAAACTGATCTTAAAGACATTAGGACTTCGTTCCGGAGGAATTGAAGTTGTATCCTGCCCAACATGTGGACGTACGAATATCGATCTGATTCCACTTGCCAATCAGGTAGAGACAATGGCAGCAGATTTTGAAAATCTGAATCTTAAGGTTGCTGTTATGGGGTGCGTTGTAAACGGACCAGGAGAGGCCAAAGAAGCAGATGTGGGAATCGCTGGTGGAAATGGAGAGGGACTTCTGATCAAGAAAGGCGAGGTTATCCGTAAAGTACCAGAAGATCAATTACTTGATACTTTAAGATATGAATTAGAACACTGGGGTGAATAAAATGGAAGTGACAACAAAACCATTTTTCAGTGTATTTCCAGATTTGAAAGTTTCTGACGATGTAAGATCTTTGTTTGAAGATGCGAATATTAGAGAGATCACACTAAAGAAAAAAGAAAACACGCTTAAGATTTCTTTTCAGTGTGATCATCTGATCTCAAGAGTCGATACATGGAGAATGGAACGCACGATCCGGGAACAGCTGTTTTCAAAGCGTTTTGTAAAGATTCGTTTTCAGGAAAGTTATCACCTGTCAGAACAATATAATCTCAAATATCTAATGGAGCATTACATGAAAAGCTTCCTCTTTGAGTTAAAAGGCAAAGGGGAGGTTATTTTTAATGTCGTGAGAAAAGGGGATTATAGAATTGAAGATGATGTGATCACCTTTTACTTTGAAGATACATTTGTAAACCGCAATAAAGCCCCAGAGATCAAAGAATTTTTTGAGATGATTTTAAAAGAACGTTTTTCTATTGATGCAAAAGTCGGATTTGATTTCTCTAAGACGATTGATCGAAGCCTTAAGATGGAAAGTGATTATCGCTTACAACAAGAAATCCATACGATCGTGGAGCACGCAGATATCGTTGAGAAAGAACAAAAAGAAGAGAAAAAAAGCAAGAAAGAAAGCAGCTGCAACGAAAAAAGAGCATATGTTTAAGAAAAAAACAAAATATTCAGATGATCCAACCTTATTGTATGGACGAAATTGTGATGGCGAGCTGATGGAGATCAAGGATATCTATGATGAGATCGGGGAAGTTGTGATTCATGGGCAGATCACATTTCTTGAAACACGAGAAATCCGTAATGAAAAAACAATCATCATTTTTCATATTACCGATTTTACAGATACGATCAGCTGCAAGGTTTTCGTAAGAAATGAACAGCTGCCCGATATTTTAGATGGTTTGAAAAAAGGTGGATTCTATCGTATCAAAGCAGTTGCGATGTATGACAAATTTGATCATGAGATCTCTTTAGGATCTGTGGCAGGAATCAAGGCGATTACAGATTTCAGGGAAAAACGTCAGGACACATCCATGGAAAAACGTGTGGAATTACATCTCCATACAGTGATGAGCGATAATGACAGTGTGGTACAGATCAAAGATATTGTAAATCGCGCCTACGAATGGGGACATCCGGCGGTTGCGATTACAGATCACGGTGTATTGCAGGGATTTCCGATCGCACGTCATGCATACGAAGACTTGAGACTAAAAGAAGATGATCCATTTAAGATCATTTATGGGTAGAAGGATATTTCGTTGATGACCTTGGAGATTTGATCATTGATTCAAAAGGGCAGTCACTAATGGACAGTTATGTTGTATTCGATATTGAGACAACAGGATTTAACAGTGTCAATGACCGAATTATAGAAATTGGTGCGGTAAGAGTCGTGGAAGGAGAGATTAAAGAAACATTCAGTGAATTTGTCAATCCAGAGCGCCCAATTCCATATAAGATCACTCAGCTGACAACGATCACAGATGATATGGTAAAAGATGCGGGAACGATCGAAGAGATTCTTCCACAGTTTTTAAAATTCTGTGAAGGATCTGTTTTGGTTGCACATAATGCAGGATTTGATACAGGGTTTATCCGCGAAAATGCGAAAAGGTTGAATCTTCCATATGATCATACAGTTGTGGATACACTGGGGCTTGCAAGATGTCTAATGGGACATCTTGGTAAATTTACACTGGATAACATTTGTAAACATTTAAATATCATACTGGAAACACACCATAGAGCAGTTGATGATGCAACAGCAACAGGAAAGATTTTTGTAGAATTCATTTCTATGTTAAAAGAAAAAGATATTACAGATCTAGATCAGGTCAACGAATTTGCAAATGATAATGTCGATCTAATCAAAAAAGGACGCATGTATCATGGAATTATTCTGGTTAAGAATAATACAGGGCGTGTTAATTTAAACCGCTTGGTATCAGAATCACATTTAAATTACTTTAACCGTCGCCAAGAATGCCAAAGTCTCTGATCAATAAATATAGAGATGGATTGATCATTGGATCTGCGTGTGAAGCAGGAGAATTATATCAGGCATTGCTTGATGAACGCTCAGATGAAACGATTGCGAATATTGTATCATTTTATGACTATCTGGAGATTCAGCCAGTAGGAAACAATGAATTTATGATTGGATCCGAACGTGTTGAGAATGTGAATTCGATTGAAGATATTCAGAAATTCAATCAAAAGATCGTAGATCTTGGAGAACAATTCCATAAGCCAGTCGTTGCGACATGTGATGTACATTTTCTAAATCCAGATGATGCAATCTATCGTTCTATTTTATTAGCTGGAAAAGGATTTAAAGATGCTGACCAGCAGGCACCACTTTATTTTAGGACAACACAGGAGATGCTAGATGAGTTTGCGTATCTTGGAAGTGAGAAAGCCAAAGAAGTTGTCATAACAAACACGAATAAGATCAATGATATGATTGAAAATATTTCTCCAATCCATCCGGATAAATGCCCGCCGGTAATCCCAGATTCAGACAAAACATTAAGAGAAATCTGTTATAATAGAGCACATGAGATTTATGGAGATGATCTTCCAGAACGAGTGACAAGTCGTTTGGAAAAAGAATTAAACTCTATTATTGGAAATGGATATGCGGTAATGTACATCATCGCACAGAAATTGGTATGGGATTCGAATGACCATGGGTATCTGGTAGGATCACGAGGATCGGTAGGATCTTCCTTTGCAGCAACGATGTCAGGGATCACGGAAGTAAATCCGTTGCCAGCACATTATATCTGTCCAGAATGTCATTTTGTGGATTTTGACTCAGAACAGGTGCAAAAATATGCGAAGATGGGTATGTCAGGTTTTGACATGCCAGATGCATACTGTCCAAAGTGTGGAGCAAAGATGACGAAAGAAGGACAGGATATCCCGTTTGAGACATTCCTTGGGTTTAAAGGAAATAAAGAGCCGGATATCGACTTAAACTTCTCAGGAGAATATCAGGGAAAAGCACATGCTTATGTAGAAGTTATCTTTGGAAAAGGAAAAGCATTCCGAGCGGGAACGATCGGTACACTGGCAGAGAAAACAGCCTATGGTTATGTGTTGAAATATCTGGAAGAACGAGGAATCAGTAAACGTCGTTGTGAAATAGAGAGATTAGCACTTGGATGTACGGGAGTTAAGAGAACAACTGGTCAGCATCCGGGTGGAATCATTGTAGTACCGCATGATAAAGAAATTTATGATTTTACAGCGGTACAACATCCAGCCAATGATATGAATACACCGATCATTACGACACATTTTGAATACCATTCGATTGACCAGAACCTATTAAAACTTGATATTCTGGGACATGACGATCCATCTATGATCCGAAGAATGGAAGATATCACAGGAATTGATGCACAGACGATCCCAATGGACGATAAAGGCGTTATGGATTATTTCATGGAACAGAAACCTTAGGGATCACACCAGAAGATATTGATGGGACACCGCTTGGATCACTTGGAGTACCGGAATTTGGGACAGACTTTGTAATTCAAATGCTTCAGGATACGCATCCACAGAGTTTTTCTGATCTTGTCCGTATTTCTGGCTGTCTCATGGAACCGATGTATGGCTTGGAAATGCTCAGACATTGATCGAGAATGGAGATGCGGTTATTTCCACAGCAATCTGTTGTCGAGATGATATCATGGTATATCTGATCAATCAGGGATTGGAACAGGAAGCGTCATTTAAGATCATGGAAGGAGTCCGAAAAGGAAAGGGACTTACAGATGAACAAGAACAGATGATGAGAGATCACAATGTGCCAGATTGGTATATCTGGTCTTGTAAACAGATCAAATATATGTTCCCGAAAGCCCATGCGGCAGCTTATGTTATGATGGCATGGAGGATCGCATGGTATAAGGTTTATCACCCATTAGCATATTATGCAGCATATTTCAGTATTCGAGCGAAGGCATTTTCTTATGAAGATATGTGTCTTGGAAAAGAACGTTTGGATGAAAAGATGAGTATTATTAAGAATACACCAAAACACGAAGTTAAAAATGCAGATCTTGATCTGTTACGAGAAATGAAGATTGCGGATGAAATGTATGCAAGAGGCTATGAATTCTGGCCACTGGATATTTACAAGGCAAAGGCAAAAGATTTTCAAGTGATCGATGGAAAGATCATGCCAGCACTTACCAGTATTGATGGAATGGGTGAAAAAGCGGCACAACAGGTAGAAGAAGCAGCCAAAGGAGAACCATTTACATCCTTGGAAAACTTCAGAAACAGAACAAAAGCACCACAAGCATGTATCGAGAAAATGAAAGAACTTGGAATTATGGGAGATCTATCAGATACTGATCAGTTAAGTTTCGATTTTCTTTGATAATATATGAAAAAACTCTTGTCAAGAGATATTTTTCATGTTAAACTAAATATAGCTTAAGAAAAGATGACTTAGGAGTGGGCATATGTCCACTCCTATTTTGTGTAACAATGAAGAAATAACACTACAAAAGAAAGGGTTGATACATTGGCAAGACGAGTTGATATTGAAACAAAAACAGAAGAACTGGTATTACCGATCATTGAAGCCAACAATTTTGAACTGGTGGATGTAGAATATGTCAAAGAAGGAGCAAACTGGTATTAAGAGTTTACGCAGACAAAGAAGGTGGAATTGCAATTGATGACTGCGTCCTGATCAGCAGAAGCTTAGAAGAGAAACTGGATGCAGAAGATTTTATCGAAGATGCATATATTTTAGAAGTAAGTTCTCCAGGACTTGGAAGACCACTAAAAAAAGAAAAAGATTATGTAAGAAGTGTCGGAAAGTCCATTGACATCAAGCTTTATAAAGCAATTGATAAGCAAAAGGAATTTACTGGTATTTTAAAAGAAAACATGGAAGATCAGATTGTACTAACAATCGAAGATCAGGATATTACATTTGAGAAAAAGAGCATTGCAAGTGCTCGTTTGTCGTTAGATTTTTAAGGAGGAAGAAAGAGAATGAGTGAATTAATTGCGGCATTAAATCAGTTGGAGAAGGAAAAAGGTATTGATAAAGACGTTATCATGGAAGCCATTGAAAATTCCCTGCTTGCTGCATGTAAAAGAGATTTTGGAAGTGCAGATAACGTTGTAGTTAATATGGATCGTGAAACAGGAGATATTTATGTTTATGCGATCAAAGAAGTTGTAGACGAAGTTTATGATCCTGCACTGGAGATCAGTCTTGGAAAAGCAAAGGCAATCGATCAGAACTTAAATCTTGGAGATACTGTAAGAATTGAAATCACACCAAAAGATTTCGGACGTATTGCAGCAATGCATGCAAGAAGCGTTATTGTTCAGAAAATCAAAGAAGAAGAAAGAAGAGTTGTATATGATCATTTCTACTGCAAAGAAAAAGATATCGTAACAGGTGTTGTTCAGCGTTATGTTGGAGAGAATGTAAGTGTAAGCTTAGATGACAAAACAGATGCTCTGTTAATGAAATCTGAACAGATCAGAGGTGAAGTGTTCAAACCAACAGAGAGAATCAAACTTTATATTGTAGAAGTAAAAGAAACAAATCGTGGACCACGTATTCTTGTTTCAAGAACACATCCAGATCTTGTAAAACGTTTATTTGAGAAAGAAGTTGCGGAAATTCAGGATGGAACAGTAGAGATCAAGAACATTGTGCGTGAAGCAGGATCAAGAACAAAGATGGCTGTATGGTCCAATGATAAGAATGTAGATCCAGTTGGAGCATGTGTCGGATTAAATGGTGCTAGAGTGAATGCAATCGTCAATGACTTAAAAGGCGAGAAAATCGATATCATCAACTGGAATGAAGATCCTTGTGTATTCATTGAGAATGCATTAAGCCCATCAAAGTTGTTTCTGTGGCAGTTGATGTAGAAGAAAAGAGTGCAGAAGTTGTAGTTCCAGATTACCAGTTATCATTAGCAATCGGTAAAGAAGGACAGAATGCGAGACTAGCTGCAAGATTAACAGGCTATAAGATTGACATTAAGAGTGAATCACAGGCAGCTGAAGAAGCAGCAAAAGTCAGTGAAGAACCAGAGGCAGATGAATTTGAGATTGAAGAAGATCTTTTTAATGAAGAGATCAATGATGATTTCGTAGAAGATGCAGAGAATACAGAAGAAGCTGTTGAAGATTTTGATGCAGAGGATATTGAAGAATAGGAAATATCAGCAGGTGATAAAATGAATCGAAAAATTCCAACAAGAAAATGTATCGGGTGCGGTGAATTAAAAGAAAAGAATCAATTAGTCCGGATCGTAAGATCAAAAGAAGGCGAGATTAGTCTTGATATGACTGGAAAGAAAAATGGGAGAGGGGCATATATATGCCTGATCCACAGTGTCTAAAACAAGCATTTAAGAAAAAAGGACTAGATCGTTCTTTTAAGATAGGAGTACCGGAATCGGTCTATGAGACATTAAAAAAGGAGATGGAAGAACTTTATGAATAAAGGATTATCTCTTCTAGGTCTTGCATTCAGATCCGGTAATCTGGTCAGTGGAGAATTTGCCGCAAGAGAAGCGGTCAGGAAAAAGACAGCAGCTCTTATCATTGTAGCCAATGATGCTTCCGATAATACAAAAAAGATGTTTGAGAATCAATGTAAACATTATCAAGTACCTTTTTATTGCTGGGGATTAAAAGAAGAGCTTGGGCATGCGATCGGGAAGGAGTTTCGAGCGTCGATCGCAGTGACTGATCAAGGTTTTGCAGAAGCTCTTTTAAAACAGCTTGATAAATAAGAATCGCAGGAGGTATATTTATGGCAAAATTCAGAGTTTATGAAATTGCAAAGAAATATAATAAAGACAATAAAGAAATTTTAGAAATCTTGAAAGCCAATCATGTAGAAGTGAAAAACCACATGAGTACCATAGGAGATGAGCAGATCAAAATGATCGAGAATGCGTTGAAACCAAAGAAAGAAGCAAAACAGGATCATAATTCAAAGAAACAGGAAAATTCAAAAAGAAAAGATAATAAAAAAGCACAGAATATGGAAAAGAAAAATAATAAAAAAACTCAGGAAGTAAAGAACAATAAAAATAATTCAAGAAATAAAAATAATGATGGGGATAAAAAGATCTTAAGAAAAGATAATCCTCAGAACTCTCAGAAGTTTGGGAAAAATAATAAAAAGAATAAGAAATTTAACAATAAAACCAGAACCAGAATCAGGAGCATAAGAAAAAGAAAAAACATCAGGACCTGGTGCCTTTATTAAACCAGAACCAGTAAAGAAACCGGAAGTAGATCCAAATGCGCCAGTAAAGATTCCTCCAGTATTAACATTGAAAGAACTTGCAGATGCATTATCTATTCCTGCAAATGATATCATTAAGAAATTACTGATCAGCGGAGCTGGAATGTTAAATGTAAACTCTGAACTTGATTTTGAAAAAGCAGAAGAGATCGCAATGGAATTTGATCGTCTGGTAGAGATGGAAGAACAGGTAGATGTGATCGAAGAACTGTTAAAAGAAGAGGAAGAAGACGAAACAGATATGATCGTAAGACCACCAGTTGTCTGTGTTATGGGTCATGTTGACCATGGTAAAACTTCTTTACTTGACAAGATCCGTTCTTCTCATGTTACAACAGGAGAAGCAGGTGGTATCACACAGCATATTGGGGCTTATGTTGTTGAAACATCCAATGGAAAGATCACATTCTTAGATACACCAGGACATGAGGCATTCACATCTATGCGTATGAGAGGTGCCCAGTCTACTGATATTGCAATCTTAGTCGTAGCCGCAGATGACGGTGTTATGCCACAGACGATCGAAGCGATCAACCATGCGAAAGCAGCAGGAATCGAGATCATTGTTGCGATCAATAAGATTGATAAAGAAAGCGCTAACATTGAGAGAGTAAAACAGGAACTGATCGAATATGAATTGGTACCAGAAGACTGGGGTGGAAGCACGATCTTTTGTCCAGTATCTGCACATACAGGAGAAGGAATCGATGAATTATTAGATATGGTTTCTTTAACAGCAGAAGTTTTGGAATTAAAAGCAAATCCAAATCGTAAAGCAAGAGGTATTGTCTTAGAAGCACAACTTGATAAAGGTCGTGGACCAGTTGCAACTGTATTAGTACAGAAAGGTACATTACATGTTGGTGATGCAGTAGCAATCGGAAGTGCTCATGGTAAGTTCGTGCAATGATAAATGACAAAGGAAAACGTATTAAAACAGCAGGACCATCTACACCAGTTGAGATCTTAGGTTTAAGTGAAGTTCCAAATGCTGGAGAAGTTATGATGGTTATGGATAGCGAAAAAGAAGCAAGATCCGTAGCAGAGAAATTTATTGCTTATGGACGTGAAAAAATGTTATCTGAGACAAAACAGCAGTTATCATTAGATGATCTATTTAACCAGATCCAGGCAGGAAGCGTCAAAGAATTGAATATCATTGTAAAAGCCGATGTACAGGGATCTGTAGAAGCGGTTAAACAGAGTCTTGTAAAACTTCTAATGATGAAGTTGCAGTCAAAGTCATTCATGGTGGTGTAGGTGCTATCACAGAATCTGATGTAAACTTAGCAGCAGCTTCTAATGCGATCATTATCGGATTTAATGTTCGTCCAGAACCAGCGGCTAAAGATGCAGCAAGTGCAGAGAAAGTAGACCTTCGTCTGTATCGTGTCATCTACAATGCGATTGAAGATATTGAAGCGGCTATGAAGGGTATGCTAGATCCTGAATTTGTAGAGAAAGTTACAGGGCATGCAGAAGTACGTCAGATTTTCAAAGCCTCTGGAGTTGGAACGATCGCAGGATCTTATGTATTAGATGGAACAATTCAGCGTGACAGCTCAGCACGTATTATTCGTGATGGTATTGTTGTTCATGAAGGAAAACTTGCATCTACCAACGTGGAAAAGATGCGGTCAAAGAAGTTCGCAGCGGATTTGAATGTGGTCTTGTTATGGAAAGCTATAATGACATCAAAGAAGGAGATCAGATCGAATCCTTTATTATGGAAGAGGTCCCAAGATAATTTCCTGAAGGGAGTAGCAATATGAGAAAAAACAGCATTAAAAATACAAGGATCAATGGTGAAGTTCAGAGAGAATTAAGCCGTATCATCAGCAGAGAGATCAAAGATCCAAGAATTGCACCAATGACATCTGTTGTTGATGCCGTTGTGACATCGGATCTGAAACAGTGCAAAGCATATATCAGTGTTCTTGGAAATGATGAAGAAAAAGAAGAAACGATGAAAGGCTTAAACAGTGCGGTAGGTTATATCCGCCGAGAACTTGCACACTCTATTAATTTAAGAAATACACCAGAGATTACATTTATTTTAGATGATTCCATTGAATATGGAGTAAATATGTCAAAGAAGATAGATGAATTAAATCATGGGAGTGAGAATGAAACACTTTAATGAACAGATTTCAAAGGCTAAAACAATTGCCATTACAGGACACATCATCCGGATGGAGACTGTATTGGCAGTTGCCTTGCCTTAAAACAGTATATTTTAGATAATTATTCTGGGAAGAAAGTTGATGTTTATTTAGAATCGATCAGTACAGAGTTTCGTTTTTTAAGTCATGCGCAGGAGATCATCACGGAGTCGAAAGATGATGAAAGCTATGATCTGTTTTTTGTTTTAGATTGTGGCTCTGAAGATCGTTATGAACCATTTGCAACAATGGTCAGATGTGCAAAAACATTGATCGGAATCGATCATCATATCAGTAATGATGGATTTGGGGACTTTTATAAGATCGATCCACAGGCGAGTGCAACTTGTGAAGTTTTGTGCCAGATTTTTGAAGAGGATAAGATTTCAAAAAGAATGTGCCCAGTGCCTATACACAGGAATTGTGCATGATACCGGAGTGTTTAAGCATTCAAATACAACACGTAAAACGATGGAATATGCGGGAATGTTACTGGAGAAGGGTGTTTCAACTACAAAGATCATTGATGAGACATTTTATCAGAAGACATTGTTACAAAATCAGTTGTTAGGGAAAGCATTATTAAAAAAGTCAACTTTATGCAGATGGACAGATTATTATTTCGAATCTTTCAGAACAAGATTTTGAAGAGCTTCATGCATCAACATCCGACAGTGATGGGATCATTGATCAGCTGCGAATTACAAAAGGTGTGGAAGCAGCAATTTTTTCTATATCCGATCGAAAATGGCTATAAAGTAAGTATGCGTTCGAATGAGAAAGTTAAGGTTTCAGAGATTGCTAAAACACATGGAGGTGGAGGACATATCCGTGCAGCAGGATGTTCCATGAAAGGAACATTGAAAGACATTCAAAGTACGATCATAAGCGAGATCACAGAACAATTATAAGGTAGAGGTTTTTATGTACAACGGATTATTGAATATATATAAAGAAAAAGATTTTACATCGCATGATGTTGTCGCAAAACTTCGAGGGATCTTACGTCAGAAAAAGATTGGTCATACAGGAACTTGGATCCAAATGCAGAAGGAGTATTGCCGGTCTGTCTTGGAAAAGGAACAAAGTTATGCGATATGTTAACAGGAACGAAGAAACAGTATAAGGTAAGCTTTGTGTTTGAAAAAGAGACAGACACAGAAGATATATGGGGAACTGTTACGAAAACACATGAACCGTTAAAACAAGATGCACCGATCAAAGATACGATCTTGTCTTTCGTTGGAGAATATGATCAGGTACCACCTATGTATCTGCAAAGAAAATTAATGGAAAGAAGCTGTATGAACTTGCCAGAGAAGGGAAAATTATCGAGCGCAAACCAGAACGGATCAGGATCTATGATATTTCAGATATTGAAATCTCTTATCCAGAAGTTACAATGACAGTTACATGCAGTAAAGGTACATATATCCGAAGTCTTTGCAGGGATATTGGACATAAGCTTCAAAATGGAGCGTGTATGACAAGTTAGTCCGTACAAGATCCAGTGGTTTTCAATTAGAATATGCTCATACATTATCAGAGATTGAGGAAGTAGTGAAAACTGGAAAAATCGAAGAATGGATTATTCCAATTGAAAAGGTTTTTCTAAAATATCAAAAAGGTACCGTAAAGAAAGACTATGATAAGGTTTTATTTAACGGAAATCCTTTAAAGAAAGAGATGTTTTATGAAATAGATCTCGATACAACAAAGAAACTTCGGGTATATGATGAAAGTGAACAGTTTATCGGAATATATTACTGGAAAAAATATGTTTTTCCCAGATAAGATTTTTATGACAACAACCAATGAGAGGAAGCCATGGAATACATTCATAATACAGAACAATTTCAATTTCATAATACAGTGGTAGCTCTTGGCAAATTTGACGGAATGCATAAAGGGCATCAGTTGATCTTTGATGAACTGATTCAGTATAAGCAACTGGGATATCAGGCGGCTGTATTTTCTTTTGACCGTCCACCACTTAATATGTTAAAACACAAACATATGAGAGTGATCTACACGACCAACGAAAAGATAAAACTTCTTGCAAGAAGAGGAATTGATATTTATATCGAACATCCATTTACAGATGAATTCTCGCATTTATCACCAGAAGATTTTGTGATCAAAGTACTTCTTGAAAAAACAGGAATGAAAGTTTTAGTTGTTGGTGATGATTGTGGGTTTGGTTATAAACGTCAAGGAAACGTAGAATTACTTGAACGGATGTCAAAGGAATATGATTTTAAATTGATCGTTATTCCCAAACTTGAATTAGAAGGAGAAATTGTATCAAGCACAAGAATCCGTCATTTGCTATCTGAGGGTAAAGTGGAGGAAGCTAATCGTCTGATGGAAGATCCGTTTATGATCTGTGGATCTGTAGTTCATGGAAATCATATGGGAGCAGAAGTACTTCAAATGCCAACAGCGAATCAGATTCCATTGGAGGATAAGTTATTGCCTCCAAATGGAGTATATGTTTCAAGAATCCATTATAAAGATGAAACGTATTACGGAATTAGTAATGTTGGAGTAAAGCCAACGATCGAAGGAAAGAAACATATGGGAGTTGAAACATATATTTTAGATTTCCATAAGAATATCTATCATAAAGAAATAGAAGTGGAATTATTGTGTTTTAAAAGACCAGAAATGAAATTTGATTCTCTAGAATCTTTAAGCCAGCAGATGCATGAGGATGCAGAATTTGCAAGAAGATATGCAAAAGAACATTATGGATATGAAGCATAATTGAACATAAAAATGTACAATTTTTCTTTTAAAAATCACTTATTTGTAGTATAATATTCATAACAAAGAATAACTTGAATATTTTATCCTTTGGGGAAAGGAGCGATTCATATGAGTACTAACACAATTATTACAATCGAACGACAATATGGAAGCGGAGGACACTTGATTGGAGAGAAGCTTGCCGAAAGTTTAGGAATCCCTTTTTATGACAGTGAACTGATTAAAGTTGCTGCAAAGGAAAGCGGCATTTGTGAAGAGATCTTTGAAAGTTTTGATGAAAAACCAACGACTAGTTTTCTTTACTCTCTGGTAATGGATCCTTATTCATTAGGATACAATTCCAATTCTTTTGACTTGCCATTGAATCATAAGGTGTTTTTGGCAGCTTTTGATACGATTAAGGAACTGGCATCAAAGGGACCTTGTGTGTTCGTTGGAAGATGTGCAGATTATGCGTTAGAAGACTTTGATAATTGCATCAGTGTATATGTACATGCACCATTTGAGGATCGTATCAAACGAATTGAGAATGAATATGGAATTCCGAATGGAAAGAGCAAAGAGATGCTGATGAAGAAAGATAAACAACGTTCCAGCTATTACAACTATTACAGTTCTAATAAGTGGGGGGATGCAAAATCATATGATCTTTGCTTAAACAGCAGTTATTTAGGAATTGATGGAAGTGTTGATCTGATCAAGAAAATAATTGCAATGAAAGAATCAGAGAAGTAATCAACAATATAAGATGATTTTAAAGGCCGTATTATTTTTAATATGGTCTTTTTTGAGGGCATTTTGAATCTTTTTATCGTATTTTAAGCTGCAAATTATAAGAGAGTATATTGTTTTGTCGAAAGATGTGTTAAAATAGAAAACGTTATAAAAAATTATATAAAGGAGCGAGACATATGAAAAAATTTTTAGAAGAATTTAAGTCGTTTGCACTCCGTGGTAATGTCATGGATATGGCAGTTGGTGTATTGATTGGTGGTGCTTTTTCAGGAATTGTTACATCACTTACAGATAATTTTATTCAGCCAATCATAAAATTGGTTATGACAGGAAAAGTATACACATTAGAAGAGATTTCAGGGTATGCATCAGCATTCGGGTCTTCGGTTGTGAATTTCCTGATCATGGCGTTTATCTTATTTTGTCTTTTAAAAGCAATGAATAAGGTCATGTCATTTGGTTCAAAACCAGAGGAACCTGCACAGCCAACTACAAAAATCTGTCCATTTTGTATGAGTGAGATCGATATTCGTGCAACAAGATGTCCTCATTGTACATCTGTGCAGCCAGAGAGCGAAGCAGATCAGAAATAGAAAAGAGTATAAAATGAAAGTAACAATTATACATGGACAGAGTCATAAAGGCTCTACATATCATATTTCCAAAATTCTGGCAGACAAGATTGGCGGGGAAGTCAAGGAGTTTTTTCTGCCAAGAGATTTTGGGGAATTCTGTATTGGATGTACACAATGTTTTCGTAAATCCGAGACATTATGTCCACATTATGAAAAGATCAATCCATTAACAGAAGCACTTGATGAAGCAGATGTATTGATTTTTGAAAGTCCAGTGTATGTTTATCATGTGACTGGTTCTATGAAAGCGTTTTTAGATCATTATGGTTATCGATGGATGTTGCATAGACCAGAAGAATCAATGTTTCACAAACAGGCGGTATGTATATCAACAGCTGCTGGTGCAGGAATGAAGAGTACAAATAAAGATATGGCAGACAGCTTTTTTACTGGGGAGTGCCAAAGGTATATAAATACGGTGTTCGTGTTATGGCAACTTCGTATAAAGACATAAAACCAAAAATAAAAGCAAAAATTGAAAAAGATACAAATAAAATGGCATATCAGATTAAGAAGAATGCTGGACATGTGAAAACAGGAATAAAGACAAAGATTTGCTTTTATTTTATGAGAATGCTTCATACCAGAGGCTGGGATGAGGCCGACCTTGCCTATTGGAGTAAAAAAGGCTGGGATCGAGAAAAAAGACCTTGGAAGAACAACAAAGGAGTGTGACATTAAATGAAATTAAAAAAATTAACAATATCTGCCATGTTGGTGGCAGTTGCAGTCGTATTATCATCATTTTCAATCCCGATCGGACCGAGCAGATGCTTTCCTATCCAACATTTATGCAACGTGCTGGCTGCAGTGTTTCTAGGCCCTGTATATGGAGTTTCTATGGCATTTTGCACAGCACTGATCAGAAATCTACTCGGAACAGGAAGCCTGCTTGCGTTCCCTGGAAGTATGGTTGGGGCATTTGTCAGTGCTATGATTTTTAAATATACAAGATCTAAGATTGGTGCATATCTTGGAGAAGTGATTGGAACAGGGATTTTAGGTGGAATGCTTTGCTATCCGATCGCATCCATGATGATGGGACAGAAAGCAGCTTTATTTACATTTGTAGGGCCATTCCTTGCAAGTACGCTTTGTGGGACTGTGATCGCAGCTGTGATCATTACAGCATTGTATAAATCAAAAGCGGTCCGTTTGATCGAAAATATATAGACTAAACATTTAAAGGAGCGTTCGAAGGAGTTACGGGCATAAGGAATTAAGATACAGGAGATATTTCATGGAAAGAGACTTAACGACTGGAAGTATTGGAAGGAATATTTTGAAATTTTCACTTCCGTATTTTTTGTCATATTTTTTGCAGACTTTATATGGAATAGCGGATTTGTTTATTATTGGACAATTTAATGGAGTTGCTAGCACAACCGCTGTTTCTATCGGAAGTCAGGTAATGCATATGATCACGGTTATGATCGTTGGAATTGCGATGGGGACTACCGTTATGATCGGTAAATCCGTAGGTGCAAAACAAAAGAAAGAAACTTCAAAGATCATTGGAAATACTGTCAGTTTGTTTGTATGTCTTTCTGTTGTACTTACAGTGGTGTTATTATTTTTTGTTCATCCAATTGTTCGTATCATGTCAACACCGCAACAGGCAGTAGAAGGAACAACCGCATATTTAACCATATGTTTTGCGGGAATTCCTTTGATCACTGCATATAATATCATCAGTTCCATTTTCAGGGGATTGGAGATTCAAAAAGTCCAATGTATTTTATAGCAGTTGCTTGTGGAGTGAATATCGTTCTGGATTATGTTTTTATTGGAGGACTTCATTTTGGAGCTTCAGGTGCAGCACTTGGAACTACGTTAGCACAGACGATCAGTGTGATCGTTGCACTTATTGCAATTCGGAAGAAAGATACTGGTATTTCATTAAAACGCAGTGATTTAAAACCAGAAGGAAAAACATTGAAGAATATTTTAGGGATTGGAATTCCAATTTCCTTGCAAGATGGGTTTATACAGATTTCCTTTATTGTAATTACGATCATTGTAAATCAAAGGGGATTAAATGATGCTGCAGCTGTAGGAATCGTTGAAAAGATCATCAGTTTTGTATTTTAGTGCCATCTTCTATGCTGTCAGCAGTTTCTGCGATTGCAGCACAAAATATTGGCGCTGGAAAAGATGAACGTGCAACAAAGACATTAAAATATGCGATTATGATTTCTATGAGTTTTGGATTATGTGTTGCAGTGCTGATGCAGTTTATTTCAAATTTTGTTGTGGGAATCTTTACAGTCGATACCATGGTTATTCACATGGGAAGCCAGTATATTCGAAGTTACATATGGGATTGCATGATCGCTGGAATTCATTTTAGTTTTAGCGGGTATTTTTGCGCATATGGAAAGTCGGGAATTTCTTTTCTTCATAATGTATTATCGATTGTACTGATTCGTATTCCAGGGGCTTATTTTGCTTCTAAATGGTTTATAGACACTTTATATCCTATGGGATGTGCAGCGCCAGCAGGATCATTATTATCAGTTATTGTGTGCGGGATCGCATTTATATATTTAAAAAGAAGGAGAAGACTATGAGTATATTGATTAAAGATACAACAAAAGAAGAACGAGCAAAAATCGTAGAGGAATCTATTGGAAATATTGCAGGTGCATGTGATGGGTGCAGTGTAGGTATTGTGGAAATGTATCAAGACTATATTGATGGAAAGAAAGAACTAAGAGAAATCAATATGGAGTTTCGTGCAGGATACATTTCTGAAATAAGAAGATAATAAGGAGAATATAGATGGAAAGTAGAATAGCGATCATAGGAATTATCGTAGAAGACATAGATGCATCTTCAAAGGTAAATGATATTTTACATGATTATGGAATGTATATTCTGGGAAGAATGGGGATACCATACCACGAGAAGGGGGTTAACATTATCAGCATCGCAATTGATGCACCGCAGGATATTATTAATACGTTAGCTGGAAAACTTGGAAAAGTAGAAGGAATCAGTGCAAAAACAACATATTCAAAGATGTAAAAAATAGTTAAAAAAATAGAAAAAAGTTGTTGACATACTGTATACATCTATGGTAAGATAATCGACGTCGCTGAAAGAGCGGCAGGAAAATATAACATCGGAGCTGATCTGGCTTCTGAAAAGAATAAAAAAACTTCTTGACACAAGTGATCAGATGTGATAATCTATAAAAGTTGCTGACGGAGAACGATCAGAACAATAGAGATCAGATCTGAAAGAAAAGTTAAAAAGTTCTTGACAGATGAGATCAGAAATGATATTATATAAAAGTTGTTGCAGAGCAGAACAGCTCAGGACAACAAAATAAATCAAAAAAGTTCTTGACAAACAAAAAGAACTGTGATAAAATAATAAAGCTTCTTACACACAAGAAGCGGATCACAAAAAGATCTTTGACAACTGAACAATAAGACAACCTTGAAAATTCTAATGAATTTTTCAGATGATTTTAGTAAAAATCAACGAACGTTCTTTATAAGAACAGTAATAACAAGGATAAAGAAGCTAG
>ENA-OQCS01000411-OQCS01000411.1-human-gut-metagenome-genome-assembly--contig:-NODE-411-length-23787-cov-4.825571_pt1 | contig 23787 bp, 29 predicted proteins | sample MGYA00242757_ERZ504575 | MGnify/ENA primary metagenome ERZ504575 (study PRJEB26092, sample SAMD00036297) | human gut metagenome | host: Homo sapiens | study: EMG produced TPA metagenomics assembly of... | reverse complement strand
GTGAGATCCATCTCATGCAACAGGAATCAGAGATATGTAGAGCCAATGGCATTAGCAGCGATCGCAGCTGGGCCGATGGATTAATGGTAGAAGTTCACAATGATCCAGCTAAGGCATTATGCGATGGGCCACAGTCACTGACACCAGAACAGTTTGATACATTGATGAAGAAGGTAAATAAGACAAGAGAATTCTTTCAGACATTATAACTAGAAAAATCATTGCTGAGAATTGTAAATTGGGATATACTATAACTAAAGAAAGAAAAAGACAACCCGGGAATCTATCGATTTCCGGTGTTTGTCAGTTTTATAGATTCTAAGGAAAAAGGAGAGATATCTTATGAAAGTAATCGTCGGACTGGGGAATCCGGGAAAGAAATATGACAACACAAGACACAATATTGGATTTGAAGCCCTTGATTATATTGCAGACAAAGAAGGCATAAGTATAAATACAGGGAAACACAAAGCATTGATCGGAACTGGTTATATGGGAGGAGAAAAGGTCCTTCTTGTGAAACCACAGACATTTATGAACTTAAGCGGAGAAAGTCTTCGTCCGATCATGGATTTCTACAAATTAGAGCCAGAAGATTTTATTATCATTCATGATGATATCGATCTTGATGTTGGAAGACTGCGTATCCGAAAAAAGGGAAGTGCAGGTGGACATAATGGACTGAAAAGTATCATTAGTCATTTAGGAAGTATGGATTTCCCAAGGGTGAAGATCGGTGTTGGAGAGAAACCAAAAGGATATGATCTGGCAGATTATGTATTAGGACATTTCACAAAAGAAGAACAGGCAATCTTTGCGGAACGTTTGATGAAGTGTACGATGCAGTACAGCTGATCGTTATGGGCGACATCACAGAAGCGATGAACCGCCACAATAAGAAAAGTAGGGATAGAAAGTGTTAGAACATATATTAAAAGACGATCCGGTATACAGACAATTAAAAGATGAGGTCAAAGATTACTGTGGCCCGGTTCTTGTATCAGGATGCACCGATACAGCCAAATGGCATCTGACCAGTCTGATCGGAAATCATAAGAAAAAGCAATTTAAGATCATCATCGTACCAGACGAGAACAAAGCAAGACAATGGTCGAGGCAAGTCATTTCTTTGGAGAAAGGTTCAGTATATTCCGGCAAAAGATCCATTGTTTTATACAGCCGATGTTCATGGAAATGCAATCGCAAGAGACCGTATGCTAGCGATCAAGAAGATTGTGGATGACAAATGTGGAACCTTTGTGATGACGATCGATGCGGTGATGGATCAGGTTGTTCCATTAAGTGATATCAAGAATCATAAGATGACGTTCAAAATGGGTGAGGCACTGGAAGAGGCAACGATTGCAGAAGAATTTGTTGCCAGAGGCTACGAAAAAGCACCATTTGTTGAGGCTCCAGGCGAGTTTGCTGTGCGAGGAGGGATCATTGATATTTTCCCATACACACAGGAAAGTCCATATCGTATCGAACTATGGGGAGATGAAATTGATTCGATCCGAAGTTTTGATAAAGAAAGTCAAAGATCCATCGAAGAAGTCAAGACTCTGACCATTTATCCGGCATCAGAGATCATTTTAAACCAGCCAAGAATTGAACATGGTCTTCGAAATATGGAAGAAGATTATGAGAAGTTATCACAGAGGTTTAAAAAGAAAAAAATATGATCAGGAAGCCCGCCTAAGAAAAGAAATGGACCGTGTTCGTGAGGAATTAAGGGAACTTCATATGTTGATCGGAGTAGAAGGTTACCTCCCATATTTTTATGAAAATACAGAATGCATCTTAGATTATTTTCCAGAAGAAAGCATGATCTATCTGGATGAACCAAAACATATCAGAGAACGTGCAGATGCATTTTATCTGGAATTCTCAGAGAGTATGAAAAGTCGTCTGGAAGGAGGCTATCTTCTGTCTAAACAGGCAAATACGGTAACAGATTACGAGAGTATTTTATATCAGATTGAGAAACATAAGATGCTGTGTTATTCGATCTTATCTGCTGAGATCAATGATTTTAGAATTGCTAGAACCTTATTTATGGATACAAAATCTATTCAGTCTTATAACAACAGTTTGAGCAGTTAGTCAAAGATCTTACCAAATATCAGAGTAAGGACTACAGGATCGTTGTTGCTTCTCCATCTGTTACAAGAGCGAAACGTTTAAGCAGTGATCTGAGAGAAAATGGTTTGGTTGTGACCTATGATAAGGACTTGAAATACGGAGTGGAAGCAGGACAGATCGTTGTCACAGCAGGAAAGCTTCTGACAGGAATTGAATATCCGGCAGCCAAATGGGTATTGATCTCAGAAGGAGACATTTTCAAAGGAAGAGAAGAAAAAAAGCGCCGAAAGAAAGAGAAGAAAAAACAAGGAGAAAAGATCCGAAGTTTTGCAGATATCAATATCGGCGATTACGTTGTTCATGAAAAACATGGAGTCGGCATTTACCGCGGTATCGAAAAGATCACAACAGATGGGGTTGAAAAGGACTACATCAGTATTGAATATCAGGGCGGTGATAATTTATTTATTCTAGCATCAGCCTTAGACCAGATCGCAAAATACGCAAGCGCAAATGCAAGAAAGCCGAAACTTCATAAATTAGGTGGAAATGAATGGAAGAAGACGAAAACACGTGTCAAAGGTCAGGTCAAAGATATTGCGGAAGAACTCGTGCAGTTATATGCACTAAGACAGGCAAAAGAAGGATATGTCTATGACAAGGACACTGTATGGCAGAAAGAGTTTGAAGAATTATTTCCATACGATGAAACGCAGGATCAGTTAAATGCGATCGATGATACGAAAAGGGATATGGAAAGCAAGAAGATCATGGACCGACTGATCTGTGGAGATGTCGGGTATGGAAAGACAGAAGTAGCGATCCGTGCAGCATTTAAGGCAGTAGACAATGGAAACAGGTGCATATCTCGTACCAACCACGATCCTTGCACAGCAGCATTACAATACATTTGCACAGAGATTTCATGATTATCCGATCACTGTACGCATGATGTCCAGATTCTGCACAGCAAAGAGCAGAAAGAGACGATCGAAGGACTCAAAAATGGAACGGTAGATGTCGTGATCGGTACACATCGTTTATTGTCCAAAGACATGCAGTATAAGAATCTGGGACTGCTCGTAATTGATGAAGAACAGCGTTTTGGAGTGACACATAAAGAAAAGATCAAGACAATGAAAAAGGATGTCGATGTCTTATCATTATCTGCTACACCAATTCCAAGAACCTTGCATATGAGTCTGATCGGAATCCGCGACATGAGTGTATTAGAAGAACCACCGCATGACCGAAGAGCAATCCAGACATATGTTATGGAATATAATGAAGAACTGGTCAAAGAAGCGGTCTACCGCGAAATGACACGTGGCGGGCAGGTATATTATGTGTATAACCGTGTCAATAATATCGCAGAAGTGACAGCCGAATTACAGAGATTGCTTCCAGATGCGAAAGTTGCATTTGCACATGGACAGATGAAAGAACGCGAACTGGAAGAGATCATGATGGGATTTATGAACCATGAGATTGATGTATTGGTATCTACAACGATCATCGAGACAGGACTAGATATTCCGAATGTAAATACAATGATCATTCACGATGCCAACCAGCTTGGGTTGTCCCAGTTGTATCAGTTAAGAGGACGTGTCGGAAGATCGAATCGAAATGCATTTGCATTTTTGATGTACAAAAAAAACACACTGTTAAAAGAAACCGCAGAAAAACGATTACAGGCAATCCGGGAATTTACAGATCTGGGATCCGGTTATAAGATCGCAATGCGAGATCTGGAGATCCGCGGAGCAGGAAATCTTTTGGGACAGGCGCAATCCGGTCATATGGAAGCAGTTGGATACGATCTGTATTGCAAGATGCTGAATGAAGCAGTCTTGAGATTAAAAGGCGAATTAAAAGACGAAGATGAATTTGATACAACACTCGATCTTGATATCAACGCATTTATTCCATCAACGTATGTATATAATGAATATCAAAAACTGGAATTATACAAACGTATTTCATCCATTGAATCCAAAGATGAAATGGAAGATATGACAGATGAGTTGATCGACCGTTTTGGGGAAATGCCGAAAGCAGTCTACAATCTGTTATATGTTGCATATTTGAAATCATTAGCTCATCACGCTATATGACAGATGTGAAACAAAAAGGAGAAAAAGTCTCATTTGAAATGAAACCAGATGCAGCCGTGGATGTAGAAAAAATCCCAGCGATATTAGAAGAATACAAACGTGAATTATCCTTCCAGGCAGGCAAGAATCCGACATTTGTACTGGATCTGTCAAAGACAAAGAAAGTGAAGCAGTTAGAAAAGATTGAACATTGTGTGAACTCGCTCAATTCATTGATAATCCGATAAGTTTGTGCTATAATATCGCCAGACATTAGCCTAATATAATCATAATATGAAGGAGAAAATGAAATGAAGAAATTAGCAAAGAAGTTGCTATGTTTAACTGCAGTTCTTGCGTTAACTCTTTCTTTATTTACAGGATGTAAAAGCAAGAATGAGAAGACATTATTTGAATATGCAGGACAAGAAGTAACATTCCAGGAAGCTCATGTATATGCAAGAATCATGCAGTATCAGGCAGAAGCTCAGTACGGAGCATACTTTGGAGACAGCATGTGGTCTATGCAGGTCGGAACAGACAGCAAAGGAAAGAAGATCACAATGCAGCAGTCTGTCAAAGACAGCGTTATCAACCAGTTAAAACAGATCAAAGTTTTAGCAGCACACGCAGACGACTACAACGTGAAGTTAACAAAATCTGAGAAGAAACAGATCAAAGAAAGCGTAACTGCCTTCGCAAAAGACTCAACAGGTAAGAAAGTCATGAAGAAGACAGAAGCAGATAAAGATATGATCCAGAAACTGTACGAAGAAAGCACGATCGCAAGTAAAGTTATGCAGGAGATCATCAAGAAAGCAAACGTCACAGTAACAGATGACGAAGCCAAAACTGTCAAAGTCTACAAACTTGTCTTCACAACAAAGACAACAGACAGCAAGACAGGAAAAGAAAAAGACATGACAGCCGCTGAGAAGAAAGATCAGCTAAAGAAAGCAAAATCCGCATTAAAGATGATCAAGAAAGGCCAGAGTATCAGCTCTGTAGCTAAGAAGTTCAGCGTAAACTCTGACAATGAAGAATCCTATACAAAAGGAAAAGCTGCATTAGGAACAAAATTCGAAACAGCAGCAGCAAAACTTAAGAAGAACCAGGTAAGCGGAGTCGTAGAATTAGACGATGCATACGTGATCATCAAGATGTTAAATCCAAACGACACAACAGCAGCTGCATCAAACAAATCCACACTGCTTCAGGAAAAACAGCAGGCAGCATACGAGAAAGTCTACAAGAAGTGGACAAAAGATGCTGATAAGAAGTGGGATGACAAGAAGTCTGTAGATCAGGATTTGTGGAAAGAAGTTACGTTCAAATATAAAGCAACAACAGCATCTACAGCAGCAACAACAACTACTACAACAGCAGCGAAGAACACAACAACAGCTGCAAAGAGTAAATAATTATAAGAAATGAAAAGACCGGAGATAACGGGAATAGTTATCTCCGGTCTTTTTGACTTTCTGTGATCACACAGGCACCGAGTTGTTCATATGTATGAATGCATTTTTCTGAGATTGAAGGATTCGTAATAAGATTGCGACCTTTTCCAAGTTGACAGATGTAGATAAAATCTTTCTTCATAAGTTTGGTTTCATCTGCGAGAAAATAGATTTCAGGAACCATGTGACAGAGCAGGCGTACAATTGATGCCTCAGCCATACTTCCTAAAAAGATATTTCCTTCTTCATCAACAGCATTAACTCCAATAAAAGCACAGTCAAGCTGGAATGAATTCAGATTCGATTCGGCAATCTGACCAGTTGTAGTAAGTGAATTATGACGTATTTCTCCACCCAGAGAAATTAGATGAATATTAGGATATGAACTTAATTCGTAAGAAATATTGACTGCATCTGTAACGATATTTAAGGTGCCAGAATCTTTGAGCATTGTAGCAAACATATGGACTGTTGTTCCAGAGGCAAGGAAAATATGATGTCGATTCTGAATGTAAGGAAGAGCAGCTCTTGCAATAGATTCTTTCAATTCAATATTCTGCGTCATACGCTGATGAAAAGGAAGAGTGGTATCGTGAATCGAAAGAGAAGGAAGTGTTGCACCTCCATGTGTACGGATCAATTTATGGTCATTCTCAAGTTCCTTTAAATCTCTTCGTGCAGTCATTGGCACGATGTCAAATATTTCACAGATTTCAGAAATTGAAATCCGTTCAAAATGAGATAAATAATCTAATATTTTTTGTTGACGTATATCTTTTTTCAACGAAATAGCTCCTTTTATATACTATATAATTATCTTTTATTATACTTTACAGAAAAGGAAAATTCAAGAAATAAGAGAATAATAAAAAGTTCTAAACGAACATTTATATAGACAAAACGAACATAAAAATGTTAATATGAAACAAATATAAGTGTTAGAAGGATGTTTTATTATGAAATGTGTTGCAGTAGGAGATATGATGATTCCGTCCATATATTTTAGGAGGGAATTAGAAAAAAGTTCGATCATTGATGAGTTTATATGTAAATCCTGGAAAGAAAACAGTAGTAAAGATGATTCAGGGAAGTTATCCGAAAGATAGAAACACAGGGAGCATGTGCATTTGAGGTAGAAGATGAGATTACAGAGCTTATGAAAAAGGCGGATGTTATTTTTGTACATCAGTGTCCGGTTAGTAAGGAAGTGATCAAAGAAGCAGAAAATCTAAAGTATATTTTATCCTGTCGTGGTGGTGTAGAAAATATTGACATGGAAGCGGCAAAAGAAAAGGGTGTGAAAGTTATTAATTGCCCAACTCATAATGCATATGCAGTTGCAGAATATACGATTGGAATGATTTTAAATGAATTAAGAAATATCACAAGATCTTGTACAGCATTAAAGAATGGTGAGTGGAGAGAAAAATATCAAAATTCTGAGACACTGACAGAACTAAGAAGCCAGACGATCGGAATCATTGGATTTGGAACGATTGGTCGTCTCGTCATTGAACGTCTGAAAGGTTTTCATCCAACTATCCTTGTTCATGATCCATTTGCAGATGAAGATGAAATTCGAGAAGAAGGATGCAAACCAGTTACAAAAGAAGAACTGATCAAACGATCAGATGTGATCACGATTCATGCAAGGATCAAGGCTGGTGATCCACCAATTATCGGAAAAGAGGAATTTAATCAGATGAAAGAAACTGCTTATTTGATCAATACAGCAAGAGCAGTCGCAGTTGATATGAAAGAACTTTATCATGCACTTTCAGAGCATAAGATCATGGGAGCAGCAATCGATGTATTTCCGACAGAACCTGTTTCAAAAGATGAACCATTGTTGAAATTAGACAATATTACAGTGACAAATCATCAGGGAGGAGCAACCGTAGAATCATATGTGAAGGCACCAGAGATGGTTCTCGATATGTTAAAACATAGTTTAGAATAAAAAATACAATTACAAAGTATAAAAAATAGCTGCTTTAACAATTATTTTCAAAAAATTGTGAAAGAAATTGTCAGCAGACTATTTTTGCATTTTTTTTGAAATACTTGAAACTGTTTTTTGAAAAAGTACGATGCTATACTTTAGTTACAGATGAGGTGAACATATGAATAAGAGATCTCGAGAAATATTATCTCAGCTAATTACAAAAACAGAATATAATCAGACAATATCGATTCAAGAGTTGGCAGATACATTTAAAGTTTCAAGCCGAACCATCCGATACGATATTGATCAGATCAATGATTATCTGAAAGAAAATCATTTACAACCATTAAATCTTGGAAAAAGAGGTGTGATCAACACAGAACCAGATATCACAAAGGCAAGAGAATCTCTTTCGGAAGAAGGGTTTTATTCTTTTAAACTTTCAAGAGAAGAAAGGGTCAGTTTTGCAGTTGTATTAATGATCGGTTCTGATGATTACATTACATTATCAGAGATTGCAGATCAGCTGTTTGTAAGCAGATCAACGATCATTCAGGATCTGGAACATATCAAAAACTTTTGCAGAGAGAGACATTTATATGTACTTTCTCATTCCAATAAAGGGTTATTGCTTGAAGGAAGAGAAATCGATAAGCGAAACTTATTGCTCGATATGATTCAGTCAGGAAATAGTATTTTTAAGGTTGAGCCAATTTTTCAGCATTTAACACAGTGTCTTTCAAAGAACTTAAAGATAGATCTGGAAGATATTTCGATAATCGAGAAGATCATTAATGAAGCAGAACATATTTATGGAAGGTTTTTGACAGATCGGTCATTTGCCCAGTTAAGAAATTATTTTCAGCTTTCGCTTTACCGCTTAAGAAAATCACATTATGTGGAATATGGTGGTAAAAAGAACAGCAAATGGGAAATGGCGAAGGGAATGATCGATCAGATTCAGCAGTTTATTGTAAAAGAAATACCAGATACAGAAATATATTATGTAGCAGATGTCCTAAATCGGATGAAATACATCAAGAAAACGACTAGTAACAAAGAAATCGTTAAGATGCAGGTTATCACAAGAAATTTCATCCAGAATATATCAAAAGATATTCATATAAATCTTCAGGGAGATTACATCTTTTACGAAAATCTGATCAACCATTTGGAGTCAACGTTTTCAACGCTTGGTGATAGATTTGCAATTAATTCTGTTGTTGATGAAGTACTTCAGAGATATCCAGGAGTAAAGAAAGCCACAGAAAAGAATGTTCATGTATTGGAAGAATATGTTGGAAGAAAGTTATCAAAAGAAGAAATTGCTTATATTGTAGTTCATATTTGTGCAGCGATTGAGCGAAATAAGAATGAAACCGTAAGATATTCCGTAGTTTTAGTGTGCAGCGGAGGAATCGGTACATCTCAGTTACTTCTTGCAAGATTGGAAAAATTTTCACTTGGATGTGATAGACATTATTCCAGCACATGATATTGAGAATATGAATATGGAAGATGTTGATGCAGTGATCTCAACAATTTCACTGGAAGGAAAAGGGATTGAATACATACAGGTTGATCCATTATTGACAGATGAGGATTGTATTAGAGTTGGTGAGAAATTATCAAAGATTACTCCGAAGACAACAGTGAAAGAAACTGTTTCTGAGGAAAAAACAGATTCTTTTAAATCTCTGGAAAAGATAAAAGAGATTTTAGAAGATAGGAATGATGAAGATTCATTGATTAAGATAAGAACAGTCATTGATACATTTTTCAGAAAAAGAAGAAACTATGTTAAGCGATCTTCTACCAGCACAGGCAATTCAAATCGGGGTTGAATGCAGTGACTGGAAAGAAGCAATCAAAGCTTCTGCACAGTATCTTATAAAGAAAGGAGCCATCAATGAACATTATGTTGATGCTATGATCCAAAATGTCATGGAAAATGGTCCATATATTGTTGTTGCTCCAGGATTTGCACTTCCACATGAAGCATTAAATGCAGGAGCCAGCAAAGTTGGAATGAGTCTGATCAGGCTAAAGACTCCAGTTCCTTTTGGAAAGGAGGAGATGGATCCAATCGAATGGGTATGTTGTCTGAGTGCAATCAACAAAGAAACTCACTTAAAAGCGATGTTTCAATTAGTAAACCTTTTTTATAACCAGTCTTTTCGTGTGAAGATTAAAGAATGTAAGACGGGAGAAGAAATTTACAAGATTATAGAACAATTTGAGTATGAAACGAGGTAGATACAATGATTTGGGAAGACCTGAATGAAAACTTGATAGTGCCTGATCTGGAGGCAAAAAGTTCAGATGAAGTATTTGAAAAACTTGGAGGCTTATTTATAGTAGAGGGTTATTGTAAAGATACTTATATCGATGCTTTAAAAGACAGAGAAAAAGATTTTCCGACTGGAGTCAATATGGGAAGTATCGGAATCGCAATTCCTCATACTGATAAACAGCATGTGATCAAAGGAGGAGTAGCGATCGGTGTTTTGAAAGAACCAGTTCATTTCTTTCAGATGGGAACAACCGATGAACCAGTGGAAGTAAAATTAGTTTTTATGCTTGCAGTGGAAGATCCAAAAGAACATTTAGTCTTTTTACAGAGAATTCTTGCAGTACTCCAGGATCAAGATGTTTTAGCTAATATCATGAAAACTGGCGATAAAAAAGATTGTAGAAATCATTAAAGAAAAAGAAAGCAATTTATAAATGTAAATAATTAATGCTATATTTCAGGATAGAATCTTGAAAAGAAAGGAGATTTATTATGGCAGCAGTAAATATTTTATCAGTGTGTGGATCAGGAACAGTAACATCATCTATGGTAGCTGCAAAGCTGAAAGAAAAGCTTGGGGAAAGAGGATACAGTGTTTCTACAACAGAGGCTCGTCCAACAGAGGCCTTAAACTTAGCTACTTCTGGAAGATTTGATATTTTAACACATACAAGCCCACTTCCAGATGGAGATTATGGAATCCCAACAGTCAATGCTTTCGCTTGTATTACAGGAATGGGGGAAGATCAGTTCTTCGAGGATGTCGTAGCGGCATTAAAATCTGTAGGAAAATAAAAAGTTTAGAGTGTTAAAAAGAGAAAATTATATGTATGTGTTCTTCGGAACAAAGGGAGGAACTTATGGTAGTATTAGAATTTTTGAAAGCGATCATTGATAACTTTGGATCAGCAATCGTCGTTCCATTTATCATCTTTATCATTGCATTGATCTTTAGAGTAAAACCAGCAAAAGCATTCTTATCTGCTTTGTATGCAGGTGTATCTCTGGAAGGTTTTTCACTGATCATCGGGGCATATACACCAATCATCACACCATTGGTACAAAATATGTCAAAAGTAATGTCAAATGTAACAGGTGTTGAATTAAACACATTTGACGTAGGTTGGCAGGCAACATCTGTCGTAGCATTTGCAACAAGTGCTGGTATGATCTACTTAGGACTTGGTATCGCATTGCAGACAATCTTATTCCTTGTAAAATGGACAAACATTTTCCAGCCATCTGACTTATGGAACAACTACTCATACATTGTATGGGGTGCTATGGTAATCTTCAAGACTCACAACTTTGCATTAGGTATTGCATGTATGGTTTTATTAAACTTATACAGCTTATTAATTTCAGAACTTGTAGCAAAACGTTGGTCTAAATACTATAACTATCCAAACTGTACAATCATCGCTATGCATAACGTAGAGCCAGCAATCTTTGCTATCGCAATCGACCCAATTTTAAACTTACTCGGATTAAACAAAGTTAAATTAAATCCTAAATCAATCGAAAAGAAATTAGGATTCATCGGTGAACCAATGACATTAGGATTCATCTTGGTGGAATCATCGGTATCCTTGGAAACGTAGGAAAATTAACATCTATGGCAGGATGGGGAAGCGTATTTACAGCAGCCATCGCTACAGCAGCAATCATGGCTATCTTCCCTAAAATCGCTAGTATGTTTGCTCAGGCATTCGCACCTATCACAGAAGCAGCCAGAGTATTCATGAAGAATTCTGGAGACAGAGAATGGTACATCGCAGTAAACGATGCTGTAGGATATGGTGAACCAGCAACATTAACAAGTGGATTATTATTAATCCCAATCATGGTAGTTATCGCAACAGTACTTCCTGGTAACCAGGTACTTCCAGTTGTTGACCTTTTAGCTATCCCATACATGGTACAGGGACTTGTAGCAGTATACAAAGGAAATATGTCTAAGATCTTAGTAGCCGGTGTTATCTGGTTCAGCTTAGGATTATTAATGTGTACATACACAGCACCATTATTCACAGACGTTGCCAGAGGTGCAGGATTCGCAATTCCAGCCGGAGCAGCAATGATCACAAGTTTCAACATCCTTGGTAAACCAATGCTTGGTTTCGTATTCCTTGCATTCTTATCAGGAAACCCATTATTTATTGGAATCGCAGTTGCAGTATACGCAGTAGCATTCTTCATCTTTAAGACAAAGAATGCACAGATCGTAGCATATCTTGATCGTCAGGCAGACAAAAACGATGCAGCAAATGAGGCAGAAGGAGCGTAATAGATTATGAAAATAGATGTAAATCAGTTTTTAAAACCATGTAGTTGCGGAAGAAAACACGAGATCGTTGTCGATGATATCATCATCGACAGCGGTGCAATCAATCAGTTGCCAGAAATCTTAAAAAGACCAGCATATGCTGATAAGAAATCATTAGTTATGATCTGTGATGAGAATACTTATGAAGCTGCTGGTAAACAGGTAGAAGCACTGGTTCCAGGACTTAAAAAGATCGTATTGAATCCTGATAATCTTCATGCCAATGAACATGGTGTAGAAGCAGCGAAAAAAGGATTAGACGAGATCGGTGATGTAGACATGATGATCGCTGTAGGATCAGGAACTGTTCATGATATCACAAGATTCATGCATATGAAATGAAGATTCCATTTTTCTCAGTACCAACAGCAGCCAGCGTTGATGGATTTGTATCTACAGTCGCAGCGATGACATGGCATGGATTTAAGAAAAGTTTTACAGCGGTATCTCCAGTCGTAGTAATTGCAGATACTGATATTTTCAAAAAAGCACCATTACGCTTAACAGCATCTGGTGTATCGGATCTTCTTGGAAAATATACAGCATTAGCAGACTGGAAGATCACACATTTATTAACGGGTGAATACATTTGTAAAGAAATCTGTGATATGGAATACCAGGCATTAGACAGTCTGATCTCAAGTTTAGATGGATTGAAAACTGGTGATACAAAAGCATATGAAGATCTGATGTACGGATTATTATTATCAGGACTTGCTATGCAGATGACAGGAAACTCAAGACCAGCATCTGGTGCAGAGCATCATATGTCTCATTTATGGGAAATGGAAGTGTTAAATGATTACATCGATTTCTACCATGGAGAGAAAGTAGGAGTTGGTCTGGTATTATCTTCTAAGATCTATCACAAAGCAGCCGAAAAGATGCTTGCTGAAGATTTCAAAGTAAAAGATGCAATGCCAATTGAAGAAGATCTGATCCGTGAGAAATTCAACAAACCAGGAATGTTTGATATCATCATGGAAGAGAATACACCAAATCTGTTAGAACAGGTTGATCCTAAGAAATTGATCGAACATAAAGAAGAAATTGCAGCGATCATTAATGAAATTCCAACAGATGAAGAATTGATTGCGATGATCAATAAAGTAGAGGGAGTAAAATCATTAGAAGATCTAGGATTTGATGAAAGTTATCAGGCTGAGACAGCAAGATTATCACCATATGTACGTGCAAGGATCACATTTATGCGTTTATTAAAATTTTATGATTTCTATGAGGAGGTCATTTCATGCTAGAAGAATTAAAACAGAAGGTTTATGAAGCAAATATGGAATTACCAGCCAAAGGTTTGATTACATATACATGGGGGAATGTCAGCGGAATTGACAGAGAAAAAGGTTTATTTGTGATCAAACCAAGTGGAGTTCCATATGAGACATTAAAACCATCAGATATGGTTGTTATGAATCTGGCTGGAGAGAAAGTCGAGGGAGAATTGAATCCATCTTCTGATACCCCAACACATCTTGAGTTATACAAAGCATATGAAGATCTTGGTGGAATCGTTCATACACATTCTCCATGGGCAACTTCATGGGCACAGGCAGGAAGAAGTATTCCTGCATATGGAACAACACATGCTGATTATTTCTATGGAGAGATTCCATGTGCAAGATCACTGACAGCCGAAGAAGTTGAAGGTGATTATGAAAAGAATACAGGATTGGTGATCATTGAAACCTTTAAAGAGAAAAATCCAATCTATGTACCAGGAGTTTTATGCACGAATCATGGACCATTTACATGGGGAAAAGATGCAGCAGAAGCTGTACATAACGCGGTAGTTCTTGAAGAAGTAGCCAAAATGGCATATCGTACAGAACATTTGAAACCAGAGGTTTCACAAGCACCACAATATCTGCAGGACAAGCACTTTTCAGAAAACATGGAGAAAATGCATATTATGGGCAAGGGGTATAAGTAGAATTATTCTACTTTACTATAAATGTAATAATGCTTTAGAAAAAAGGTTTTTGTTCACTACAGCAAAAGCCTTTTTCTATACCTGAAAATATAAGGAGATAAAGAATGACGGTTGATAAAATAAAGGAAATTAAATGTTTTATTTTAGATATGGACGGAACAATTTATTTGGGAAATGAATTATTCGATTTTACAAAAGATTTCTTAAATAAAGTAGAAGAAACAGGAAGAGAATATTATTTCTTTACAAATAACTCATCAAAGAGTCAGCAGGCATATATTGATAAACTTGGTAACATGGGCATTCACATTGAGCCAAAACAGATGATGATCTCAAGTCATGTTATGATCAAGTATCTGAAAGAAAAGCATCCAGGGGAAACTATTTATGTTGTAGGAACTCCATCGCTGATCAATGAATTTAAGACATTTAATATGCCGTTGGTAGATGAAAATCCAGATATTGTGATCTTAGGATTTGACACAACACTAACTTACGAAAAAATATCCAAAGCATGCCACTATATAAGAAATGGCTGTACATACTACGGAATCAACCCAGATTGGAATTGTCCAATGGAAGGTGGTACATTTATTCCAGACTGCGGTTCCATGGCCAAATTAGTAGAAGCTTCTACAGGAAGATTCCCGGAATTCTTTGGAAAACCATCTAAACACACACTAGACTACATCATCAAAGAAACTGGTTACAAACCAGAAGAGATAGCGATCGTTGGAGATAGACTCTATACAGACATAGCAGTCGCAGATGGAAGTGATGTTACATCAATTCTGGTATTAAGTGGGGAAAGTACTCTGGAAGATGTGGAAGCAAGTGATGTAAAACCAGATATTATTTTGGAATCATTGAAAGATATTACAGAGAAATTGTAGGTAGGCTGTCATAGATACAACTACTTAGATTTTTCAATTGTTATAATTGTTCACACTATAGACTTCTGGTATATGATAAAAATAAATAAACGACAGGAAAATCAGCATTGGAATTTTGCCACGTTCCTGTCGTTTATTATTTATCATATACTCAAAGCCTACAGCTGGCTAACTACATACTCAAAAATTATGCCTGAGCCTTAGCCCACTCAGCAAATTTAGCACTTTCAACCTGAGCTTCATCCATACTAGAAGCTTTCACACCATAGTAGAATTTGATCTTAGGTTCTGTACCAGAAGGACGAACGCAAACCCAAGCTCCACCTTCAAGTTCATAGTAAAGAACGTCAGAAGCAGGAAGTCCTGTAGGTTCTACGTTGCCGCTTTCTACATCAAGAACAGTATCTTTGCTGTAATCACGGATCTTAAGAACTTTATAACCAGCGATATCTTTTAATGGGTTTTCACGTAAATTAGCAAGCATAGCTTTCATCTTATCCATACCTTCTAATCCTGGGAAGTCCATTGCTGTGATGCTGTCTACGCAGTATCCGTATTTCTCATACATGTCGATCATAACATCCCATAATGTCTTACCTTTTGTTGCATAGTAAGCAGCAGCTTCACAAAGAGCAACTGTAGCAGAAACAGCATCTTTATCTCTTGCATATGTACCGATCAGGCATCCGTAGCTTTCTTCTAATCCGAACAGATATGTACCTTTTCCAGACTGCTCAAATCCAAGGATTTCTTTACCGATCCATTTGAATCCAGTTAATACTTCGATCAGCTTCACATTGTAAGCCTTCGCGATCTCATCGACAAGGTTTGTTGTAACGATAGATTTAACAACAGCACCATCTGCTGGAAGAGATCCAGCTTTTTCTTTCTTCTGGCTTAATACATATTCACATAATAAAGAACCAGACATATTACCTGTTAAAGGAATATATTCTCCGCTCTTAGCATCTTTTACATATACACCTAAACGGTCAGCATCAGGGTCAGTAGCAAGAACAAGATCAGCATCTTTTTCTTTGGCAAGAGCAAGACCTAATGCAAATGCTTCTTTTGCTTCTGGGTTTGGATAGCTGACTGTTGGGAAGTCACCATCTGGAAGTTCCTGTTCTGGAACAACATATACATTCTTAAATCCAAGATCGTCAAGTACGCGACGTACTGGAAGATACCTGTTCCATGGAGAGGAGTATAAACGATCTTTAATTTGGAAGCCATCTCATCGATGGAAGCCTGGTTGATCACCTGTTTTTCAACTTCTGCGATATAAGCGTCATCAACTTCTTTACCGATCACTTCATATAAACCTGCAGTTACGGCATCTTCTTTAGACATTGTTTTGCAAGTTGAAATGTCAGTGATCGCATTAACTTTCGCTGTAACACCTGAAGCATGAGGATCTGTAAACTGAGCACCATCTTCCCAGTATACTTTGTATCCATTGTACTGAGGTGGGTTATGGCTGGCTGTTACGTTGATACCAGCGATACAGTCTAAATGTCTTACGGCAAATGATAATTCTGGTGTTGGACGTAAGGATTCGAAGATAAATGCTTTGATTCCGTTAGCAGCAAGAGTGCGGGCTGCTTCGTCAGCAAATTCAGGAGACATATGTCTTGAATCAAATGCGATAGCAACACGTTTCTTATCTGTTCCCTGTTCTAAGATATAATCAGCTAATCCTTGAGTAGCCTTTCTTACAACATAAATATTCATACGGTTGATACCAGCACCGATGATTCCACGAAGTCCAGCAGTACCAAATGCAAGATCTGCGTAAAAACGTTCTTTGATTTCATTTTCATCGTTCTCGATGGCTGTTAATTCTTTTTTTGTATCTTCATCAAAATAAGGATTAGAAAGCCATTCCTGATAAGTTTCTTTGTAGTTCATAAATTACTCCTCCTTTAAGTTATAAAAATGCCTTTTGTTTAATTATACCTTAAAACTCATGAAAAAACATTATAAATTTGTACATATTTTTCGAGGAAAATCGAGCGAGCTTCTTTATTGTGAATAAACTCCTCTAATTTCTCGATATATCGTGGAGAAATCCAATGTTTTTTGTGTGCCATATACTGATTCGAGATCTTCCAGAATTTTTCCGGAAATAAAAACAATCCATACAGGCATAAAAGGTCATCTTTTGACAAAGGCATAAAGCGGTCATAGTTTGATAAAAAGGTTTCACAAAAGGCAAAATTATAATTATTTTTCTCAAGTGCCTTCTTTAGGAAATAATAAACATCCAGAATTGGATATCCATGGTAAAAATGTTCAAAATGAATCGTAGCAGGGGCAGAGGATGTCATGATGATATTATGGTGGTTATAAGCCCCATGACACCATCCACAGCGGGAAGGTGTGGTTTCATTTAAGATTTGGATGGAACGCTCCATCTGTTCCCAGAAGGCTTTCGTCTGTTCTAAAAATAAATATTCAAAAATCCCTTTCTTTTTGCGTTTGCGTATGTAACGTGCAATACTTTTTAATTCCAAATATTTTTGCTCATAATATGTGGAAATGGATGTATATTTTCTAAGATTTTCAGATGAAAAAGAAATAGCAAGACAATGATTATGAAAGCTTGCGAGATTTTCCGCAGAAGATCTGATATCTTTTAAAGCATGAATATCGCATTCCGTACCCAAATAAGTTTTTCTAAGCGCAAATGTTTCGTAATACCGGTCAAAAGTAAGAAAATATCCGTCTTTGTTTAAAATGTACTGGTCGGTTTTATAAAAATGATGGTCATGCATTGCCAAAGTCCATTCAGAAACAGCACAAAGACGTTCTTCTGATAGAGAAGTCTGGGATAAGGCATAGACATCATTTTCCCCAAAACACAAAACACAGCCTCGGCCCCGTCGGGTATGAGAGACAGAAATATCATATTGATCCAGCAGTGCCTGATATTTTTCGTTCAACATAGATCCTCCTTTATGTTCTACCTCTAATGATATGAAAATAAGACTAGGAATATGATAGAAACTTGCCATGAAGTATAAATAGGATATACTGAACTTATCTCAGAAAGGAGTATATGAACTATGAGAAAAAGATTTTTATTAATTTCAACAATCATCGTGCTAAGCGCATTTACATTTGCAGCTTGCGGAAAGAAGAGCCCAAGCAGCCCTGAATCAACAAACAGCGAGACGACAACAGCAGAACCTACAACAGAAGAAAACACAGAAAAAGACACGACAGAAGAAGAAAAACCAGTTGCAACAGCAACATCAGAAGAAAGCACAAAAGAACATACAAAGACAACAACAGCAACAAAGAAAGATGAACAGGCCAAACCAAAGAGTGCAACAGGTACTTATAATGGATTTGCAGACACAAGTTCTGTAGAGATTGAGATGTCTGACGGAAGTTACCAGACATTTATGGTGAATGATGAAGACCTTGTGAATAAATTAAATGATATGGACGAAGGAACTAAGATCACATTCACATATGGAGCTGTGGAAGGACAGGCGAATATGGAGATTCTTTCTATTGAATAATTTAGTTTTTTATCTATCTGAATAAAGAAATAACAGACTCAACATAAATAAAAACCGAGGATAAAGGGATATTTATGTTGGGTCTGTTTTTCTTAAGGTCCACAGGGATTTTACGAAGTCAGAAAAATGAAGAAATCAGAAAAATAGAAGCAGGAGTCATAGAAACGACTAAGCTATGAAAATTGCCAGATATTATAAGGTCTGCGGTACCCAATGTGTAAAGCTTTATTGATATTTATCCAATATATTAAGAAGCTATTTATTTCCCTCCTTACTGGTTTGAGCTGGAAAAGGAGGGAAATAATAATTGTGATGAAAGAAATTTAAGGTTTATATATTTTGATTTAAAATGTAATAATGGCATAGACGATAAAAATTATATTGATGGAGGTGGGATAATTGTGAAGTTTCATAAAATAGATACAGTATATAAAAAATGGATTTTTTTGTTTTTTAATTTAGTTATATGTTCATGTGGATTGAGTTTATTTCTTTTACAACAAATGAAAATGAGAAATTATGAAAAAATTAAGAAGGCCGATTATCATTTGAAGAATGATTATGTTGAATATACTATATTAGAAAAGAAAACAAAGAATCAAGATAAGAGATTGATGATAAAATTGAAGAATGGAGAAACCATTTATCTTGTAGAAAAAGAGCGAAAATTCCCTAAATATCCACAAATTCCTAATGAAATAAAACACAATAAGAAAATAACATATTTGATAAATGACAATAAAATGGTGTTATCTTTAAAAGTAGATGGAAAAAATTATCTTCCTATTAAGCAGATACAAAGGTGTGAGAATATCAATCAATTAATGTGGATGTTATTAGTAAGTGTAACTATTGCGGCCGGGATTTTTTTGTATATATGATGTTTTATACCTATAAAAATGCAGAAGAATCACAATTCGAAATAACTAAAATTAAATATGGATCAATTCCAGAAATTATTTTTTTAATATCATTAATTCCCACCTGGTGGCTGTTTTCAGTAAATCAAAACAATACCTTTATTATGATAACAATTGCTAAGTTATGGATGATTTGGACATTTTGGATATTACCAATAATTATTATAAGTCGTTTTTTGATAAATCCTGTAGATCATTATGGATTTGGAGGACCGTATTCAAAAAAAGTATTTCGACTATATGTGTATTAATAGCTAATATATGTTTGGGAGCATTTTCAGAAATAAACATGAATAGAAATACTATAGTTATTGGCTTAGCATTAATGATAATAATTTTTATTTTTTCGCATTGCTATTTAAAAAATAAAGTGTCTAAGGTAGTAAGAGTTAGTTTTGAGATAATGGTTAGTATGTATGGTTTCTTTTTCGTATTTTTGATTTCTTATTTGAAGAGTTTTTGATTTATTATTGGGAGTACTTAGAACGTACACTTAAGATATTATAAAAAAGAAAGTTCAATGGCACATAATTACGATACAGTATCAAATTGATATAGGAAAAACTTAAGTTCCCTGAGACCTTACGAAGTCAGAAAACAAGGAATTAATAACACAATAAAAGAGTGTAGAGTGAAGAAATCAGAAAAACAGAAGTAGTAATATTAAAAAAGAACAAGATATGGAAATTGCCAGATAACATAAGGTCTACGGTATCAATGTCTACGTTTTTTGTCGTTACAGACTATTCATTTCATTTTGACTACTGCTGGAATTATAGTATACGCATTTTGGAGTTTCATGTATTCTAAAAATCTTGTCTGAAGGTTTTCTTTTTTAGTTAATGTCCAGCTAATTGTTGAACAATAACAATGAAAGAAGTATGTTATGTTGTTAATGGAGTAAGTCTTGACATAAAAAAATGAAATGATATTATAATAATAGAAAAAGGTGCTACCGATATGACGGTCACCTGATATTTAATGAATCAAAAATGATCGCTTAAATTGACAGGTTTAGGGCGATCATTTTCTGTCTTGGCATCATGCTTTCCGCGATTGTAGCCAAGACTATAACATGCGATACACAATGATAGTACAGCAATTAAGCTTTCAATCGTTAGCATAATTCAAGTCCCCTTTCCGTCGAATTTCTCTTTTTCAAGAGATGATCTATGTAATCGGGCTATAACTCCCACGTAGGAAGTGACCGCCATTCACGTCAAAGTGAAGTAACACCTGTTTTTTATTTTATCAAATCATGTATACTTATTCAATTAAAATATTCTATTTATTAAATTTTATAAAGCATACAATATTAATTTGACATTCTTAAGTTTATATTTCAAATATTTTGACAAATCGGTGCAGTAGAACCCCTTTTACCTTCTGTTAATAAACACAAAAATTATTAACCAGTACCGCTTAAGGTCCCTGGAACCTTAAGAAATCACAAGCTCCTGCAAGTAAAAAATATGCGTTGTTGAAAGAAAATATGTTATGATGAAAGAAAAACAGAATGGAGATTAATATGACAAAGATTAAATTAACAGATAACCTTTCCTTATCTCAGATCATCCGAGGTTTTTGGAGACTGGATACTTGGGAATTATCAACAGACGAACTTATTGATAACATGAAATCAAGCATAGACTTAGGTGTAACATCTTTTGATACAGCAGAGATTTATGCAGATACTTTATGTGAATCTCAGATAGGTGAAGCATTTGCCAAAGATCCGGCATTAAGGGGAAAAGTAGAGCTGATTTCAAAAACAGGAATTTACAAACAAGAAATTAATGGAGAATCATTTGGGTATTATAATACAACTTATGATAGAATCGTACGATCCTGTAAAGAAAGTCTTCAGAGATTACATACAGATTATCTTGACCTATATTTAATTCACAGAGAAGACCCTCTTTTAGATCCATGGGAGGCAGGCAGAGCAATGCTGGATCTGAAGAAAGAAGCTGATCAAAGAAATCGGAGTGTCAATTTTGATCCATTTAAATTTGATGCAATGAATAAAGCGGTTGACGGAGCACTTGTAACGAATCAGATTGAATGGAACCCAGTATGTTTTGAACATTTTAATTCTGGAATGATGGATTATCTGACAGTTAATAAAATTCATCCAATGATATGGTCACCACTTGCAGGAGGAAGATTATTTCAAGAAGATGATCTACAATGCAAGAAAGCAATGGATAAGATCAAAGAAATCGCTGAGAGACATAACTGTGAACCAGATACGATCGTGTATGCATGGATCATGTATCATCCAGTACAGGCAATGCCGATCGTTGGAAGCAGAAAGGTTGAGAGGATTGAATCTGCAGTGAAAGCAATGGATGTTAAATTAGAGCATTATGAATGGTACGAGATTTATGCAGCAAGCGGACAGCAGCAGATAAGATAATGAATAAAATGAATGAAAATAGAAAAATCGTGTTAGATACTTTAAATGAGCAGAACATCGAATATGAAATGTTTGAACATCAAGCGGTATATACAGTCGATGAAATCGAAGATTCTGACCTGTGGAATCATGAGAACGGAATAGGGGCTAAGAATTTATTTTTACGAGATGGCAGCGGAAAGCATCATTTCCTTGTAATCATTCGGGAAGACAAGCAGGCAGACCTTAAGAAAGTAAGAGATGAGATTGGAAGTTCCAGACTAAGTTTTGCCTCAGCCGAGCGTCTAATGAAATATTTAAATATTGAACCCGGATCTGTTTCGCCGTTAGGCGTTTTGAACGATCAGGAATGTGTGGTTCCGGTATTCTTTGACGAAGATCTGAAAGAATATGAATACATTGCGGTCCATCCAAATGATAATACAGCAACAATCTGGATGAAACTTGCTGATCTTGTGAATGTCATAAAGTTGCATGGAAATCAAGTGAAATTTATCAATGTGGAATAAAATTCATGAATAAGAAAAAAAACACAGTATTCTTTGATTTTTTGAGAATTGAGGACTATAATGTAGCCAATATAAAGAGTCAAAAGAATAAAGAGAAAGAAGGCAACGAACAAGATGAGTTATTATAGTGTGAATTTACCAAGTTATACGATCGGAGAGGGATGTTATAAAGAGATTCCGCATACAACAAGATTTTATGGAAAAACAGCTGTTGTGATCGGTGGAAAGATCGCAATGTCTAAAGCAAAAGATAAGATTTTAGAAGGAATTAAAGATTCCGATGTAGAAATCCTTGATTTTATCTGGTACGGTGGTGATTCTACCTATGAAAATGGTAACGCATTGATCGACATGGACGTTGTCAAGAAAGCAGATATGATCTTCGCAGTCGGTGGAGGACGTGCCTGTGATACATGTAAATACGTGGCAAATGAAATGGATAAACCATTATTCTGCTTCCCAACCGTAGCATCAAACTGTGCATCTGTCACAGCAATCTCTGTAATTTATAACCCAGATGGATCATTCAGAGAATATTACTATCCAAAGAATGCAAACCATACATTCATCGAATCATCCATCATCGCTGATTCACCAGAAGAATTATTATGGGCAGGAATCGGAGATGCATTAAGCAAAGAATGTGAAGCAGTATTTGCATCCAAAGAAGACGAATTATCCCATACACCAATGATGGGAGTACAGCTAAGCAAGATCTGTACTACACCACTTGTTGAATATGGAAAGAAAGCATTAGACGACTTAAGAGCGAATAAAGTATCTTATGAATTAGAACAGGTAGCGTTAGACATCATCATCAGTACAGGATTAGTATCTAACATGGTAAGTGCAGCACCAAAATATTACTATAACTCAAGCCTTGCACACTGTGTATATTACGGATCAACCGTTACAAAAGGCGGAGAAAAACATTTACATGGAGAAATCGTATCATTAGGTGTGCTATGCCTGTTAACATTCGGAAAAGAATACGAAGAAAGAGAACGAATCGCAAAATTCAACTTGAGTATGGGATTGCCAGTATGCTTTGAAGACATTGAGATCACAGAAGATGATTTTGATGTAATGGCAGAGAAAGCAATGACCACTACAGAATGGGACTTCAAACCTGAGAATGCTGGGGTTACGAAGGAAAGCTTTATTCAGTGTATGAAAGAAACAGATGAATATGGTAGAAGTATAAAATTTTAAATTTGTATAACGGAAATGTATCGAGTATTCATAAAACATAAAAAAGATAGAGGTACGAAAAACGAATTCCATTGACGGATTTTTTGCAAAACGCTGATCCGCCAACACTCCTGCACAACTCACTGCGTTCAAACAGTGCCCGTGTTGGCTG
>ENA-OQCS01000410-OQCS01000410.1-human-gut-metagenome-genome-assembly--contig:-NODE-410-length-23815-cov-2.007430_pt1 | contig 23815 bp, 28 predicted proteins | sample MGYA00242757_ERZ504575 | MGnify/ENA primary metagenome ERZ504575 (study PRJEB26092, sample SAMD00036297) | human gut metagenome | host: Homo sapiens | study: EMG produced TPA metagenomics assembly of... | reverse complement strand
TTTTACGGCAACCCTACGTTACGAGATGCACCCAACTTCATAAATGATGTCGCAAAGGGCGCTCCACATTTATTTCATTGACGCTGTCGCCGTATAAAGTCAAAAACAAAAACAGCGACTTGTGAGCAAGCTCCCAGATCGCTGTTTCTGTTTTGACTTTGCATGGCTCGTAACTCTCAATTTATCGATAGAACTCCACTAGGGAATCCAGCTTCGCCGACATATTCATCATCATGGCATCCAATACAGTGATGGCGGTCATGCATTCCATGACGACGACAGCTCTGGGGACGATGATGGGATCGTGGCGTCCGCGGATGGTAAGCTCGGTGTTTTCACCGGAGCGGTTCACGGTCTGCTGGGGGCGGAAGATGGAAGGAGTGGGTTTCACATAAGCACGGACGATGATAGGACTGCTGTCACTCATACCTCCTAAAATACCGCCGGAATGATTGCTGATCTTTGTGACTTTGCCGTTATCCATGCAGAAGGGATCGTTATTCTCACTGCCGGTATGACGGGAACTTCTGCACCGTCGCCAATCTCCACGGACTTCACGGCACCGATAGACATAATAGCTTTCGCGAGGTTGGCATCCAGCTTCTCGAACACCGGGTCTCCGATGCCTGCGGGAAGTCCTTCGACAAGACATTCCATGCATCCGCCCACAGAATCGCAGGCTTCTCTTGCCTGCTGCAGATAAGCACAGGCTTTTTCATCAGCTTCTGCATCCGGCATGGCAGTGATCGTGGAGCGGGCAGTAGTACGGTTGAACTTTGTCAGATCCGCATCTACGGGACCGATGGAGCGGGTATAGGCGAATACGGTAATGCCCATCTGCTCTAAGATCTTCGCAGCAATGGCTCCGGCAGCCACGCGTCCGATGGTCTCACGACCGGAGGAACGGCCGCCACCCCGGTAATCCCGGAAACCGTATTTGGCATCAAAACAATAATCCGCATGGCCGGGACGATAATTCTCTGCGATCTCCGTGTAATCAGCAGAGATCTGAGAGGTATTACGTACCATCAGGGAGATAGGAGTACCGGTAGTCTTTCCTTCAAAGATGCCGGAGAGAAGCTCCACCTGATCGGCCTCTTTACGCTGAGTGGTAATGGCACTGGTGCCGGGTTTACGTCGGTCTAAGTATTTCTGTATATCTTCCTCGGAGAGAGGCAGTCCGGCGGGACAGCCGTCTACGACGACACCCAAAGCTTTCCCGTGGGATTCTCCCCAGGTAGTGATCTTGAAAATGTTTCCCAATGTTGAACCGGCCATGGCAGTTCTCCTTTTCCAACCGTTCAGCACCCACCCATACATTCGCAAAGACGCACGATGAATCGTGCTTTCTTGCTGCTATGCAGCTCATTTTGTTCATTATGGGGCGGTGACTCGAATAGTTACCTTTTTATCATAGATTATACGTAATTATTGAAAAAATCGCAACTTTTTATAGAAAAAGGATGCAACGGAATATAAAGTATGCTATCATATTATATAGTTGCTAACGGGAAGTAAAAGGTCGAATATACAAATGGAAAAAACAACGGAAGAGAAAGCCAGGGCAAAACTCTGAAATTTGGGAAAAAGAACCGATGGAACAGGGCGGTAGCAGTACCGCTGCTGTTTTTTGTGATGCTTTTTTTTCATGTCTGTAATTATTGCAAGAATAATGGAAAACGTTTTGCCGTGATGGCGGGAACTTTCTTCCTGTTTGCGGTATACAGCAGTTTTTCATTCCCGGCGTTTATTACAGAGGATGCGGGGAATGACTATGAATTGAAAAATGCCGAGACTGCTGACATCTCTCTGGCGGAAGAGAAGGAACCGGATATGGCGGGGCTGGAACTCTTAGAGGATGAGGATGTTCTGGAACAGTCGGATTACAACAGTATTTCCCACGGCTATGCACTGGTGGACAAATACGATGCCTCCGATATTTTACGGGCTTCAGAGGAAATTGTGAGTGAAAATAGCCGGGAGACCGGAACAGGCAGTGATGCGCGGGAGACTACAGAACAGCAGGAATTCCGCTCCGACGACTGGAGACTGGTTCTGATCAACAAGCAGAACTCCATTCCGGAGGATTATACGTTCCAGCTTGGCACCATCAGGGGTTCCATGCAGTGTGACAAGAGAATCTTAGAAGACCTTCTTGCCATGCTGGAAGCAGCGGAAGAGGATGGTGTGAACCTGACGATCTGCTCGCCTTACCGGGATCTGGAGTATCAGCAGATGTTGTTCAACCGGAAGATCAAGCGCTATATGAACCGCGGAATGTCCTATATGGAAGCTTATCAGCTGTCCAGCCAGGCAGTGACGGTACCGGGAGCCAGTGAGCATCAGATCGGACTGGCACTTGATATTGTATGTAACAGTTATATGTCCCTGGACGAGGGCTTTGGAGACACAAAAGCCGGAAAATGGCTGGCAGCCAACAGCTGTCGTTTTGGATTTATTCTGAGATATCCTAAGGGGAAGGAAGATATCACAGGGATCGAGTATGAGCCGTGGCATTTCCGCTATGTAGGGAAAACTGCTGCGCCTGTGATCATGGAACAGGGCATAACATTAGAAGAATTCTGGGAGGAATATGTAGAAGATGTATCGATTGATTAAACAGGAAGGACGCGCCAAAAGAGGAGAATTTACCACAGTGCATGGCGTGATCCAGACCCCTGTATTTATGAATGTGGGAACGGTAGCGGCGATCAAGGGTGCCGTATCCACAGCAGACTTAGAGCAGATCGGAACCCAGGTGGAATTATCCAACACCTACCATCTGCATGTCAGACCCGGTGATAGGATCATCAAACAGATGGGCGGACTTCACAAGTTCATGTCCTGGAACAAGCCGATCCTGACAGATTCCGGTGGATTTCAAGTCTTTTCCCTGGCGGGACTGCGTAAGATTAAGGAAGAGGGTGTTACCTTCCGTTCCCATATTGACGGGCATAAGATCTTCATGGGACCGGAGGAGAGCATGCAGATCCAGTCAATTTGTTCTACCATTGCCATGGCTTTTGATGAGTGTGCTCCCAGTAAGGCGGACCGGATGTATGTACAGAATTCCGTGGAGCGTACTACCAGATGGCTGCAAAGATGCCAGGTGGAGATGAAACGCCTGAACAGTTTAGAGGATACTGTGAACCCGCATCAGCTGTTATTCGGTATCAATCAGGGTGCATCTATGAAGATATCCGTATCGAGCATGCCAAGCGGATCGCTGAGATGGACCTGGACGGTTATGCGGTAGGCGGTCTGGCAGTTGGCGAAACCCACGAGGAAATGTACCATATTCTGGATGAAGTGGTACCTTATCTCCCGGTGAACAAACCAACCTACCTTATGGGCGTGGGTACCCCGGCTAATATTCTGGAGGGCGTAGAGCGCGGTGTTGATTTCTTTGACTGTGTATATCCGACGAGAAACGGACGCCATGGACATTTATATACCAACCATGGAAAGATTAATCTGTTCAATGCAAAATATGAGCTTGACAGCAGACCGATTGAAGAAGGCTGCGGCTGTCCGGCCTGCCAGAGATACTCCAGAGCTTATATCCGTCATCTGTTAAAAGCGAAGGAGATGTTGGGCATGCGTCTTTGTGTACTCCACAATCTGTATTTTTATAATACCATGATGACGGAGATCCGTGATGCCTTGGATGCAGGCCGCTTTGCAGAATATAAAAGACACAAGCTGGATTCCATGGCTACACCGTTGGAATAAGCTGTAACTGTCGGAGCTTAGAGGAATTTCATACAATTTTATGCAAAAAGACTTGCCCCTTAAGCTATTTTTGTGTATCATACTTACTTGTACAGAAAGTTTTACAGGCGTAATACGCCGGAATGGAGGAACAAATGGGTATTTTATTAACTGAGTCAGAGGCTGCTGCAGCAGTTCCGGAACCAGCATGATCGTTATGCTTCTTGTATATGCAGTATTGATCGGTGCAATGTGGTTTTTCTTTATGAGACCGCAGAAGAAGGAACAGAAGAGAGTAGCTGCAATGCTGTCCAACTTAGAGACAGGTGACTGCGTTCTGACCACTTCCGGTTTCTATGGTATCATTATTGATATTACTGATGATACCGTTATCGTAGAGTTCGGTAATAACAAAAACTGCCGTATCCCTATGGAGAAATCTGCCATCAGCAAGGTTGAGAAGGCTGGAGAGAACTAAGAAGCAGTGAAAAAGGAGCAATGCCGGGATAAGGTATTGCTCCTTTTTACGTGTATGACACACTTGATAATTTGATCTATTTTAATGTGCATAATTGCATTTATGTTAATTTTCAATGTTGAAATTTCATATAGTATCAGTTATTATGAAATAAGTATTTTACGTAAAAATACAGGAAATATCACAGGAAACGAGGAAAATAACACTATGGAGTTACATATTACCTGTATTCCCGGCGACGGCATCGGACCGGAGATCGTCAGGGAGACGAAAAAAAGTTTTAGACAAAGTTGCGCATAAATATGGTCATAAAATGATCTATAAGGATATTTTAATGGGTGGAGCTTGCATTGATGTCCATGGAGTCCCTCTGACAGAGGAAGCTATTGCGGATGCCAAAGCGGCAGATGCGGTGCTGATGGGATCCATTGGCGGTAATACCACCACTTCCCCCTGGTACAAATTACCTCCCGAGAAGCGCCCGGAAGCAGGACTTCTGGCAATGCGCAAGGCGTTGAATCTGTTTGCTAATTTAAGACCGGCAGTGCTCTATGATGAGCTGGCAGCGGCGTGTCCGCTGAAGGAGGAAATCAGCAAAGCGGGATTTGATATGCTGATCATGAGAGAATTGACCGGCGGACTTTATTTCGGTGAACGCAGGACCATCGAAGAGAACGGCGTGAGAAAAGCTATCGATACCCTGACCTATGATGAGAACGAGATACGCAGGATCGCCATCAAAGGCTTTGATATTGCCAGAAAGCGCAGGAAAAAGGTAACCAGCGTGGATAAGGCTAATGTATTGGATTCTTCCAGACTGTGGAGAAAAGTCGTGGAGGAGGTAGCAAAGGACTATCCCGATGTGACACTGGAACATATGCTGGTAGACAATTGCGCCATGCAGCTGGTGAAGGATCCTGCACAGTTTGATGTGATCCTGACAGAGAATATGTTCGGAGATATCCTCTCCGATGAGGCAAGTATGGTGACCGGTTCCATCGGAATGTTAGCCAGTGCCAGCTTGAATGATACAAAGTTCGGCCTCTACGAGCCAGCCACGGATCCGCTCCGGATATTGCCGGCAAAGATATTGCAAACCCTATCGCCACTGTATTAAGCGCGGCTATGATGCTTCGTTACAGCTTTGATCTGGACGAAGAAGCAGATGCTATCGAGCAGCGGTGAAGAAAGTATTGCAGGACGGCTTCCGCACCGGTGATATCATGTCTGAGGGCTGCACGCGGGTAGGATGTACCGAGATGGGCGACCTTCTGGCAGAGAGAATCTGATGCCATTTGCCCCGGAAGCACATTTATCCGGTATAGAGAAAATAAGGAAGAGAAAATAAGGAAGAGAAAGAGAGATATAATTATGAGAAGTGATTCCGTTAAGACAGGAACTGCCCAGGCACCTCACAGAAGTCTGTTCAATGCCTGGGATTTACCGAAGAAGAGAGAAGACGCCCCATGATCGGTATCGTCAGCTCCTTCAATGAGATCGTACCCGGACACATGAATCTGGATAAGATCACAGAAGCTGTAAAAATGGGCGTAGCCATGGCAGGTGGTATGCCGGTAGTATTCCCCGCCATCGCTGTATGTGACGGTATTGCCATGGGACATGTGGGAATGAAGTATTCCCTGGTGACCAGAGATCTGATCGCCGACAGCACCGAGTGCATGGCTATGGCACACGGATTTGACGGTCTGGTATGTATTCCCAACTGTGACAAGAATGTTCCCGGACTTTTGATGGCGGCAGCCAGAGTGAATATCCCTACTATCTTTGTATCCGGCGGTCCCATGTTAGCCGGACATGTACACGGACAGAAGAGAAGCTTATCCTCTATGTTCGAGGCAGTGGGAAGTGTGGCAGCCGGTACCATGACTATGGATGAACTGGCTGAGTTCGAGGAAAAGGTATGTCCTACCTGCGGCTCCTGTTCCGGTATGTATACCGCGAACTCCATGAACTGTCTGACCGAAGCCATTGGTATGGGACTTCGCGGCAACGGTACGATTCCCGCCGTATATTCCGAGCGTATCCGTCTGGCAAAGCATGCCGGCATGAAGATCATGGAACTGGTAGAGAAAAATATCCGTCCCAGAGACATCATGACTCCGGAAGCCTTCAGAAATGCCCTGACCGTGGATATGGCACTGGGATGCTCTACCAATACCATGCTGCATCTGCCCGCTATCGCAAGAGAAGCAGGTGTGGAACTGAACCTGGAGATCGCCAACGAGATCTCTGCCAAGACTCCGAACCTGTGTCATCTGGCACCTGCCGGTCCTACTTATATGGAAGACCTGAACGAAGCAGGCGGTGTCTATGCGGTAATGAATGAACTGTCCAAAAAGGGACTTTTGAACCTCGACTGCCTGACTGCCAACGGTACGACCGTAGGAGAGAATATCAAGAATTGTGTCAACAAGAATCCGGAAGTTATCCGTCCTGTGGAGAACCCCTATTCCCAGACCGGCGGTATTGCCGTACTGAAGGGCAACCTGGCACCGGACAGCGGCGTGGTCAAGAGATCTGCTGTGGCACCGGAGATGTTGGTGCACGAAGGCCCTGCCAGAGTATTTGACTGTGAAGAAGATGCGATTGATGCTATCAAGTCCGGTAAAATCGTCGCAGGCGATGTAGTAGTGATCCGCTATGAAGGACCTAAGGGCGGTCCCGGCATGAGAGAGATGCTGAATCCCACCTCTGCCATTGCAGGCATGGGACTGGGCTCCAGCGTGCACTGATCACTGACGGACGTTTCTCCGGAGCTTCCCGTGGCGCATCCATCGGACATGTGTCTCCGGAGGCAGCAGTGGGTGGCCCGATCGCACTGGTAGAAGAGGGCGATATCATCCGCATCAACATCCCGGAGAACAAACTGGATGTACTGGTATCCGACGAAGAACTGGCAGCCAGAAGAGCAAATGGCAGCCAGAGAGCCTAAGATCACGACCGGCTATCTGGCAAGATATCATGAACTGGTGACGAGCGGCAACCGCGGTGCGGTACTGGAAGCACCTTCTCAGAAGAACTAAGCAATCATTAAAATAACCGGAGGGATTTTGAAATGCAGTTAACGGGATCGGAAATTCTGGTAGAATGTCTGAAGGAGCAGGGGGTAGATACCGTATTCGGTTACCCCGGCGGAGCAATCCTTAATATTTATGACGCACTTTATAAGCACAGTGGGAGATCAAACATATTCTGACTTCGCATGAACAGGGAGCGGCACATGCGGCGGACGGCTATGCGAGAGCTACGGGAAAAGTAGGTGTCTGCATGGCTACCAGCGGTCCCGGCGCCACGAATCTGGTCACCGGTATCGCTACGGCTTACATGGATTCTGTACCGATGGTAGCGATCACCGCCAACGTTACCTTGCCTTTACTCGGTAAGGACAGCTTCCAGGAGGTGGATATCGCCGGCGTGACCATGCCCATTACGAAGCATGGCTATATTGTGAAAAATGTGGAGATCCTGGCTGATACCATCCGCAAGGCATTCCATATCGCCAGAAGCGGAAGACCCGGCCCTGTCCTGATCGATATTACGAAGGATGTGACGGCAGCTGCCTGTGAATATACTCCCATGACGATTCAGCCGGAGGAGAGAGTGACCCGTTACACCAGGAAGAACTGATGCTGGTAGCGGAGATGATCCACAAGGCGAAAAAACCATACATCTATCTGGGCGGCGGAGCATCATTTCCGAGGCAAGTGCGAGTGGCAGAATTCGCAGACTGATCGATGCACCGGTATGTGATACTTTGATGGGTAAGGGAGCCTTTGATGGAAAAAGTGAGCGCTATACCGGCATGATCGGCATGCATGGTACCAAGACTTCGAACCTTGGAGTCAGCGAATGTGATCTGTTGGTGGCACTGGGAGCCAGATTCTCCGACCGTGTGACCGGTAACCCGAAGAAGTTCGCGGAGAATGCAAGGATCATCCAGCTGGATGTGGATGCTGCGGAGATCAATAAGAATATTCGCGTGGACGCTTCTCTGGTAGGAGATCTGAAGAAGACTCTGACAGAATTAAATGCCTGTCTGTCCAAACAGGAACATCCGGAGTGGATGGCACATATAACGGAACTGAAGGAAAATATCCCCTGAAATACGATGACGAAAATCTGTCCTGCCCTTATATCATGCAGGAGATTGACCGTGTAACGAACGGAGAAGCCATCATCACCACAGACGTGGGACAGCATCAGATGTGGGCGGCACAGTATTATCATTATACGAAGCCCCGTACCTTCCTGTCTTCCGGAGGATTAGGTACCATGGGTTACGGTCTGGGAGCTGCATCGGTGCGCAGATCGGACAGCCGGATAAGGTCTGCATCAACATTGCAGGCGACGGATGTTTCCGCATGAACATGAACGAACTGGCTACTGCCAGCCGTTACAACATTCCCATCATCAGGTGGTCATCAACAACCAGGTGCTGGGCATGGTAAGACAGTGGCAGACACTGTTCTATGGGAAACGCTATTCCCAGACAGTACTGAAGGATAAGGTGGATTTCTGCAAGGTGGCAGAAGGACTGGGCTGTACCGCCATCCGCGTGACCAAAAAGGAAGAAGTGGCACCCGCTATCGAGAAAGCCATTGCCCTGAAGGCACCGGTAATGATCGAGTGCATGATCCCGGAGGATGATAAGGTATTCCCCATGGTTCCGGCAGGAGCCCCCATCAGCGAAGTATTTGACGGAGATGATTTGAAAAGGCAGTCCTGATGAATAAGACGACGAAGAGATTACTTTTTGCGGTGCTGATATTACTGCTGTTTCTGATGACAGTATATTTTGTCCTGGCATTATACTACAGGGAAGGTTTTTCTCTGAATACCTGGATCAACGGAGTATACTGTACCGGGAAAACGGTGGAAGAAGTGAATTCGGAGCTTTTGTCACATACAGAAGCTCCGGATGTTGTCATCGTGGATAAAGCGGGAGAGAAATACACGATCACTCTCGCTGATGTGGATTATCACGCGGACTTTAGCAGCGCACTGGAAGCATACAGACAGGAACAGAATCCTTATCTGTGGGTGGACAATGTTCTGTTTCATTCCAGGCGGACCCTGGCACCTGCGGTGACTGTGGATGAGGAGGCGCTTCGCAGAGCCTACAACGCCCTGGATTTCGTACAGACGGAACAGAAGAGAATAAAAGATTACAGCCTTACCAGGGATGCGGAGGGTGCCTATGTCTTCACGGACGGACTGAGCGACCGTATCGATCTGGAGAAGGCTTTTTTGGCGTTAAAACAAATCGTGGAGAATGGGCAGGAAACACTGAATCTGCAGGAGAGCGGATGTTACTATGAGATAACACCGGATGAGAGTCAAAAAGCCCTGCGGAATCTGTGGAAAGAGATCGAGAGATTTCAGACCTGCAATATTGTCTACTGCTTCGGCGAAGAGAGACATCCGATGACAGCAGCGGACTGTGCTTTTTTTCTGACAGCGGAGAACGGGCTGCCGGTGCAGGATGAGAAGGGAAGCTTTGTACTGGACGAGGAGGCTGTGACGGCGTATGTGCAGAGCCTGGCGGAAGAATATGACGGCTATGGACGAACCAGACAGTTTCACAGTACCGTGGGGATGTGATCACCATCGATGGCGGAACCTATGGCAGCAAGATGGACCGGAAAAAGGAGACTGCCTACCTGCTGGAGCATCTGCTGGATCCCGGTGTACATACAGGCACGCCGCAGTCACATATACCTAGTTATGAGAGAGAAGCCTTCTGCTATGGGAAAAATGATATTGGTGACACCTATATCGAAGTGGATATGACAGAACAGAAAATGTACTATTACGAAAAAGGTGTATTGAAGCTGGAGACGGAGATTGTGACAGGCAATATGCGGCGGCGCATGGGAACGCCGGAAGGCGTCAATTTTGTCTATAATAAGCAGAAAAATCGTGTCTTACGGGGACCGGGGTATGCATCTCCTGTGAAATTCTGGATGCCTGTGAAGGGCGGTATCGGTATTCATGACGCCGGATGGCGCAAAGAATTCGGCGGGGACATCTACCAGACTGCCGGTTCCCACGGTTGTATCAATACACCAAAGGACAAAATGGAAGAATTGTTTGATTGCGTGCAGATCGGCACCCCTGTCGTAATGTTTTATTAATGGCACAGACATTTTCAGACAAATTGTCCTTGATAGACGAACAAATTGAAAATAATTTAACAATGTAGTTGACTAAAGCAAATGAAAAGCTTATTCTATACCTATGCTTTTTATAAAAAATTTAGAAAATATCGAGGAGGTCTTTGAAAATGGCAAGAGTGTATAACTTTTCCGCAGGCCCTGCAGTACTCCCTGAGGAGGTATTACAGGAAGCAGCCGATGAAATGCTGGATTATAGAGGAACCGGCATGTCCGTAATGGAGATGAGCCATCGATCTAAAGCCTATGATACGATCATTAAGGAAGCGGAAGCAGATCTCAGAGAGCTGATGAATATCCCGGACAACTATAAGGTACTGTTTTTACAGGGTGGTGCGAGCCAGCAGTTTGCCATGATCCCCATGAACCTGATGAAGAACCGTGTGGCAGACTACATCGTAACCGGTCAGTGGGCGAAGAAGGCATACCAGGAGGCTTCCCTGTACGGTAAGGCAAATAAGATCGCTTCTTCCGAGGATAAGACTTTCTCTTATATTCCCGATTGCTCCGATCTGCCCATCAGCGAGGATGCAGATTACGTGTACATATGCGAGAATAATACTATTTACGGTACGAAATTCAAGACCCTGCCCAATACCAAGGGTAAGCCCCTGGTTGCAGATGTATCCAGCTGCTTTTTATCCGAGCCGGTAGATGTGACAAAATACGGTGTGATCTATGGCGGCGTACAGAAAAATATCGGACCTGCTGGTGTGGTTATCGTAATTATCCGTGAGGATCTGATCACCGAAGATGTACTTCCCGGTACACCGACCATGCTTCGTTATAAAATCCATGCAGATGCGGATTCTCTGTACAATACGCTCCCGCATACGGCATCTATATCTGCGGCAAGGTATTTAAATGGCTGAAGAAGATGGGCGGTCTGGAAGCAATGAAGGAGCGCAATGAGAAAAAGGCGAAGATTCTGTATGACTATCTGGATGAAAGCAAGCTGTTCAAGGGTACCGTCCGCAAGGAAGACAGATCCCTGATGAATGTTCCGTTCATTACCGGAAATGAGGAGCTGGATGCCAAGTTCGTAAAAGAAGCAAAAGAAGCCGGTTTCGAGAACCTGAAGGGTCACAGAACCGTAGGCGGGGCGTGACCTATACCATGATGGATATTCCCTTCTGGTCCATGATACCGGCATTTACTCACAGTGGAAAAGAGCGTGAAGGATTGTCTACGCTGGGACGTTCCTGCGCCGGTGTAGGCTCTGCCATTATCACCGTGATCACCATGCTCTGCGTCAATGCCCTGGGCGGAGGAGAAGAGCGGGTCGGATTTTCCCGGTTCACCCTGATCATTGCTGTGCTGTTCGTGATATTTATTGCCATTACCTGTATTAATATTAAGGAAAAATCTACGGTAGATGTGGACGCACCTTCATCGGCCAGATGTTCAAGGCGTTAATTCAGAACGATCAGGCGATGGCAGTGGTAATTACCATTGTACTGATCAACTGCGCGGTCTATACCACCTCCAACCTGGTAATTTATTTCTTCAAATACGATTTTGGCGGAGATACCTGGTATAATTCCTATACACTATTCAACACCTTCGGTGGAGCGGTACAGATTCTCGCCATGATGCTTCTGTTCCCGTTATTTCGTAAGTTTATGAGTACCATCCGGATCTTCTATGTCAGCTTCCTGATGGCAATTACCGGATATGCTGTATTGCTTCTTTTATGTTTTACGAATATGAGTACTGTGTTTTTACTGTTCCTTCCCGGCTTCCTGATCTTTGCCGCCAATGGTATGCTGACCGTACTGACCACCGTATTTTTAGCCAATACCGTAGATTACGGTCAATGGAAAAATCATCGCAGAGACGAGAGTGTCATTTTCTCCATGCAGACCTTCGTGGTAAAACTGGCTTCCGGTATTGCTGCGTTAGTGGCATCTCTGTGCCTGAACCTCTGCAACTTAAGCTCTGATACCAGCGATGCTGTGGCAGCTGCAGGAGCTTCCGGAAGTTCTGTGGTGGGACTTCGTATGACGATGACACTGTTCCCCATTCTGCTCCTTGTCATCGGTGTCATTTTCTTTCATAAGAAATATCAACTGACCGAGGAACGATTAAAAGAGATTCAGGAGGCTTAAAGCATGATTCAGATTGTAAAAGATTCCGATACAAGACCATGGTTCTTTTTACAGACAGCCCACACAACTTACGGAATGTGGGTCATGGAGACCGGACATTTAGAACATCTGTATTACGGGGAGCGGATCACTGTGGATTCACAGGATCCTTCCTCCTGTGCGCCCCTTGTCATACAGAGAGCTTTCGCTCCGGGAAACACCTGTACCTACGACAGGGAACATCCGCAGATCTCCATGGAAGATGTTTGTTTGGAGGTTGGTACGTTGGGAAAGGGAGATATCCGGGAACCCTTTTTAGAAGTCAGGTTTGCTGACGGAAGTGTCACCTCTGACTTTACTTTTGATTCCTATGAAGTTATTACTTTAAAGGGAAGAGAACAGTGCCTGCAGGATTCCGGACTCCCTCACAGTTATTCAGAAGCGGAAACTGATTCCGCAGAATGCCTTCAGATTATTTTGCAGGATGTTACGAATCATTTGGAGTTGCAGCTGTTTTATACCGTATTCGATGAATGTGATGTCATTACCAGGAGTGCACGGCTGATCAATCATAGTGACGCATCTGTCACCTTGAATCGATGCCTCAGCGCACAATTAGATCTGACAGAGGATTATTCCATGATCACTCATTTCAGCGGCGCCTGGGCAAGAGAAATGCACAGAGAACAGATTTCCTTACGTTCCGGCAAATTTATAAATGCGTCTTATACGGGAACCTCTTCGAAACCGTTCGAATCCTTTTATGATCCTGGGACATAAGAACACCTGTGAGACTTTTGGCTCCTGTATCGGCTGCAATCTGATCTACAGTGGAAATCATTATGAAGCCCTTGAGAAAGACTCTTATGGGAAACTGCGCTTTGTAAGTGGGATCAATCCACAGAGCTTTTCCCGGGAGTTGACTCCGGAAGCGCACTTTGATACACCGGAGGCTGTTTTAAGTTATTCTTCGAAGGGGTATGGCAGACTCAGCCGACAGTTACATTCCTTTATCAGAGAGCATATTGTGCGGGGAGTGTGGAAGAGAATACCTCGTCCGGTTCTGTTAAACAGCTGGGAAGCCTGTTATTTTAAGATTGATGAGAGAAAGCTTGTACAGCTGGCAAAAGCGGGAGCAGATGTTGGCATCGAACTGTTTGTCATGGATGACGGGTGGTTCTTTCGACGAAACGATGACACTTCCTCACTGGGAGACTGGGAACCGGATCCGAAGAAGTTGCCCGGAGGAATTGCTTCCCTCAGTAAAAAAATCAAAGCTCTGGGGATGGATTTCGGTCTCTGGGTTGAGCCGGAGATGATCAGTGAAAACAGCCGTCTCTATCAAAAACATCCCGACTGGGCAATGATGATTCCGGGACATCCCCACTCCGAGGGACGTAATCAGCGCCTTTTGGATCTGTGCAATCCCGAAGTACAACAATATGTAATAGATTCCATGACGAAGGTATTTTCCTCCGGAGACATCCGTTATGTGAAGTGGGATATGAACCGTAATTTTAGTGATATTTATTCCCCTTATCTGCCGGCTGCGAAACAGGGAGAGACGGCACATCGTTATGTACTGGGGCTGTATCACATTATGAATGAGCTGACCACACGTTTCCCTGAAATTTTGTTTGAAGGCTGCAGTTCAGGTGGAAATCGTTTTGATCTGGGAATATTATGTTATTTCCCGCAGATCTGGGCGAGCGATAATACTGACGCACTGTGCCGTACCGGGATTCAGAACAGTTACAGCTATGGATATCCCTTATCGGTATTTACAGCACATGTGTCATCTTGTCCAAATCATCAGACCTTAAGGATCACGCCCCTTGAGACCCGTTTTCAGGTGGCTTCCTTCGGTGTCTTAGGATATGAATGTAATTTAAAGGATCTGTCCGGAAGTGATCTCAACGCAATCCGGGAGCAGATTGCACTTTATAAAAAATGGCGGGATGTTTTCCAGTTTGGATCCTTTTATCGTGGAGCAGAAAACGAAGCTTCCGACTCGGAAACCTTATCCTGGACCTGCGTGTCCCCGGATGGCAGAAAAGCAGTGGGGCTGTTCTTCCGGCGCCTGACAGTTCCGAACCAATCCCATGACTGGTATCGCCCTGTGGGGTTACTTCCGGATATGAAATATCATTTCTACGGTAGGAATATCAAATACAATCTGAAAGACTTCGGAGACCTTGTGAACACAGTTTCTCCGGTTCATATCAAGCAAGGATCTGCATTACAGGAGATTCTTTCGCGATTTGTAAATATGGATGGGGAAAAAGAAGAACTGACTGCTTACGGAGATACCCTGATGCGTGCGGGTATTGCCCTGAAACCCGCTTTCGCCGGAACCGGATATAATTCCGACACCCGACTGTTCCCGGATTTTTCCTCCCGAATTTACTTTATGGAAGCAGCGGAATAAAATAATAATGCTTTTTTATGTACCGACACTTTCGTTAGACCTGAAAACTAACGAGGGCGGTCGGTATTGTAATAATCAGAGAGCGATGATATTGTATATTATATAGATAGCTTAACAAATCGTAATTTGGAAAGGGGTGCACTGCCATGCTGAGAAAATTAAATTGTTTTTTAAACATCGTTATTGGTTCATTCATAGGAGTTTTTATTGGGTACGGAATTTATAAGTTCTGGCACTTTAAAACTTATCCAAATTTATATGTCATGCAGTCTGCACCGTGGTACACAGAGTTACTGTTGGATGGTGCCATGGTGGTCGTTGTGGTGGTCGTATGTATTATCCTAAAACTGATTATTTGGAAAAAGTTAAAGCCATAACTTCCAATTTTTGAAACTGAGAAATCGAAAATTGTGAGGGTAATTATGATAAAGTTTTTGAATGATATCAGGAATGTAGAAAAACCAATATCTAATAATAGAAAAATTATAAATACTATAGCTGTATTGTTCCTTGGAATAGCTTTGGGGACTTTTTCAAAATTTTTGGATTTTCGTCAAGCTGAACTTCCCAGTGTGCTTATGGCAATAGATGGAGCATTAGATGTTCATAATTTCCTTGGACGTTTTGCAATCTGGGTATTGATTGCACTGTGTATTTCTATTTATAGCAATTCTGCAATAAGAGCAAGCATTAATGTTTTTGCATTCTTTATTGGTATGGTTGCAAGTTACTATTTGTATTCAAACTATATTGCAGGATTTTTTCCAAGAAGTTATGCGGTGATTTGGTTTGGATTTACAGCTGTTTCTCCATTATTGTCTTTTGCCTGCTGGTATGCAAGGGGGAAAAGCAAACTGGCACTTATACTATCGGCGCTGATTTTGGCAGTATTGTTCAATATGTGCTTTGTATATGGATGCTGGTATTTTAATGCAAAATCTGTTTTGGAAGTGATAGTCTTTATTATTGGACTTATTGTTTTGAGGAGAGACACATTGAGGAGTTCTGCGCTAATGGGAACGATTAGTATAGTTCTTGCAGTTTTACTTGATATGGTTATTCCATTTCATTTTGGATAAACAACTTCCAGTTTATTGGGAAGGCGCAGAGAACGAAAAATCGATATTTGTGGAGGTAAAGAGTGTATGAAAAAGGAACTGCGTATTCTGGTTATTTTAATTGCTGTGTTATTGGTAGGAACAGTAGGTTACTATTTCATGCCAAAGAAATTCGGTAAGAATGTAAATCCTTCTGAGGTAGACCATATAAATGTGTTCGATGGAAATACAGGAACTGGTTTTACTATCACCGATTCAGAAGATATCGAATATATAGTGGCGAATATTCAAGGTATTTCAATGAAAAGAGATGGCATTTCACTTGGAAGAACGGGATACAGTTTTAAAATTAGTTATATAAACAGCAACGATAAAGATATCATACCTGTATTTATTCTCAATAGTGATAATACAATTTGTAAAGATCCATTTTTCTATAGATGTGATGGAGGATTATGCTTTGATTACTTAAAAGCATGTGAAGAGAAATATAGAACTAATGTAACAGAATCTATAGAAGAAAAATAACTTATTGCTGATAAATGTTTTGATGGGGCGATGGTTTTTACATTGATAATAATGGTAATTATTTTATTAGTTTTGACACCTGTAGGAATTGTTGTAGATAAAAAGATTGAAGCTTATTTTGAAAATAAAAGAGAACCTTAAATTCAAGTTTGTGTAACTGAAACTAGATCAACAGCCCCAAATTGATGTTTTAGTTTTTATAGACGATAATACAAGAGTATGCCTATCTCTGCCCCTCCTTCGTTTAAATAATGCACACCCCCGTCAGTAGTCTGAACCCCCTTAACTGACTACGATTTGATTACTACACATTGCTTTGAATTGCACCATTTTGAAGTATTTTGTAAAAAGTGTAGTTATAAACAAGAAAAAAGATGATGCCCGGAAAAGCCGATAAACCAACGCAAAACTCGGCATTACAGGGCATTTCAGAACAGGAGAATTTTATGATTAGAGTACTTTTCATCTGCCACGGCAATATTTGCCGCTCGACTCTTGCTGAGAGCGTATTCACCCACAAAGTAAATTCCCTCGGCCTTGCCACAATTTTGAAATCGACAGCTTCGCCACCAGCCGCGAGGAGATCGGCAATCCGCCGCACTACGGGACAGTCAATAAACTGCGCGAGGAGCACATTCCGCTCGTGCCGCATCACGCAAAGCAGATTACATGGAAGGATTACGAGCGCGCCGACTACATCATCGGCATGGATACCGCGAATATCCGCAATCTGAACCGGATGCTGAAAAATGATCCGGATGGAAAGGTTTACAAATTTCTTTCCTTCATCGGTTCCGGCCGCGATATTGCGGATCGTGGTATACGGGAGATTTTGAGGCGACGTACCGCGATGTCGTGGAGGGATGCAACGGCTTTCTGGCGTATCTGCGCGGGAAGGAAAAATCTGAAAAACAAAAAGCGCCGAAAACAAGGCCAGTGCCCATTTGCAGAGAATGCGGCACTGGCCTTTTACTATAAGAAAATCCTATAGCCACTCCAAAGAATTAGCAATTAGACGTAACTAGACAGATATAGTATGATAACTGCATAGAAAACATAGCGAAATAATAGGAAAACAAAAGCTTTCCTATTTGAAAATTCATTTGATAGAACACGCGAAAGAGAGGCAGAAAATCAATGGCGAATTATGATTATGAGATTGTAAATGGAAGAAAAATCCGCGTAAGACCAAAAGAAACCGTATCGGAGATCGACAAAAACGGCTATTTCCGCAGACAGCCGAATCACTTCACGACTCCGTTCGGCGACGGTGAAAACGATCTGAAGGCAGAAGGTAATAAGAGATATCGTCTCGTCTGGGCAAAGCTGTGCCACTGGTCCAACCGCGCGGCGATCGCAAGAGAGCTGGAGGGCCTGGAAGATCAGATTTCCGTCAATATGGTAGAACATGCCCCGCATGAGAAAAACCTTGGCTGGGAATACGTTTACAATGAAAACAACATCGACCCGGTGTTCGGTGATCAGTTCCTCTCTGAGGCGTATTACCGTGCTGATGATGATTACCAGGGAAGAACGACCGTTCCGGCGCTGATCGACACAACGACGGGAAAGGTAGTCAACAACGATTACAACTGGCTGACCACTTATTTCGAGGTCAACTTCCGCCCATGGCACAAAAAAGGCGCGCCGGAGCTGTATCCGGTGGAGCTGCGGGAAGAGGTTGACAAGATGAATCTCTGGCTCTTCGATAATATCAACAACGCGGTATACCGCAGTTCCTTCTCCAGAAGCAACGAAGGCCATTTCGACGGTGTGAACACCTTCTTTGCAGATTTTGCCGTGCCGCCGGCAGACGCCAAGGGAAGAATTGAGGGAGAGGAAGACGGCTTCGCGCCAGCACACACTACGATCTGGCACTTCCGAAGATTGACTGGGATGCACAGTGGAAGGTTTCGACCGAGCGCGCCTACCTGTCCTCAGACCCGACCCATCCGATCTATCTTGGAAACAACCGCAGATTCGACATCGACCCGACCTGGTACGATCTGGGCGCAGAATCTCCGAAAAAGAGGAGAAAGAAACGCCGCCGTCCTGCGGATGCTGCTGCGGCTGATCAAATCATGGATAAAAAATAGAAAACACCGTTTCAGAGGCAGATTTCCAAAAGGAAATAAACTTCTGAAAGGTGCTTTTTTCCGACGCACAAACTGCAAAAGGAAAGGCATGAAATCCGCTTATCGTCCGAAATGGAAAAATCCCTTTTTCTCATACGGCTCACTCGTATACGAAACCAGCTCATATCCGATGTCCTTGATCTGCTGTTTCAGATACGGAATATCGAGCGGCGCTTCGCTGATGACAACGGTCTCGCCGCTTTTTGCAGAAGAGTTTACTTTCTTTGGAGAGCAGCTCTTGCGGACTACATCATTCATATGGGATTCGCACATGCCGCACATCATACCATCAATTTTTAAGACTGTTTTAATCATACAATACCTGCTTTCTTCCGGGAATACAGCGAAACGAAAGCGTGCCGGACTGTATTCCTGGAGTTTAATGAAAAATTTGAAATCACATACCCTATCGGGGTATCTAAAATATAGCGCGGATGAAAAGAAATGTCAATAAGCTGATAAAATATGATAATTATTATCATTTAAGAAGGAAAAATACGGTCATGGAAGGGCGATTCGCCGGCAGAACATGGAAACTTGCCGGAATCGCAAAGTTCGTGTTACAATTGGGACAGCAGAGCAAAACAAGAGAGGAGACAAAAATATGCTCTCACAGATGAATTACCGAAAAGAAACACAGCCCCACGGTGATGAGCTTTTTCCGCTGAGCATTCACGTTTTCGAGACAGACCTGCAGAGTACCGTGCGGGTGTACTGCCACTGGATGAGGAAGTGGAGCTCTTTTATGCAGTAAAGGGCGAAGCTGTTTTTCATATGGATACCGAGACCTTTCTCCTGCGGGAAGGGGAGACCGCCTTTGTCAATGCAAACCGTCTGCATGAGGTAGAGGGAATCGACGGACAGGAATTTACGTTTCTTGCCGTTGTATTCCAGCCGCGTTTTCTGTCCGGCACATCGCTTGACCGGATCCAGCAGCAGTATATCGAACCAGTGCTGTCCTCCGAGATCCGTTTTCCATCCAAGACAGAGCGGGGGACACGCCTTGCAGAAAAAACGGCACAGGCCATGCAGGAGATCCGAAATCTGCAGGAAAGAAAAGAACCGGGCTGGGAGCTGCTGTTAAAAGCGGAACTTCTGAAAATCTGGCAGGGATATTACAGTGCGCAGAAAAGAACGGCGGAAAAACGGATGCCTCGACGAATTACCGTGTCAGCAGAATGAAAGAGATCCTCACATACATGAATGCTCATTTCTGTGAGGATCTCGAAATCGCGGAACTGGCGAGCCAGTTTCATATGAGTGAGAGCGCTTTCTGCCGCTTCTTTAAGTCGATTATGCATATTTCTGCCGTGACGTATGTCAATAACCTGCGGATTGCCGAGAGCTGCCGGCTGCTGCTTTCCACCGAGGAGGCGATCAGCAAGATTGCGAGCGACTGCGGATTCCGAAATATCAGCTATTTTAACCGCGTCTTCCAGGAACGCATGCACCAGACGCCGGGGCAGTTCCGCAGTTTATCCGCAGAAAACCGTACTGCGATATAAGATTCGGAACTTATGCAGGCTTCTGCGATCGGAATGCACGCCGCAGGAAGAAAAGTCCGGTCATATCAGCCAGTGCCCAGCCGATCGGAATGGCGATCCAGATTCCGGCAACGCCAAGCGCGTGGCGGAAAAAAGGTATGCCAGCGCCACACGCATGCCAAGCGAAATGACGGTCAGAACAACCGACATCTCGGCGCGTTTGACAGCGCGGTAATACCCGTACAGCAGAAACAGCCATCCGATGCGAGATAGAACGAGCCTTCCAGCCGCAGGTACTGTACGCCGATCGCGATGACCTCCATTTCTGATGCTTTCACGAAAATCTGCATCAGCGGATGCGCGAACAGATTGACAAGCAGAGAAATGACGATGGAAAAAGCAGCGCTCAGTGCAAAAGCATCTTTCGTGCCGCGCCGGATCCGCTCGTGATTTCCGGCCCCGTAATTCTGTGCGGTGAAAGTGGAGTAGGCATTTCCGAAATCCTGCACCGGCAGATAGGCAAAGGTATCAATTTTCACCGCGGCCGCAAATGCCGCCATGACCGCCGGACCGAAGCTGTTGACGAGCCCCTGTACCATCAGAATGCCGAAATTCATGACCGACTGCTGAATGCAGGTCATCGAAGAAAGATTCAGAATCTCTTTTAAAATGGAATGGCTGAAACGCCATTCTTTTTTGACGGCAGCCACATGCGGCAGCGGAGCAGCACATAGAGCAGAATACCGACGGCGGACACATACTGCGCAAGAACCGTAGCGAGCGCCGCGCCTGCGATGCGAACGGCAGTACAGCGACAAAGAGCAGATCCAGTGCAATGTTCAGCACAGCAGAGACAGCGAGAAAAATCAGCGGCACAGAAGAGTTTCCGAGCGCGCGCAGCATACAGGAAAAGAAATTGTATACGGATGTTGCAATAAGGCCGGCAAAGATAATCAGAAGATACGTCCGCATGCCGGGACGGACTTCATCCGGGACACGAAGAAACGTAAGGATCGGCTCGATGCTGCATAAACAGCGAGATTCAGCACGAGCGTAACGGCAAGGATCAGCAGAAACGCGTGGAGAATCGAAGTTTTAAAGAAGAAGATCTTTTCGTCCCTGATAAATCGAAAAGAGCGCACCGGCGCCCATCGACAGGCCGAGAAAAATGGAAGTCAGAAACGTCATCAGCGTATAGGAGGAGCCGACGGCGGCGAGCGCATTGCTTCCGAGAACGCGTCCGACGATCAGGGTGTCGGCAATGTTGTAAAACTGCTGCAACAGATTTCCTGCGATCATCGGCAGGGCAAACAGGATAAGAGAGCGGGAGATTTTCCCGCGGGTCAGATCGTAATACATAAAGAAACTTCTTTCCGAACATAATTATTAATATTATAACATAAAAAATCAAAAAATGTCAATTTGCAGGATGAAGTGTACAAAAATGCAATTGTCAGAAAACTTCGAAAAATCGAAGTTTATAAAATTTTTACAGATTTTGGGACACGTTCTGTAAAAAAACGGAAGATTTTCAGTTGATTTTTTGGCCTTTTATGTATAATTAGAGTAGAAGAGGCCGGCTGGTCCGGTTTCTTCTAAAGGATACCTTCAAATTTCTGCATTTTGCAGAATGAAGCAGTATTACTATCAAAGGAAAGAGGTTAATTACAAGATGGCACAGATCGATTTAACAAAGTATGGCATCACCGGTACCACAGAAATTGTGTACAACCCTTCTTATGAGCAGTTATTTGAGGAAGAGACAAAACCAGAGCTGGAAGGCTATGAAAAAGGCCGGGAGACAGAGCTTGGTGCAGTTAACGTTATGACCGGTATCTATACAGGCCGTTCACCGAAAGACAAATACATCGTTGTGGACGAGAACTCGAAAGATACTGTATGGTGGACTTCTGATGAGTACAAAAACGATAACCATCCGGCAACCCAGGAAGCATGGGCAGCAGTAAAAGAGATCGCCAAAAAAGAGCTCTCCAACAAAAGACTGTTCGTTGTAGATGCATTCTGCGGCGCAAATAAAGATACCCGTATGGCTATCCGCTTCATCGTTGAGGTAGCTTGGCAGGCACATTTCGTAACTAACATGTTCATCAAACCTACAGCAGAAGAGCTTGAGAACTTCGAGCCGGATTTCGTCGTATACAACGCATCCAAAGCAAAAGTTGAGAACTACAAAGAGCTGGGTCTGAACTCTGAGACAGCAGTAGTATTCAACATCACAAGCCGTGAGCAGGTTATCGTCAACACATGGTACGGCGGAGAGATGAAGAAAGGTATGTTCTCCATGATGAACTACTATCTGCCGCTGAAGGGCATCGCTTCCATGCACTGCTCTGCAAACACAGACCTTAACGGAGAGAACACAGCAATCTTCTTCGGACTTTCCGGAACAGGAAAAACAACTCTTTCCACAGACCCGAAACGTCTTCTGATCGGTGATGATGAGCACGGCTGGGACGACAACGGAGTATTCAACTTCGAGGGCGGCTGCTATGCAAAAGTTATCAACCTTGACAAAGAGTCTGAGCCGGATATCTACAATGCAATCAGACGTGACGCTCTGCTTGAGAACGTTACTGTTGATGCAGAAGGCAAAATTGACTTCAATGATAAGAGCGTAACCGAGAATACTCGTGTATCTTATCCGATCAACCACATTGAGAACATCGTTCGCCCGATTTCTTCTGCACCGGCAGCTAAGAATGTTATCTTCCTGTCCGCAGATGCATTCGGCGTACTTCCGCCGGTATCTGTTCTGACACCAGAGCAGACTCAGTACTACTTCCTGTCCGGATTTACTGCAAAACTTGCAGGAACCGAGCGCGGAATTACCGAGCCGACTCCTACCTTCTCTGCATGCTTCGGCCAGGCATTCCTGGAGCTGCACCCAACCAAATATGCAGAAGAGCTTGTTAAGAAAATGGAGAAGAGCGGAGCAAAAGCATACCTGGTTAACACAGGCTGGAACGGAACCGGAAAACGTATCTCCATCCGTGATACCCGTGGAATCATCGATGCAATCTTAAGCGGTGCTATCAACGAAGCTCCGACGAAGACTATTCCGTACTTCAACTTCGAAGTTCCGACTGAACTTCCGGGCGTTGATCCGGCTATCCTGGATCCTCGCGATACCTATGCTGATGCTTCCGAGTGGGAGACCAAAGCACTGGATCTGGCTGAAAGATTCATCAAGAACTTTGCAAAATACGAAGGAAATGCTGCTGGTAAAGCACTTGTTTCCGCTGGTCCGCAGAAATAAAATTTTCTGAATTGACCGAAAGGAAGCCCCTGACATGAAAGTGTCAGGGGCTTCCTTTTATGAAAATATCTGGAGAAATAAAATAGTTCCCTGCCCGAAAGTACAGACTGATGGGACAGGAAACTATTTTACAGCACACTCCAAAATAATGCAAAAAATTTCAGCACCACAGAGCGTGAATTGTTGCGTCACTGGTTTTCGCGTACCTGATACGCCTTCAAAATAGAAAATAAGGCAGATCAGCAGGACAAGAGCAGTTCACGTACCATTCTGCATCAAAGGTAACAGAGGAAACATGGTTGACTTCTATCTGATATAACGCATTTGCTGCGATATGCTCAGCAGCCTGCTCAAGATCACGAATACGCTTGTGTTTTCGTGGCAGGAGATTACGGCATCGAGTCCTTCCAGTGTCAGAATGCATTCATTTTCTTT